>Ga0306871_1000322_pt1 | contig 18885 bp, 14 predicted proteins | sample AntRauMeHopE1497_FD_190447 | JGI IMG/M metagenome (GOLD analysis project Ga0306871, IMG submission 190447) | Saline lake microbial communities from Rauer Islands, Antarctica - Metagenome Hop E1 #497 (v2) (version 2) | ecosystem: Environmental > Aquatic > Non-marine Saline and Alkaline > Saline ... | reverse complement strand
TCGGCGTAATCGGTACGCCACTAGTTACAAACTAGCGGTAGCGCTTACTCTTGCGGCAGCAATAGGAAACAAAATGGTTCGTAATTATAATTTAATGTTAGCAACAATTATCAGAAAAATAGTAGTCTTTGTGTCCCTTGCTAGTGCGAGCATCACGCTCGTATTCCACGTCAAGAGTTTAAGCAAGAACATATGTGAATCGTAGCACTAACCGCTGCCCATCTTGTTTACGGCACATCTTAGACGGCACAAGCGTGACGATTGCGCTTGCCCCGCTACCGCCATTTTGTAACTGGTGGCCGCAGCAGTAAGCCACAACCCTATTAAAAACAAAATATTACCTTCTTGGGTTTGCTACCCTTGAAGAGGAGATATCTTAGGCGGTAGGTACGTACCGTTTGTCGAAAAGTTTATACCTATTTTTAAAGTCTTGCGTTATAAGAGTTCCAAATCTACACGCTTATGCGCTTCTCTATAGTTTCAACCCTTTTCATTGGTCTTACCTTTTCCCTCGGTTCTTGTTCCAAAGATGCCACTATTCTTGATGAAGGGGAAGGGCAAATTACTCCGGTCAATCTGACCGCGCGCAATGCCGCACAAAAATTATATCAAGATTATTATATGGGGTCTAAAACCGAGTCGGCCGATATAGCTTGGTCCGGTGATGAACCCTCTTGTAACGCTGGTACTGTTCCACAAAAAACCATGGACAAGATTTTTATGCGTATCGCATATTTCAGAAAGGCGGTAGGCCTTACCAATACTATTTCAGAAAATGAAACCAAAAGCGATAAGGCACAACATGCGGCTTTGATGATGAAATCCAATGGCATGCTAAATCATTCCCCTCCGGACAGCTGGAGTTGTTTTACTGCAAAAGGAAAGGATGGCGCTGGTAATTCCCTTCTGACACAAACAAGAAATGCCGAGGCGGTAGATGCCTATATGAGAGATGCCGGTGCGGCGAATGGACCTGTAGGCCATAGAAGATGGCTGCTTTGGCCTAGATTACAGGAGATAGGTGTGGGAAATACGGATAATACCAACGCAATTTGGGTGCTGGGCAATGCGGGAACACGTCCGGCCGATGCCCCAGAATTCATTTCTTGGCCTCCAAAGGGCTACGTTCCCAAGCAATTTGCCTATCCTAGATGGTCTTTTTCAATTGCGAATGCCGATTTTACCGCTACAAGCATAACGATGAAAGATGCAAATAATAAATCCGTGGCGCTCAACATTGAGGAACTGAACAACATCTATGGCGATAGAACCATTGTATGGATCCCTTCTATAAACACTAATTCGTTGATGGAAGACACCGTCTTCAAAGTAAGCCTTAAAAATGTAGGTGTCGGAGATGAAATGAAAGATTTCGATTATGAGGTTATCCTTTTTGATGGGAACGATTAAGAATAAAGGCTCTAGTTTAATCTAGCCCGCTACCGCCAGTTTGCAACTGGTGGACACAACAGTAGGCCACAAGGCCATTAAAAACCCAAGAACCCTTTACTCCCTATACCAAACCTCATCGCGGTACATGGCATTTTTTGCCGTCAACTCCCTGCTGTGCATCAACACACGGTTGCCGTCCTTGTCCTGCGCACGGTAGCCCAACAAATGAAAAAAGGACTTCGCAAAAAAGCGGGCAACGGAAAGATTGACCAACAGCTCCCTTTTTTCTGGGCTGTGCCATGATATGCCTGGCAGGCAAACCAATAGGTCGTCAAACTTTATTTTTCGCAAAACTATGGACCAAGCCAAAGCCCGTTTTGAGATTTTATCGATCAGAAAAAAACCCTCTCCGCCTTGTTCCTGGTACAAGGGCATAAACAAGGTCGTATTTTTTTGTGCCTTTACTTTCTTTTCATTTTGCCATGCCAAAAGCCTGCCTTTGGCCACTTTTTGAAAATTCTCGAAACCCGGAAGCATCGTGAACGCATCATGGGGATGCAATATATGGCGATAGACCACTTCATAGAAATCGCTATTGTTCAATGCCGATTCGGTCAGTTGCCGATACGCTCGTTCAAAATCGGGAACATCGTCTTTTTGTAAAACACCGGCAAAAACCAAAGTGAGCCAAAAAAAAGCGATGCTATTGGCTACGGCAACCTGCTCATCATGCCGGCCAGATTCAAAGCCCAAGGAGACATAGCCCAATTGGTTCATGCGGCTCAAAAGCGGCCCCGTCAAATACTCCTCTATCCCCAAAATAATGGGCACCGGAAACTGTTGTGAAAACTTGCGGTTGATCAAGGCATCATTGATGGTAATAAAGGGCAAGGTTTTGCTGCTGGTCGTATGAAAATCAATAAAATAAAAGGGCGGGGCCTGATTTTGCAAAAGCGTACCCAGGGTCTGTTTAAGGTCAAGTAATTCCCTTTCCTCCGGCCCAAGAATGGAACGGGGCTTTTTTTCGATCTGCGCTATTTGTGCCTCGGACCAGAGGCGATTCAAATCGTTCTCTATGTAGCGTTTCTTTTGGAGAAGGGCGGGCATATTTCCCCTTATACCAAAAATTGCTCCCTTGATTTCCAGCGGTACTTGGTACAGACGCGCAAAAACCTGTTCCAAGGCTTTTACGCCCGCTGGTTCGTTTCCGTGAATGCCCCCAAAGAAAACTACGGTAGGGCCTTTTGTTTTGCCTTCCAATTGCCCGATAAATCTTGTGGCTTTTGAAACCCGATCTGGTTTTTCCAATGCTTCGATTATATTTTAAAGGTCTTTGGTCGTAATAATGCCCCTTAATTTTTTGCCATCCACCACCGGAAGGCAATTGATTTTATTTGTGTTCATAATTTCTTTGGCCTCTGTTAGCATGGTATCCTCAGAAACGGTAATCAGCTCGGTACGCATCAAATCGGCCACGCAACTCTGTAACCTAAGGTTATCGTCGGCATAGTTGTGAACATCCGTCCATGTCAACAGTCCTGTCAGTTCGGCCTTGTCGTTGACGATGGGCAAGTGGTGGATATTTTTCCACTCCATCATTTTTAAGACCAAGGCGGCACTATCATTTTCTTCTGCGGTTATGACTTTGGTGTTCATAAATAGGCGTACCTTTTTTTCTATCTCCTCCGTCACATATTCGTGCCCCCTTGCCAATTGCCATGCATCTATGGTGTACCCCTTTCGTTCGTTTTGGTGCATGCTTGCGGTGAGTATGCGCATGGCTTCGGGCGTTTTATGCTCTTTTTTTAAGATCCTTAGACTTTCAACCATCCACCGGGCACCGTTTCTTCCCTTAACCCTATTCTCTATGATTCCTAAATAGTGCTCTACGTCTGTTGGTGATACCTTCATGGCGTAGAGTCCTTTATAGGCCATGGGGAGCAGTTCATCAAACAATAGCTCTTCATAAGGTATCAACTTGCCGCACCAATAAAACTGTACTGCGCTGCCGTATCTCGCCGCATTGTAGAAATTGCTTTTGGCATCTCTGAAGTCCATCTTTTCATGAACGTTTTCATAGGCTTTGGTCCTTCCGCGCATAAGGCCTGCCCAAAACATGAAATTCGCAATTTCATCATCGGTCGTCGGCCCTGCCGGAAGGTATCTGTTCTCGATCCGAACATGGGGTTTTTGATCCGTAATGCCGTAACATAATCTGTTCCATTTATAGACCGTGCCATTATGGAGCTGTAGGGCTTTTAGCTTGGGAATTATACCGCGCTCCAGTTCGTGCAAACTGTTCACGGTCAGTTCCGTTGTAATCAGGCTTGGAAAATTGACCACGCTGTTGCGATAAAAATCGACAATAGATCCCTGCACCCAATCTTTTCCGAAGCCTACCCTCGCATCATATTCGTTGGGCAGATAGGCGCTTGCCCTAGTGTCCACACTCTGTGTAAAGAGGGCGATGCGCGATTCTTGCCATAACTCCCTGCCGATCAGCACGGGCGAATTGGCGCAAACGGAAAGTACGGGTGCGGCAATCGCCTGCGCCCAATTATAACTGCCTGCAAAATCTTCTACCTCAAGCTGCAAGTGTCCTTGAAAACTGGTGTTGCATCCCTCTAGAAGAATGGAATCATGCCTAAGGTTAAGTTCATCAACCCCCTTTATGTGCAAGTAAAGATCATCTCCCCGTAAACCGCAGATAATGGCGTTGAGCACCTCATAACGCTTTATAGGCGCCATGTAACCGATTTTCAAATGCCTTAAATCTATCGTTGGCAATATCCCTGTAAGTATAATTTTCAATCCTTTTTCATCCGCTTTCGCACTAGCCTTTGCCAAAAGTTCTTTCAACTGCGAGTGCAATTCCGAAAAACAGGTGCCTGAAAGAATTAAAGGGTCTAGATTGGCTTCCAAATTGTATCGTGCAATCTCTGTGGTAAAATGGTCGTCGTCAATCGCCTTCAATACTTCCATTGCCTTATTGGAAGGTTCCCAATTACGGTCTACCAAACAAAACTCCTGTTCCGCCCCGATGCGTATAACGTCGTTTGCGAACATGCCTTTTTCGAGCATCGTTTCCAAAGCCTCAATATCATTTAAAAGGTGCTTGATATAGTGCGCCTTCGCTGCACTTCCTGTTAGTTTTTCTACTTTAAGTTCTCCCATAGTTCATGCCTTGTTGAAATTATTTGCCGCCGCATAGTAACATAAATCTAAATTAAAAACTACGAAAATCAAGCACAATGACAAATATCATGATAAACCGTTTTGGAGTTAATCGATTCTTGTCCGAACAAAAAACCAAGAAAAAAGACAAATTTTAGGGGTTTTACCGCAACTGTTGTTGAAATGAATTAATAAACTGACCCAACTTAGGACGCCATAGAGCAGCCTGCGACCGGCATCCGTAGAATATGAGCCTCTGTCCAATTTCGTAAAGAAATAATAATCACGTAAATACATGAATGTAAAACTTGGATTGAAAACGTCTCTGTAGAAACGCTAATCCTAAATTTCCAAGCAGGCTTTGAAGGGAAACCGTTGATTTTGATGTATTTTTACCGCGCTATGCCGTTCACTTTTCCGAAAAAAGAAAAACTAAAGAGTAAAAAGTTGATAGAGCAACTTTTTGTAGCGGGGAAAAGTGTCTCCCAATATCCTATAAAATTAATTTACCTAAAAACGGAGCTTCCCTCCGATGTTGCTATCCAAGCGGGGGTGACCGTACCCAAAAAAAACTTTAAAAGTGCCGTAAAACGAAACCATATCAAACGTTTGTTGCGAGAAAGCTATCGTTTGAACAAAGCCTTGGTTTTTAACAATAGCGAGGGAAGTTTTGCGTTTCTATTTTTATACCTTGGAAAGGAAACACTTCCTTTTGATGCCGTCCAGCACAAAATGAAGCTTTTGTTGCGTAAATTTAACGACCATATAAAGAAAAACCAATAGCTGCTAGATAGATAGGTGCTATGGAAACGGGCTTGAATAATGGGAATACCAAGCTATACGACGCATACATTATCCCTTGGTTCATAAAATAAGTAAATACATGAAAAAATTGATTAGAAAAAGAGTCCTTGTACCCATTATAGCCATTACCTTTCTTGTGGTTGGGAGTAGTTTTAAAAGCGACTTTTTTGAGATTGCCAAACAAATAGAGATTTTCACAACCCTTTTTAAGGAGCTGAACATGAACTATGTGGACGAGACCAATCCCGCCGAGCTGATGGACACCGCCATAAAGAACATGTTGGAAGACCTGGATCCCTACACCAAGTTTCTAAACGAACAGGACGTAGAGGCCTACCGTATAAACAATGCAGGCGAATATTCCGGTATTGGCGCCTTGGTGCGCTCCTATAAGGACAGATTACTTATTGTGGAGCCACATGAAGGCTACCCTGCGGATAAAGCCGGCCTAAAGGCAGGAGACGAAATCATTCAAATAGGCGATATAAAGGTGGCCGATTTTGAGGATAACGCCAGCGAACTATTGAAGGGTGCGAATAATACATCGGTCTTTGTTACGTATAAACGACAAGGAAAAATAAGCAGTACCACCATAAAACGGGAAGGCATAGAAGTGGATGCCGTTCCTTTTCACAGCATGATAGACAAAAAGACAGGCTATATCGTGCTATCAAAATTCAACGCCAAAGCATCAAGCCAGACCAAATCGGCCTTGTTGGATCTAAAGGGAAAGGGAGCCGAGAAAATTATTCTGGACCTACGGGATAACCCGGGCGGACTTCTATCCGAAGCCATCAACGTAACCAACTTGTTCGTTCCCAAGGGAGAGGTAATCGTAACCACAAAATCCAAGGTAAAGAAGTTCAATAGGGAATACAAGACCAATGATCAGCCTGTAGACACGGAAATTCCGGTAGTAGTGCTTGTAAACGGCAGGAGTGCATCCGCTAGCGAAATCGTTTCCGGAAGTTTACAGGATCTGGACAGGGCCGTTATCATGGGCGCGCGAAGCTTTGGAAAAGGCTTGGTACAGCGCCCTTTGAAACTAACCTATGGCACGCAGTTAAAAGTGACCATTTCTAGATATTACACCGCTTCGGGACGTTGCATACAATCGCTGGATTATTGGAACAGGGACGATGAAGGGAAGGCGGTGCGGAATACCCAGTTCAATGATTTTACCACCCGTAACGGAAGAAAGGTACAGGATGGCGGCGGCGTGCTACCCGATATTGAAATAGCCACCGTAAAGACCAACGACCTTACCAAGGCCTTATTACAGAACAATGTTATTTTTGACTATGCGACCGATTACCATTACAGCAAGACCTTAGGCACGGTTGATGACTTCAAGTTCTCGAACGCCGACTTCAACAATTTTAAGGATTTTGTAAAAGCAAGCGACTTCTCCTTTGAAACAAAGGCCGAGAAAGCGATTAAAAAAGCACTTACCGGAGACGAAAACGACTTCTTGGGCGACGAAGTAAACGACAGCTACAAAAGCCTTTTGGCCGCTATTGAAAAGGGCAAGACAACGGCCCTGGACAAGTACCAAGACCAAATCCAAAAGAATCTAGAGGACGAAATCGTAAAGCGCTATTTTTACAGAAAAGGTTTGTATACATTTTACCTGGACCACGATGATGCTATTATGGCGGCAACCGAATTACTGGGAAACGAAGGGAAGTATACCGGAATCTTGGAGTAGGGTGCTAGTCTTGTCGAATCTCCCCTTTCCAACTCCCATGACAACTTTAACTTAAATCTATAAAACAATGGCTTTTGTATTTTTCACTCCCTTAATAATCACAAGCGCCATCCTCGCCATCAATAAAAGTCGCGCTATAATTTTTAGCTTTAAAAACCCTACATCCCTTTTAGATTTTTAATCTTAATATTCCTGAAATCTATAGGCTGGCCTTCACTTTGTAGCGCTATAAAACCTTCTTTCAACAAGGTGCCGTCCTTTTTAAACTTCGGGTCAAAGCCTTCTACCACACCGCCACCAATTTGGGGCTTGGTATATTCCAACACCGTTTCTCCATTTATGATGTGCGTAACCAAGGAATCCCCACGAACGATCAGCTCGGCCCTTACCCATTGGTCCCCATAATACGTTTCTGAAGTGGAATTAATACAATGCCTTGCATCTACTTTACCTTCGAACACCACATCCGTTCCTGGGGAACACATATTTCCGGTAGGTCTCGGTTTGCCTTCTTCAATACCCGCCAAAAATTGCATTTCTACGGAAATAGGCCAGTTCTGTTCCTTTAGCATGGTTCTTGGATCTTGGGAATGGAACATCACACCGCTGTTCTTTTCCACAAAAACGGGAGCACCCGGATGTATTTCCCCCATAAAGCGATATTCCATGGATAAATGAAAATAGGAATAAGGGACATCAAAATACAAGTGGCCAAACCGGTCGTTGTACTCACCTTCGTAGTTATCGTAGCGTACCTTTATCATGCCGTCTTCCACACGAAAGGTATCCCCGTGGTTGTCGCCCACTTCGTAATGATGAATTTTGGTGGTCCATCCATCCAAGTTTTCTCCGTTGAACATGGTTTTCCAACCGTCATCGGAAGTGCTTATTTTACTGCTTCCACAACTTATAAAAATGGCAATCAAAAAAATTGCGCTCAACTTGGTCCAGTCTATGTTCTTCATAAGGCAAAATTTGGTTATAATGCCTCCAAGATACTATTTTGGGGCGAAACCGATTTCCGGTATTTCAAAATTGCTTTGCTATGATCCTTATTTACCGTATTTTCAATTGCTCAAACCTTAGTGACATGAAAATGCTACGACTCCCCTTTCTTATTTTGACGTTTACGCTGCTCTGTGGCCATTTGCATGCGAAAACCGATGATGCCGCAAAAAGTAATACCTTTTTGATTACGGATTACGGTGCCGTTGGCGATGGGGAAACCTTGAATACCATAGCGATCCAGAAAGCCATTGATGCCTGTGTTGCATCAGGTGGTGGGAAAGTAGTCATTCCTTCCGGTAGGTTTCTGTCCGGCACTATTCTATTAAAAAGTAATGTTGAAATCCATTTTGAGCATAATTCCGTCTTATTGGCGAGTACCAATGTGGTGGACTTTCCACTTCAGCCCATGCCCAAATACCGCTCCCATAAAGACCAGCTTGGCGGTTTTAATGCGCTGATCTATGCGGAAGGTCAGGAAAACATAGCTCTAACGGGAAGCGGAACTATTGACGGACAAGGAACTTTGCACACGCCCATGCCCAATCCCGTGGCGGGCGATATTGACGGCAGGCCACGGAACATTCTCCTTATTTCCTGTAAAAACATAAAAATAGATGGCCTACGCATGCTCAATGCGCCCATTTGGAACCAGCATTATCTAGACTGCGAAGACCTGTTTATAAACAATATTTATGTGTACAACCACGGAAGCCGAAACAATGACGGTATCGATATTGACGGTTGCCGTCGCGTTGTACTTTCCAGCAGTATCATAGATTCGGATGACGATGCCATTGTCTTGAAAAGCACGGGCGCGGCGGCCTGCGAGGATATTGTGATCACCAACTGCGTTGTGAGCAGTTTTTGCAACGCGATCAAAGCCGGCACCGAGACCACGGGCGGATTTAAAAATGTGTCCATCAGCAATTGCGTCATTAGGCCCTCCAAAGAAAAAGGGAGGCCTATTTGGGATACGCCACGCATTGGAGTTTCCGGCCTTTCCCTAATGATCGTGGATGGCGGTACTTTAGAAGGTTTTACGGTAAACAACCTTACTATTGAAGGTACGGAATCGCCAATTTATATCCGCTTGGGCAACAGGGCAAGACCGCATACGGCAGGGGCGGTTGTAACTAGGATCGGGGAAGTCAAGAATATTTCGATCAGCAATGTGGTCGCGTATGATACCGGTACTTGGGGTTCTTCCATTACGGGAATTCTTGGGCATCCCATCAAAAATGTAAGCCTAAGCAATATTCAACTGTTTTCTAAAGGCGGACTTAAAATGGGCGATTTCAACACTACCGTCAACGAAGACGAAAATGGCTATCCACATGCGATTACTTATGGCAATTTGCCCAGCCATGCCTTATTTATCCGTCATGCGGAAAATATTTCCATAGACAACATCAATATAGCTACGGAAAGGCCCGATGTCCGATTTCCAATTGTGGTTGACGATGTAAAAGGTCTGCAGATAAAGAATACGATATGGCAAGGTGCCGATGGAACAAAACCCTTTGTGAAAGGAAACTCCGTTCGCGACCATAGCGTAGAAGCGCCCTTGGGCTGGACCGAAGGAGAGTTTTTTGATTTGATTGATGATTGAAAGATGAGCGTGCTCCGTAAACATAAGTTAAGAAGCAAAAGAGCTAAAAATCATTGTTGTCCAGCAAAGAAGCTAGAACGTCCCGAGCAGTCGGGACTACAAGAACCAAGAGATTAGACTAAGGCTTTAACGTTTGAATATCATATTTTACTGCTTTATGATTAATATAAATGTTATAGTTTAAACAGTTTTTGGAATAAAATAAAAAGTAAGTCCTGAGTTGTCCAAAACCTTGAAAGCTCATTGATAATAGGGGTTTTGAAGCTTCTCTAAAAAGTTAACCGGAAAAAAACAGCTACAAAATTATATTAAAACAACGTAACCATGATAGTAAAAAATTATTTGAAGCATTGCGGCCTAATGGCTCTTTCGGTATTATTTTTCCTTTCCTGTGCGCCTGAAGCCAAGGTTGCCGGTAATTTCAAGGTGCTCCCTTTACCGCAGCAGTTTGAGATTACGGGAATAAGCGATTTTGATTGCTCCAATGTCCTTTCCTATTTTAACGACACCAAAGAAGCCCTTCCCGTATTCGACGCCCAATTAAAAAATTTGACCGAGGATGCCGATGTTAAAAAGGCCGATGTAGTTTTAAGCCTTGATCCGAATTTAAATTTAAAAGCTGAAGGGTATACACTTAGCATTACCAACGAAAAAATTAGCGTTACCGGTAAAGATACAGCCGGACTTTTCTATGGATTGATGAGTTTGAGTCAGCTTATGGAAGACGCCTGTGAACAAAACGCCAACCTACCGCTGACCACCATTACAGATTTTCCGGAATTGGGGTATAGAGCGATTCATTTGGATGTAAAACATCATTTGGAAAAAACCGAATACTACTATACACTTATTGATAAGCTAGCGCGATACAAGGTCAACGGTATCATCGCCGAGCTGGAGGACAAGTTGAAATTTGAGCGACAACCCATAGTCGCTTCGGCCGATGCCCTATCTATAGAAGAATGGAAAAACATTAGCGAATATGCTGCGGCAAGAAATATCGATTTTAGCCCCTTAACACAAGGACTGGGACACGCCTCCTTCATTTTGAAACATCCTGAATATTATGACCTGCGTGATGATGCAGAAAAAGATTGGGCCTTTAATCCCTTAGATCCTAAAACCTACGAAGTACAATTTGACCTTTATTTGGATGCCATGGAAGCCACCCCTAAGGGCAAGTTTCTGCATGTTGGCGGCGATGAAGTGCACACCACGGGAAGGGGCAGCGGAATGTCAGCCTTGGAACTGCAATTGATATGGTTGGGCAAAGTGAGCGAATTTGCCGAAGAGCACAACCGAATCCCTATTTTTTGGGACGATATGCCCTTGCGGGAAGCAGATGTCTACCAACCGATGTTTAGGCCAGAAATGACTCAGAAGGAAGTAGATAGTGTCTGGGCAGAAAACGAACACAAACTCACTGCGTTTTTAGATCGTTTTCCTAAAAACTGCATCTACATGCGCTGGAACTACAGCTCGCCAGAAGCTATAGGAAACACAAAGGCCATGGAGTGGTTCAGTAGTAATGGACTGCAAGTTATGGGCGCTACGGCAGGCCAGACCCGTTGGGTGTTGATGCCGCAGGAAGAAAGCAATATGGAAGCCATAAAAACCTTTGCGGTAAACTCCATAAATAGTGGCACTAACGGACTCCTATTAACACTCTGGGACGATGATTCGCCGCATTTTGAACTGTATATGCGCAGTATTGTCGCTTTTTCCGAATATACATGGTCCGGAGATAAGCGGAGTAAAGAGGATATAAAGTCCGCCTACAGGCGACGGGAGTTTTCAAATGAGCTGGCAGATGCACCCTACGCCTTTATAGACGACTTGGAAAAACCGGTAGCCTTCTGGAAAAATGCGCTGTTACAAGGAAACAAACGAAATTATCTGTCAACCATGGAGAATCCGCTGGAAGAAGGCGTAATCGATTTTCCAGACCCAAACAACCAAGGCGCTTGGACTCAAAAACATGCAGAGCGACTCACGGCCTCCGAAGAATTTATACGTAGTACGGACAGTATTGCCAAAAAAATAGATGTGATGCAATCAAAAGCCATCCGGAACGCCTATACCCTAGATGTTTATGAGCAAGTGAACATTATGGCCGGTTTCTCCCCAAAGCTGCTGTTGGCGCTAAGGGATTATGACAATTCCGATACGCCAAACGCAAGGCAAGAGGCCCTACAACACCTAAACGAACTACAAGCCGAGTTTACCTCACTACGAGCAGAATTTGAAACGGTCTACGCAAAGACCCGTATTCTTGAAAAACCAGATAACTACATCCTGGACCAAGACCATCACGAGCATTTGGCCAACCAATCCCTAAATTTCGATTGGCAGTTTTTAGCCGAAATGTTGTTTTTTGAGAAGCTGGAACAAGAGATGTAAAAAGCTTGCTTATTTGGAAAGTGCGGAATGATTAAGGGGGGTAGTAAAAAATAATTAGTATTAAGTAATCAGTAAAAAAAGTCTTTCCGAGGGGCAAAGCGAAAGTTGAATTGATGAAAGCGAGATGTTGCGACGAAGCAATCTGTCGGTTTATGTTAAGTAGATGGTACTTTTGCTATATTCCAAAAACTTCACTAAAAGAGTCCCCTCTTCTTGGGGAAGGGTTAGGGAGGGGTCTTTGGGAGGAGCAAAACGTGGGTTGTGATGAGAGAGGGTTGCCGCGACGTAGCAATCTGTTAGTTTATGGTAAGTAGATGGTAGTTTTCCTTAATTTCAATACTTCTCGTCAAGAGGCCATGATCGCCTTGGAGCGTGCGCAGGGTGTTGATCATACGGGGGAGCGAGAGGTTTGGAAATGATGTGGGATGAATGAGTTGTTCGTACTAAATACCCTTTTATGTTTTTATTAGGTTGAAGGGGATTTTTGTGTCTTTGGGGTTCAAAGCAGAACCTTTCCCTTATTTTTATGTTATTTAACATTAGTAAAACCTATCAATTGTTAAGATATTTATATAAATAGAAAATAAAATGGCAACAATAGATAACATACGAAACGGATTGATTGACAAAATTCTAACTATCCAAAACAAGGAGTTTTTAAAGGCTCTTAACACCCATATTTCGTCTAGTGCGTGGGGAAGTGAAATCGTTAAACTTTTAGGCGAGCAAAAACAAATATTGCAAATGAATGAAGGCGACATATTAAATGGAAGATTGATTTCACAAAACGAAATGGATAGAAGAAATCTTGAATGGCTGAATGCACTATAATTTAGAATAAAACAGCCTGTTTTGACAATGCAAAATGAATCAAAACACAGCAAAAAACCATAAACCAAATGAAAAAACACTCCCTCCTATTTTTAATATTAGGTCTATGGATTTCTCATTCATCAGCCCAAGAAACCAACCCTTACATTTGGCACAACCCCTTGGAAACCCTAAACAAAATAGAAGGCCAAGGTTGGCAGGACATTGGCTATAACCGATTACCAAGTACTGCAGAAAGTGAGGTCAGAGAACCTGTTTGGTCACTATCTAGACATGCCGCGGGTCTCTCCATTCGTTTTACCACGGATGCGGACAGCCTTCAAATAGAATATGAGGTAGACGGAAATATCGCCATGAACCACATGCCGGCCACAGGCGTAAGTGGGGTAGATCTATATGGGAAGGACGCCGCGGGCCGTTGGCTTTGGTATCGGGGCATAAATACGTTTGGGGAAACCGTTGAATTCCGTTTTAAAACAGAAAAAAGCCCAGAAGGAGGTAGGGAGTATCAGTTGTATCTCCCCTTGTACAACAATTGTAAAAATCTGAAAGTGGGTGTTCCGGAGGGAAGCAGTCTTACATTTCTCCCACAGCGCATGGACAAACCGATTGTGGTCTACGGCACCTCTATCGCCCAAGGCGCCTGTGCTTCTAGACCTGCCATGGCATGGACAAATATTTTAGGCAGAAAGTTGGACTATCCTATTGTGAATCTAGGCTTTTCTGGTAATGGACGCCTAGAGCCAGAAGTGCTGGAATTTGTAACGGACGTAGAAGCCGAAATCTATGTGCTGGATTGCTTGCCCAATTTGCGTCCGAATGAAACACACACCGAGGAAGAAATCAAAAAACGGTTGCGTAACAGTATCCAACACATCCGCGAGAAAAGGCCGCAAGCCAAAATCCTGCTGACCCAACATGCGGGCTATAGCGATGGCGAAGTGGATACCGACCGAAAAAGTGTTTACGAAACCCTAAACAAATGGACTACCGATATTTTTACCGAATTGCAACGAAATGGGGTGCGAAACCTCTACATGCTCACAAAAAATAAAATCAACCTCTCCAATGATGCCTTTGTAGACGGCACCCACCCTAACGATTTGGGAATGGAGCAGTATGCCTTGGGGTATGAGGTAAAGCTGAAGGAAATGCTTGGATTTTAAAATTGCTTTGCGCTGTACGCTAGCTTTTTGACAGCTACAAAAAATAAAGTTATAAATGACAAGCAGCGAAGCAAGTCTGATAGAAGGGTTAGTGTCCCGTAACATCTTAAAAGTATCCAGCCTAAAACAACTCGCCCGCAGACCAAGTTATCTCCCCGTTTCAGCTAAGCTGAACCACCCTTCTTAAAACAAGATGGGAGCTTTTTACCGTGTGCCTAATTTTCACTTTGTGGCAAAAGGCAAAAGCTCCTCCCTTTTTCACTTGCCTCCGACGAACGAAGTATGAGTGAGAGGTAGGCACAAGGTGGCAAGCAACGAAGCGAGCTTGTCGGAGGGATTACCACGTACTGCTTTGCCGCCTTGTCATATAAACCAAGCCTTAACCAAGCAACCCCCCAGAAATCTCCCCTTTCTTACGCAAGCGGAATTCATTTACCTCTTACAACAAGAGGGGAGCTTTTAAACACAGAACTTCATACAGCCATAGAATCAGCAATAGCACAAAGCACAAAGCGCATAGCGAAAAGCGAATGGCACAAGGCGTACAACATATGATCAGAAAAACCTAAATTCGTAGTGAAACCGCAAGAAACCCAGAACCCAAAATGAAAAAGATACTATTTCCCATACTACTGCTAGCTGGCGTAATACTACACGCCCAAAAAGAAGATAAAAAAGAGGAAATTAAACCTATTCCCGAAGCGAAATCTTTCGTAACCAAACATCAAGGGGTGTTTGGTGGCAAGTCCCTTTTTTATACCGCTACGGCAAAAGAAACCTTTTTGACCAACAAGGATGGCGATTCCATTGCTACGTTTTGGTCGGTGGCCTATACAAAAGCGCCCATGGGGCCTGTGGGTCAACGACCCGTTACTTTTGTCTTTAACGGCGGGCCCGGATCTGCATCCATGTGGTTGCACTTGGGCTTTTTTGGCCCTAAACTGGTACGAACTGATTCTGATGCGAAAATAGACGATGGCGCCGCGCCCTATACTTTGATCAACAACGATTACGGTTTGTTGGATCTGACCGATCTGGTTTTTATAGATCCCGTAGGCACAGGATACAGCCGTTTGGTAGGCAAGGGAAAAGACAAAGATTTCTATGGCCTAAAGGAAGATGTGGACTCGTTTGCGCAATTCATTCGCACTTGGGTTACGGAAAACGAGCGTTGGTTTTCCCCTAAATACTTGGCAGGGGAAAGCTACGGCACTACCCGAGCCGCAGCCTTGGGCAAGGCCTTGGAAGGTTCTGGACAGAATATGGCACTCAACGGAATGATTTTGATTTCGCAGGCCTTGGATTATGCGGGTTCTACCTCCGTGCATCACAATATTACTTCTTATGTGACCTATTTGCCTAGCATGGCAGCTACGGCATGGTACCACAAAAAAGCAGGGCAAGGGAAGACCTTGAAAGCCTTTGTAGAGGAAAGCAGAAAATTTACTTATGACACCTATACGCCGGCATTGCACAAGGGAAATCTGTTAAGCGATGCAGAAAAAGAAGCCCTTGCAGAAAAATTGGCCTATTTCACGGGACTTGATAAAAAATACATCCTACAGTCCAACTTGCGGATACTCATGGGTCGGTTTCAGAAGAAATTATTGGAAGACCAAGGTTTGGCCATTGGCCGTTTGGATGGTAGATTTACGGGCGATGAAGCCGATAAGGTTTCCGAGGGGCCACATTTGGGTGATGCCGCCAGCTATCAGATCAGTTCTGCCTATACCGCTTCCTTGAACCATTACTTGGCATCTGAACTAAAGGTAAAAATGGACAGGCCTTATATCACTTCTGGCGGTGGCAGCAATTGGCGCTGGAGAACGATTCCGGACGGTCAATATTGGGAGCCGATGCCTGTGAATACCGCGCCACATTTAGGCGAGACCATGCGTCGCAATCCCGCCATGAAAATCTTGGTGGCCAGCGGCTATTACGATTTGATTACGCCCTTCTTTGATGCCGAATATACCTTTGCGCGCAACGGCATTGTCACAGATCGGGTTGAAATGGCCTATTATGAAGCGGGCCACATGATGTACACCCACGAACCGGATTTGATTAAACTTTCTAAAGACATTCGGGAATTTTTAACGGCGGAATAATGCGCTATTTACAACAGTTCCTAATTTTCTTTTTTCCCATCTGCGTGACATTTTTATCGTTTGGTCAACAAACAGTTGAACAAGTTATTCCATCCAATAATTCGGACAATAAAGGAGTGTCACTGGTTATTTTGGGTACTGCCCAAGATGCCGGCTCGCCGCATATTGCTTGCGAAAAGCAATGTTGTACCGCCTTGTTTGAAAATCAAATTAGATCTCGGAAGGTGGTTTCTTTGGGTGTAGTGGATGCCAGAGCCAAAAAAACCTTTCTGTTTGAAGCCACTCCGGACATGGCCGTCCAACTCCGAGATTTGCGCACCCATTCCGGATTCAAAAACACCGATATTCCCGATGGCATCTTCTTGACCCATGCCCACATTGGCCATTATACAGGCTTGATGTATTTGGGCAAAGAAGCAACAAATGCCAAACAAGTTCCTGTGTATGCCATGCCAAAAATGGCTAGGTTTTTGGAGAATAATGGGCCTTGGGGCCAGTTGGTTTCCAATCAGAATATCGTTCTAAAACCGCTACAAGATAAGCAAGAAAGCCATCTTACCCCCGACTTGAAAGTTGTCCCGTTTATGGTGCCGCATCGGGATGAATATTCGGAGACCGCGGGCTACAAAATCATAGGGCCGAACAAAAGCGCGCTCTTCATTCCAGATATCGATAAGTGGGAGAAATGGCAAACGGTTATCGTTTTGGAAATCGAAAAGGTGGATTATGCCTTTTTAGATGCTACATTTTATGATGCCGCGGAAATCAACAATCGGGATATTTCGGAAATACCGCATCCCTTTGTGATCGAGAGTATGGGGTTGTTTGAAAATATTCCCTCTGCTGAAAAGGAGAAAATCCATTTTATTCATTTTAACCATACCAGTCCTTTGTTGAATGTGGCAAGTGAACAATCTAAAGAGGTTTTGAAGAAAGGGTTTGGGATTGCAGAAAAGGGCTTAAAATTGGAGCTTTGAAAATTTTTCCTTGAATTTTGATAAGGATGTCAATTGGTAAAACAGCACGTAAGCCGATATAATTTAAACAAAACTGCCAGAGTTAGTTGAGTTGTTTTTAAGCTCCCCTCCTTGATCAAGGAGGGGAATGAATTCCGCTTGCGGAAGAAAGGGGTGGTTGTGTCATTAGAACGAAGCTCTTCAATATTAATCTAAGAATAAATTGTTAATTGTTTTTAGCCAAGGTCCGAAGCTTTATGAATGGCTTGCGCCTAACCACCCCGTCCGCCAAAGGCGTCCACCCCTCCTAGCATTAGGAGGGGAACTCAAATCAGCATCAAAAAAATCGAACTCTAACCAAAAAAACAAATGAATAAAAATCTAAAAAACCATATAGAATACTTGCTCTGTGTTAAAATAGAGCGCACAATTCCCGTTTCCGGCGGCGATATTTCAAAAGCTTTTCTGCTCGAAACCGCTACCGAACGCTTTTTTTGTAAAGTCAATTTAGATGCTTCGTCTTTTGAAATGTTTCAAGCTGAAAAGGCGGGATTGTCCGCTATCGCCCAGACGAAAACTATTGCTACACCCAAGGTTTTCGTATGTGAAAAGTGGGAAACAGGCAGTATTTTGCTAATGGAATATATAGAATCGAAAAGCCCTGCGCAAAAAAATATGGAGCTGCTAGGCCATCAACTGGCGGCACTTCATAAGCTTTCTTCTTCCGAAACTTTTGGATGGGAATCGGACAATTTTATCGGAAGCCTCCCGCAATCAAATAAAACACATTCGGATTGGACCCACTTCTATGTTTCGGAAAGACTGCTGCCCCAATTGAAAATGGCACAGGACGCAAAATTACTTTCTTCGGCAGATATCCCAACGGAAACACAATTACTGAAAACTTGTGAACTCCTTTTTCCAGAAACCAAGCCATCCCTACTCCACGGCGATTTATGGAGCGGCAACTACCTCATTGCCCAAAACGGCACACCTTACTTGATTGACCCAGCGGCGTATTATGGTCATCATGAAGTTGATATCGCCATGACTCGCCTATTTGGAGGGTTCGACATCTCTTTCTATCAAGCTTATGCTGAACATTACCCAGAAATAGGCGGTGAAAAAGAACGAAATGATAGCTATCAATTGTACTATCTGCTGGTGCATTTGAACTTGTTTGGGGCATCCTATTATACTGCTTGCAGGAATACTATACAAAAATATTTTGGGTAGACACCGTCGCAGGTAGGTATCGTGAGGGAGAAACCATTTTTTCTGTTGCTACGATATAAAAACTTGCACAAAGCCAAAAACTCCCCTCTAACTAGTAAGAGGGGTGGTTCAGCTTTGCGGAAGCGGGGAGATGACTTGGTCTACGGATAGCTTGTTTTTTTAGCCTGAATTTTCCTTGGATACTAGGACTCTGTGATTTTCAAACGATTTTCTTATCCTGACTACACCTAGCAACCTGTTGATTTTGTATTTGTGTTTGTCTTTGAAAAAAGCAGTGCGAGGTCAAAGCCTCCGTTCGCAAGTTCAACTCCCCATTTTAAAAGTGATGGAAACCTCACCGGTCTCTTTATTCACATTGACTTTTGGTTTGCCGGATGCGGCCATCTCGTTCCCCGTGCTCATCTTGTAAATACCGGTCAAAAACTCCATGCCCTTGGTCATGACCTCTTCCATTTGGGCGAAATCGGTTTCTCCGACGGTACCTGCGCCCCGG
>Ga0306871_1000321_pt1 | contig 18892 bp, 19 predicted proteins | sample AntRauMeHopE1497_FD_190447 | JGI IMG/M metagenome (GOLD analysis project Ga0306871, IMG submission 190447) | Saline lake microbial communities from Rauer Islands, Antarctica - Metagenome Hop E1 #497 (v2) (version 2) | ecosystem: Environmental > Aquatic > Non-marine Saline and Alkaline > Saline ... | reverse complement strand
TATGATTATTATTGCGTGAAAGGTTCTACAGCAAATGCTAATGCGTGGCAGGCAGATAGTAGAATATCTCAATTCTTCCTTTATACGTCAAATAGTCCAGCATATTTTGGATACTATTTAGGTCTTGCTTCTAAGGTGGTCGGTTGTTTTAGCGATTGTGCTTTGGCTGATTATAAAAAATTAACAGTTCCTGATAGAAGTTTATTAGACCCAAAAAATGGATATGTTTCGGTTATTCACGAAGACCATAACCTCGCTAAGAATACATATGTAGGGTATGATACAACAGGAAATTTAATATTGGATTTCAAAACTCAAGGAAATCCAGGTTCTAACGACAATATTTATATTACTTTTCACGGATATCTTATTCAATTTAATAAATTCTATACTATGAGGCTTGAAGGAATGAGTGGATCAGCAACAAACTGGGTTTCTTTGTTTCTACGATTAGGTTTGGATTATACGGAATTTGATAAATCTCCAAGTTCAAGAGAATTCACTTTTAATTGTTTATTTAGAAATAATGAAGTAGTTCAAACGTATTTGTTGAAAGATGAAGATGCTGATCAAGTAGGTTCATCATATACACGCCCTGATGGTGAAGAATATATTACTTTTAGAGTTAGTAAAAATGATGATGGTTCTCAATTTATTTTTGAAATGGCGAGTGAAAGTGATCCTAAAATTGCGTTTGTCGCTGATAAGACGGTTGAAATTCCATATACACAATTAAATAAATGGGACTTCTCAACTACTAATCATATGTTTTTAGGATTTAAAAAGGATGATGATACCACTGGAAAAATAACATGGTATGATAGGGATTATGAGAGTTTTAAAATACCATAAATGATAACCATTTTAGAATGATTATATAAGAATATAAAATACTGTTATATATATGAAGCCTGACACATCATATTATCAGAAAAATAGAGAGAAAATGAAAGCGTCAGCTATAAAGTATTATAAAGACAATAAACTTATAATTAATAACTCAGTAAATAGAGAGAAAAACCCTGAATTATATGAATGGTATATTAAAGACGCTAGTAATGCAGTATTTAAAATTAGACACGGTTCATTTAGTATTAAAGAAGATCACCATAAATATTTCTTTGGAGAGAAACAGTCATAAATAAAAAACTTATTTATTTCTCTCTTTATAGTATATATAAAATAAGGATGAAATATAATAAAAATAATTCTATAATTCAAACTTATAATAAAAAAGACGCTATGGATACATGGATAAAAGATAATATGGGTAACACTAAAATTAAAAATTATGATGTATTTAATAAAAATAAAAATAAAAATACAAATAAACAAACTATTGATTTATTACCAGCCAGACTTCCACCGTTGTATTACCAAAAATATTAGATTTATTTCATTTATATTATTATTTAAAAAGTAGTAATATAAATATTTTAAAAGGGTTTAAAAAGTTAAGGTTCTTCTATAGTGTATGTTTGTTTTAGTTGGGCTATATATGTTTCCAATTCATTAACACGGTCAGTCAAGTCTTTCTTATCATCTTCATTAGCAGACTGTAAAACAGTTGTATTTCCATTTACGGTAAAATATGCGTGTTTCTCTCTAATAATAGTATTATCTACATAGTGAATTTCAAAGTTATCTAACGCTATCTTTAATCCAGCAGGTAATTGCAATGTAATAGATATTAAATACTTATCAATTAATAATTTGGATAATGGTATTACATATCTGTTATAATTATCAGTGTTTCTTAATAAATATATGGGGAAATTTAAAATTTTAGCATCAATAAATTCATCATCTTCATTATCAAAATATATTATAACAGCATTAATAGAAATATCAGTATCTAAAATATCAGTTTTTATTTTTAAATCACAATCAAAAATATCATTTGTTAAAATGTTAGACGCATCAAAAATACCTGGATTAGCTCCATTATTCAATAATGCTATCTCTTCTACTCCTGAAGATACTTGCTTCTCTACAGCATGTATATATTCATTACTTATATCTCTCTGTTCTATAACATTAATATTATTAAATGTTTTAACAGGTTCATAATTAGTATTATTCAAAGTATAATGGAAGTGTTCGTCTTCCAGGGTTGAAGTATCTATATTTACAAATGAAGCATCTATAGGGGTTTCTATCTTAATTACATCTGTATTCTGTTTTGTATAAGTTGAAGTTCCAGAAATCAATAAATCACGACTGTTTGTTGATATTAAAGGAGATGTTAATCCACCGAATACGAAATTAATATAACTACTTTGTACTGAACTTGCTAAACTTGTTGAGAACTGAATATAAATATAAATATTATTTGCTGGTATATCTAATGGAATATTAAAATTAAATAATAGTTCCATTTCTGTAATAGATTTATTATCATTATTTGGAAAAACATCATCTATATTATTACCATACATATTATCTCCTCTATAATTATGCACAGAATTAACAGTCTCTGTAGCATAGCATAACACCTCTATATTATTACCATTGAAAGTTGGGGCTTTTCCTAATATTCCCTGAGCCATAAATGTGCTGTCATTTGTAATATCACGATCATTAATATATGGTATATTTAATTTAACTTGTAATCGCCCTTTTTTAATAGTGGATACTGTTAAATCCTGATATACAATACCGTAAAATTGGAATAATGAAGGGTTTATTTTGGGTGTTGTTTGTAAAATATAAGCATTTGATTTAATAATGCTATCATTAATTATTTCTGTGCTAACTAAAGGGGTTATTGGTATATACATTTTAGTAGGTTTCGTGTAAAACGCTTCAGGATTTGATAGAATTCCTCCCCATTGTCCATAATTATTAAATTGTTTTCCAGTGATATTATAAGTTTTAAATGATTGTAATAATTCACCGCTAATTGCGTCATCTACATATTTTTTATTTGTTGCGTCATTATCTTCTGTTGGAGTTCCTACATTTATAACTCTATTATTTTCAAAAGTGGTTGTTTTATCTTTTAAAAATTTACAATTAGTCTCAGTGCTTGGTCTGCCATTAGTGAAAATTAATAAATCATCATTAGACCGTGTTCCAATATATGCACCTTGTGTCGTATTAATATAAGTTGTTAATTCAACATCATTATTTTTTTGACTAAATCCATATGTTGCCTGATTACTTGATAATATCTGAGTTGAACCAGTTAAAGTTCCGCCTATTAAAGGAAGATATTTCTCTCCTTCTGTTGTTATCGCATCATCTACATATTTTTTCGTTGTTGCTTCGTTATCATTTTGTCCTGTTAATAATCCTGTAATTCTATTATTAGCCATGGCAATCCCCCCTGCCATAGTCCCTCCTGTCAATGCAAGTCGTGTATTTACACGGTTATTAACATATAGTAAATTTGTTAAATCACTATTAAAATTTGGTGCTAGTGATGTATATATTCTTTTATTTCCAAGGTTTATATCACTTGTAAATATTGATGTTCCAGCATTCAATGTTAAAACTTTTGAACCTGCTGTGTAAATATCGCAAGCAGGACGCGGACATTTAATATTAACAAGATTATCACCTCCGTTTGCTAATTCATCTTTTATAGTCATATCTCCAATACTTAACTCTTCATTTACTTTTAGGTCTCCAGTTATTGTTCCACCAGTTAAAGGAAGGAATGTTCCTGTACTATCAATATCTATAACAACACTTGATTTAACGCCTTGCTCGTCATTTAAATTTAATGTTTTAGTGTTTTTAACAAATGACAGCGTGTAATCACCATCACCGTTATGCGTTCCAATTCGTGCGTTAACATCTAATATATTGAGATTATTATCATATGGTAGATTATTCCACATATTAGAGGACATTATATATATTATGAATGGATATTAAAATAATTGTTTTTATATATATTTTCCTTTAATAGTCTAATAGATTAAATCAATAACGAGCCGATAATCACTCTCTAGTGTTGCTGGTTGTCCTATTGAATTCAATAACCTGATATTTAAACTGTTAATATACGGTGCTACATTGAGTGGATATTCTGGGATTGTATTGCCTCTGTATAAAAATATATCACCTAAACTGACATTATTAAATGTTATGATTTCACATGTGCTTGATGAATTTGCTGGATTATTATTATTAATTGTTCGGACGATTGCTGATTCATTAATTAGCCCGTCAATCTGGATATACAATTCGTTCAATGGAATTACACTTGGAGGGTTTGGACTGTAATTTGAAAACGACAATGGATATTCACCGTTAGGATATCCTAATTTAAACCAAAATGTGCTGTTATCACTTGTGATTAATATTTGTGCGTTTTGATTTACTATAGTCATGTATGTGCGTAACTTGTCTTGATCAAAATTGAATATAGGTAACAAGGTTGTTCTATATTGGCTGGCTGGGTCTGTGTCAGTAAAAATAGCATTCTCAAAATATACATTCAATTTATCAAACAAATCCTTTTGTGTATGGTAATATACATTGCTTAACGGTGTGATATCAATATCATATTCAAATGTTTCTGTGTTAGTCCTAATAGCAAATTTTAATGACCCTTGACCTTGTTGGATTAATTTCGCTAAATACACAGTGGAAAAACTGGATACTCTTGCTCCTATAGCGTTATTTATGGACGTTTCAAAATTGTATGTTATATTATCAATAGTTTCATTATTGTTTTTAAATTTAGAATTCAATATTATCTTTTGCGGTTGTGCTGGAGATGTCATTATATATATATTTACATAGATATAATAAATATATATTTTGTTATTAAATACTTTTTAAAAAAAAGTTTAAGCAATTACTTGTAGGAAACTCTCTGAAATTACTAGCTCACGAGTATGACAGTAGAACATTAATGTTTCGTCCGGTGCTTCTGATAATCCTTGGACTTGCAAACTGACACGACCACCTGTTAAGGAGGTATTAACCCCGCTTATACTATCAGGTTCCAATACACGATTGAGTGGGATCCCAATAACGCTCATTTGTATTCCTTCATATGATATCTGGGCGTCTACATTAGTTGATACATACCCGTTAATGAAACTACGAGAATTGATCAATGGACACCCTACGAGAGATTTTTCATTTTGGTTCATTGTTGATTTCTTTAACTCAGAATATGAGTGTGCAGCAGTGCGAATATCTTCACCATACACATTACGGCTATCTATATAGAGGTTATAATTACAATTTTTCATTGAAACTGTATCCCATACCTTGGTTGTGCAAGTAGGATACAACGATGTTGCACCAGTGCTTGATTTTGTAGGATACATGTACACAGCATTCAGATTCGAACAATTCAAGTTTTCCTTTAAGTTGAAACTTGTATTTCCAGTGGTTGTTTGAGAAGTGATAAAAGCACTTGGATACAGGAAACTAACTTGTGAATTCATAACCATTTTACGGAAACTCATATCCACGCTTTGATCCATAGTTAGGAAATCCATTGATAATTTGAAGTTATTTACAGTATAAGTAGTAGGAGTTACTTTTGTGTCAAAACTTGAAACGAAAGCCTGTCCATAATCAGACAAAGTCAATTTTAAGATCAAAGGGATCGCAAATATTGGTAATATTGAACGGTTAATTTTTGCGAAATCAACAATCTCACGTAAAGGACAGCATATTTGATATGTGATTTTATTGTTAACATCATTTCTAACAATTGAATAAATGAAATTGTCAGCTCCTGTTGGTAATATGCGCCTATATGTGCCTTCGGTTAATTCTCTGGATGTTCTAAGCCCTTCGTATGAGTTATACAGCCGTTGAGATAAAGAATTATATTGCACCAAATTTTGCGTTTTTGATGGTTCCAATGATTGCCCTTTACATTCGATCGTGTATCCTTTAAATAGTGAGGAAGCGTTTCCGTTTTTGAAAAATACATTTGCTGATACATCCGAATCCATGACGATTTCAAAGTTGAGCATTGCAGTTTCAATATCAACCCACTCGCTAGAACTACTTATCTGTAACTGTACTTGACCTCCTGGAGCTAATCCACTTGCATTGCCGTTTGGTAGGATATTACGGTTTGTTCTGGCAATCACAACATCATGTCCTACGCTTTTTTGAAGTAATCCTTTTGGAATTTCTTGAGTTAAAGATTTTGATTGATATCCACTAGCTATCATATTATACACTAAATAAAGATAATTATTTTTTATTTTTTATATTTATATCTATTCTTCTAATTTAATATTAAATTTTTTATTAAAATTCTTATAATATTTCTCATTATATGGTTTCTTCATATTACAATATATAAAATCATATTGAAAATAGTCTTTTCGTAAGTTTTCTGCTAAAGGTTTAAAATAGTCATCAGACGATTCATAAGCAATATCATCAAGCTCTTTTTTATTCATATTATTCGTAAAATAAATATTAGCACTTGAATTAACTCTTATTGATGACGGAACTAATTTATATTTTTGTGATGTGATAATAATATTTACTTTATGATGTCGTCCTTTAATAAATAAATCCACTAATTTCCCCTGACGTGTTGATTTGATACTTGTTATTAAATCGTCTATTATTAATAGTACTGGTCTGCATTTATTCTCTTTTAATTTTTGATGTTGAAAATCTAATATACTATTAATAAAATCTTCATTGTAATTATCTATTATATTTTCTGGATTATCTTTCATCATTTTTTTTAAGTCTTTATAACTGTCGTCATTTTTATAGGTTGGACTCATAATGAATATCTGTGATGGTTTAAATACTTTGTTATATCCATATTCTGGATTTGTTAATAAATCATTTATCATAAAAGATTTCCCTGAAAAAGAAGGAGCATATACCGCCATTCGGAACCCACTCTTATCAGGTATTGGTAAATGTTTATGATTTTTTTTAAATAGTTCTATTTTTCGTTTCCAATTAATATCCATAAATATATATCTATATAAATTAATTATATATTTATTATAATTGTTTAATTACTTCATCGTATGATTGTTCTTCCTCTTCCTCTTCCTCTTCCTCTTCCTATTTTTGGTCTGTAATTTTGTCTTTTTTGTCTTTTATTTATTTTATTGAATATATTAAAATAATTCCCGCTAAACCTTGATTTTATTTTATTTTCCAGACGGTTTATATTATTCTGATTAAGAAATGTATCAATACCATGATATTTTTGAATTCTTGAATTTGGTAATAGTGGCTTTGTTCCAGGTTGATTAATCCCAATAGTATTTGATTTTTGTAAGTTCTCATTGGTTTCTGAGATTGGATCACCTACCATATGATAATGTATCAATTTATTCTGTGCTGTAGGGTTCCAACCTACTGGTGATTTTCCCATATTAAAAACCACAATCCTCCCAATTTTTTCTTGATATCTGTCTAATAATATTGATGCTCTTGAGCCTCCTAATGAGTGACCATATATATTATATGTTGATGTTTTATCATTTTCCAATATAATATCTTCAAAATCATTTTTAATATTAGATAATATTGTATCAGTATTTCCAGAAAATGCGATTGCCGCATCACTTTTTAAATCTTCTAATGAATTTGTTCCCTTAATACCAATATGATTATCTCCACTATAATCTTTATAATATACAAGGTCTTTTGTTTCTTTTATTAATTTTAACATATCTCTGCTTCCTATGAATTTATTTCTCTCCCCTACAGGTTTGTAACTCTCTTTTATTACAGAAATAGGTAGAAAATAGTGATAAAAAGCTCCAGTTGTATCTTGTTTGCTTTTAAATACAGCATCTTCATCACCTCTTAGAAAATCCTGATAGTCTTCTAAACTGTATCTTTCTACTGGTAAAAATGATGGTTTATTAATTTCATCATTATTTATTTCACTACTATTTGATAGTGTCAATGGAAACCTGTTAAATGGATCTATTGCTCCGTTTCGTTGTTTTTCCTTTGCTATTTCAATCTTATAAAAATTTATTCTATTATCTAAATAGTCGTTCATATATATAATTAATTGTTATTATATTTATTGATTTTTGTTTATCTTTAAAAACTAAATAATGGTTGTTCCGCTTCTACTTCTTGTTCTTCTTGGGTAGGTTTTGAAGAACTAAAAATATTATCTATATTTTGCTGTGTAGTTTTTGAAGTTTTTGAAGGTTTTTTAGGTTTTGAAACATTAAAATAATCAATTATACTTTGACTTTCCATTGCACTACCACGCAAATTTGTTTTTTCTTGTGCTTTAGCCCTTTCTGATGGTGTTCTTGTGAGTGGTTCTTCTGGTGATTCTTGTGTTTCGTCTTTTTTCCCTCTTACAATAAATTTTCTCCCTTTTCCTCTTACTTTTCGTTTTGGTTTTTCTGGTTGTATATTTGGAACAGTTGTAAGCATTCCTTTAATATTATCATCTACCGTTTTTAAAATATCATCCATTGTTTCATCTACTGCTTCTGCTATATCAGACTGTTTCGTTAATGTAGTATTATTAATATAATTGAAATTATTACTATATGGTGAGCTTTCAAATGCTGGTTGAATAATTCCTGCATTTTTATATTTATCTATATTTACACGATAATATAGCTCCATTAATTCATTCAGTTCATCTTGTTTTTCTTTTGGTGTTTTTTCTTTAATTATTGGAGTTCTCTCCATATCCTCAGGTTCATATTGTGGAATTGATACTGCATAAGAATGAATTTGTTTATATATCATATTTTTATCTGGGTCTATTACATTACCAATATTAACATTATTTCCTCCTTTTGGAGTAAAAGCCAATAAATTTCCTTTTGATTTCATTATTATTATACTTAATATAAATATATTAATAATTTTTTTTTCACTTACCATATATTATCTAAATTTAAATATGATTTTTTATTTTGGTATCTTTGTTCATGTTCTTCTTCTTCGCTTTCTTCTTCTTCACTTTCTTCTAAAACAGGTTGTTTCTTAATTGGTTTCTTCTTTGGTTGTTTCTTAATTGGTTGCTTCTTAATAGGTTGCTTCTTAATAGGTTGTTCATTTTCACTTTCACTTTCACTATCTTCTAAAACAGGTTGTTTCTTAATTGGTTTCTTCTTTGGTTGTTTCTTAACAGGTTGCTTCTTAATAGGTTGTTCATTTTCACTTTCACTATCTTCTAAAATAAGTTGTTTCTTGGGTTGTTTTTTGAGTTGTTTCTTGGGTTGCTTCTTGGGTTGCTTCTTAATAGGTTCTTCTTCTTGTTCTTCTTCTTGTTCTTCTTGTTCTTCTGGTTTATATTCAATATCATCATTATCACTATTTTCTATAGGTTCTTGTATTGGTTGTGTAATTTCATTCATTTCTATTGTTTCAATCATAACTTTAGTATTTTTTTTAGGCATATATATATATAATAGAGATTTTTTTATAAATTAAATATGTTTATATTATATATATATGGATTTGTCTAATAATGATATTGTGGATATGTCTAATAATGATATTGTGGATATGTCTGATAACAAACAGCCTATTAAATACTACCGTGATTTATTAATATCTAAATTTGGTGCTGATAATAAAGATATTCAAAAATTAGGTTTTTTATGGAGTGATGTTGATAAAATACATAACAACTCTGTTTCTATTGATGAATTTATAAAAAACTAATTATTTCCATAAATTATCATAGTGTGCTTCAGGTTTTCTCTCTATTTTAGTCATGATATAGTTGTTTTGATTTCTTAAATTATTAGATAATGGTTTAATTTCTTTCTTCTTCTTCTTCTTATCCTTAATAGGTGTGTAAATAGTTTCTGTTATATATACCTCACCAATTAATGGTTTAGGTTCTATATTTTGTTCTTTCATTATAATATAATATAATAATATAATATAATGAACTGTGTTTTATATTATGGATATGATAATGATGATAATGATGATAATGCTAATAATGATAATTCAAATGGTAAAATAGATAGTAAATTTAGAGAGAAACTATTAGATAAGTTTTTAAATAATATTTCTAATATAGTTGATAAGAAATTTAGCAAATTGTGTAATAATGTTTAATAATATGTAAATTATATTTTGTTTTTAGTCTAAAATATAATTTTAATCGGTGTTATTTGGGTTAATTCGGCATATCAATAAGGCGTTATTGAATATTTATTTACCACTCCATTATGGTCTTGTTTTTGTTTCCAAGTATTATATTTATCAATTTGGTATAAAACATATTGCTCTAAAATATCAGGATAAAATTTCCCAGTCTTTTTCTGTTTTCCGTTTTTTAAATCTTTCCATATGATAAACATATTTTTACTATTATGATATTGATCGTAGTTGTTTTTTCTTAGTTGTTCAAATAATGAGGTTATTCGTTTTTTAAAGAATAAGTATTCGTTTAATTCGTATTTATCAAAACTATCCAGATTTTCCTCAAACATTTATATTATATTATATATTGAGATTATTATTTATCTCTAAATTGTAATAATTGTTAATTACCTTTTTTATTCTGGTATTTTGGTTCTTTAAGTTCTTTTAATATATATATATAATTCTGGTATTTTGGTTCTTTATCAAAAAGTCCTTTTTTCAAAAAGGAAAATGACCTGACACCATAAATGAATTAGCGTGTCATTTTATTTTAGAGCAGTAATTATTAAGGTCTTGTTTCTACTATAGAGCAGTAGAGCAGGTAGAGCAGGTTATATACTTCCACGCGAGATTTGAAATTTTAGGTGGAGCACATGCATGTGCTCAGTGCTTTTTAAAAAATTCCAGCCCGAAGGTATTAACCTGCTCTACTTGCTCTACTGCTCTAAACACCAAACTCACACGCTAACTAGAAAATATAGAAAAACTAGCCACACGCTAACTCGTTTATGGTGTGAGGTCATTTTCCTTTTTGAAAAAAGCACTTTTTAAAAAATAGCTAAAGCACTTTTTAAAAAATATGTATTTATTTATTATTATTTAATACGGCGGTCAGTGATCATCTTCATCTTCACTTTCTACCTCATCTTCTGAAATCCATTTAATTCCAGACCAATATCTATTACCACAACTCATTCCTTCATTCAATCCAATCTTTCTCATCTCCTGATTAAATCTCCTATCACTCATATCAATGCCTTGTTTTTTCCTCCATTCACTCAAATCCCGTTTTTTAACTCTGTCATCACTCAGTCCAGTAATTTTAAAATATTGTAGCAGTTGTCCGTCAATTGTCATATCTCCAGTCCAGTTTTCCATAATTGATTTCATTCCTACGGGTTCAGCCATATTCATGTTTTCCTGTAAATGTTGTCCAAAATATAAAATCAAATGTTGGAGTCCAACCTTGAACCATTTTTTTCTCAATGTCTTCTTAATGTTCGCATCAGCAGACTTTTCGTTATCTTTACAATCTTCAGGTGATTTTTGGACGAATGTATAAGGATATTCTATAAACTTGGATCTGGCTCTCATCGCATCATCAAAAGGGGTTATTTTGGGTAAATCATTAATAAACGCATACACGGTTGTTTGTAGGTAGAAATTGGTTTCGTTCTCACGCATTCCACGACCTTGTAATTTATCACCGCCCGACGCAATCTTTTTTATAAGGTTACCGTTAAGGGTTGTCTTCATATTAATTTCATTTCCAAACAACAACCTTTTATGACGGGCTAAATAGAAGGGTCTCATTTTCATCGCTTCATCTTGGGTATTATTCGAATACGCCAATATTTCACCGTTAAATGTTCCAACAAAATCTCCAAAGGCTTCTTCCATCGCATTACAAGTTGTTCCTTTACAACTATTGGTTCCACCAAGACAGAAGTAGAAATTCTTCAAATCAACCTTTCCACGCAGTCCGTTATAAAACGCTTGGATTAGATAATTAGCCTGTCCGTCGTCTTCTTTAAACGCATTTTTAAATAATATATCAAATACCTTTAAAGCCCACTCCTTAGTTTTCTCAGTCTGGTGATGGAAATCCATATCAATCCTGTTATAAAATACGACGTCCGGGTCAAATTCATATAACTCATTATCTTCAAAATCAAATATTCCATTTTTAAACAACAGTTTTCCAATTGACGATCTATCAGTTCTATCCACCCAATCATCGTCCATTGATAATAATTTAATAATCGGTGCAACTCTTTTTAATGAGGCGTCATTACGTCCATAACTGTCATCACTTATATATTCCCTACCTGTTAAAGGATCAGATTTGTAAATACGGAAATATTTAGCAAATTCATAAACGTATTGTTTTACAATCTGGTCTCCATCACTTGTCCACATTCCAATTTTATTATTAAATCCATACAATACAGTTTTACAATACTTAAAATAATTAGGGCATAGTTTCGCAAGTTTCTCGGCAACATCCGCGTCAGTTCGGACTCCGTCATATAACCAAGATTTTTTAAACTCCACACCATTCACTATAGTCTTTCCATCACTATTTACTTTATCACAATAAATATCCTCATCCGTATAATATTCATCAAACTCTTTAATTTTCAAACCGATTCGCATTCCGCTCTTTTTATAAATGAAATTCTCACATTCACGGATACACTCCACAGGTATTGTTTTAGCGTCTTCATTCGAATTATTTTTTAATCGCATTAAACCCCCGTCAAATATAATGCTGTCCATTGAAAACCCTTTTTTACCCATGAAGTCCTTCACCAAATGAATAATGAAATTCTCAATAGTAAATAACAAATGAGACAATAATGAACCAATTTGATTTCCCTTTTTAATTCCTTGAAATCCATTGTCTTTTTTCTTTTGATTAACAATCTTTTTTAACTGTTCGCATCGCGGGTCATTGTAAAGGGTGTTAGCAATAGCCTTCAATTCATCAAAGAGAGGTTTTAACCAAAGGATTTCGTAATCAGTATTAAACTCAGGATGGTCTTTAATCATATCACTAAGAAATGAACCATAAGTTCCACCAAACATCAGGCGGATAAATAATTGTTTTATGTTCGCTTTTGGTAGGTTCATTTTTGTCATACATTCTTGCATCATTTCATCCCGGTCTTTGCAGTATTTTGTTATAAAAGTGTTTGGAATCTCCCACGCATCCGTTAGATTTTTAAGAATGGAAGGGCAACAATTGACGATATCCAGATCGCAATATTGAGTTCTATCAATAAGAGTATTACGAATGTAAGCACAAAATAGCTGTAATGAGCAAACACCTTTCACATAATAACGTCCTGATTTGTTACGGAAATATTCAGGATTAATAAAATAACCTTTTTTAGTGTTTCGCTTCAGCAATTTCGCAAGAGATCGCAAGTTCTTAATATCCAAGTCCAAATTTTGTTTGCGTGTTTCATACCATTTATCAGCAGGAAGAATAGTTTCAATAAGAGATTTAATAACTTTCATTACATCAGTCCTAAAGAATTCAGTCCCCGTAAATGAAAGAGGATATTCATAATTAATTATATCTTCAATAGACATTATATTAACGGATGGCTTGTATGTAGTATTAGAATCTCTAATTTTCTTCATTTTCTCCAATCCTTCTTTTCTCATCTCTGAGATATAATCACTATTTTTTTCTTCCATTTCTTTTTTCATTTCAGGCGTTATAATAAATTTTCTAATTGTTTCCAAATAACTGGCTTCATAATCTATACAATGCATATTCCAAATAGTATTAACCCATTCAGTATCATCATTATATTTTGTGGATTTACTCATTACTTTATTTAAAATGTCTAATATTTTCTTATCCTTAGTTGGAGCAAATCTTTTTATTGTTCCAACACACCATGTAACACTATCCAAATCACTCATAGACGCTTTATTTAAACTATTTTCTATAAATGTATAATCAAAGTCAAGTGATAATTTACCATCAACTTCACCTTCATATTGATTTTCTATAGGGTTATGTTTTGGTTTAATAATGTAAGTATCAATGTATTCAATCATATAAGGGTTTGTATTATTAAATGTTTTTAATTCTGTATTTCTTGCACAAGTATTTTTTAAAATCCATAAATCATCGTATTCATCAATATCAATATCTGTCATAATATAATCGTAACAAAAATATCCATAACCATCGTTAATTTCGTTTTCAAATTTAATATTCTGAGCCATAATAAGACTATAACGCTCATTTTCAGGCTTTCTTGAACCATATAATTGCCAATTACAAGAACCCCTGGAAATTCCAATATCCAAAATATCACTATAATCATTAGTTATTGGTATGTCACCTAACACAATACCGATATTTTCCAGCATTTTTGTTCTTAAAAATAACTGTTGATGATGTGACATATTAATATTAAATACTATATGTATTCCGTCTTTAGTTTTATCATCAAGACAATTAACATTAGGTTTTTCAAATACGAAAACCTGAAAATTCTCATTTTCATTTATATGATACATATGTCTGGAAATGATATCGCAATATAATGCAATCAACTCGTTAATATGGTCTTTTGTATGTTGTCGTTCTTTAATATTAGTTTCATATCTAAAATCCAGATCAATCAACAATGGATTATTACATTTTCTCTGTTTTTCTGTTAGGTATTCATTTTTTCCATCAATAAACACATGTTGATGATACAATTTATAAAATTCGTCTAAATCGTCATTCATAATACAGTATTTTCCAGGTAGGATACCTTTTCCATTTCCAATGCGTGTATGTGTAATATTATCTTTCTCTGTTGTTCTGTGATTAATAAGAAATTGTGTAAGTGTTTTGCTCATTCTATTATATCCTATTATATTATATATATATATTATATATTTGTAAGAATATATTTAATATATTTTATTACAAATATATTAAATTTCCTAAACTACCATAAATATTTATGGCTGAAATAATTAGCAGAATTAATTATCATTTTTTTATTATGTCGTAATCTATATCTTTCTCTCCTTATTTTATCATTATGATTATAATCACTATATAAACCAATCTTGTCATAATACTGTTGATATGGTTTTTTATTATCTCTAATTCCACCAAAAGAAGTTAATTTTTTTCCATGTTTAAATACATCATATTTCTTTTTAGGATTGGTTGATTTCCTAAATATATAACCATCTTTTTTAATATCATCCATATATATATTCATACATTATTAATATGTATTTTACTATTTAAATGCCTCTTAAGATGACGTTTAGTAACAGCACGATTACATACACAAATTATTTTAATAGATTGTTGAACCTTAATAATATCTTTATTAAGTTTTTTATATTCCCTGTTTTTCTCTCTAATATAATCTATATTTTGCTTCTTATAATTAGAAATTTGTAATTTTAATAATTCTTTATTATTTTGGTAGTATGTCATATATATATATGCGTGTTTTAAATAATTAAGTAAATCTTTTTAAATCTTTATTAATAAAATACTTATCTTCTAAATGTTTCTCTCCATAATCAGAATGTATTTTATATAAAATATCATTATTTTTATCTATCGTTGGTTTCATCTTACATATAATTGTATAAACCTTAACATATATAGTATCAGTATCATTATCAGTATCATTATCAGTATCATTATCAGTATCAGTATCGTTAATAATAATCACATTATCCCCAATATTAAATTCTTTATCGTTTTCTATCTTTTCTTTAAGTTTATTTGTTAAATAGTTATATATATGTATTCTTGGTATTTTATCAAACATAAAATCAAGGTTCAACCTTTCTTTTAAAAAGTATTTAATTTTATTATTATTTTTTAGTTCTTTCAGCTCATTATTTATATAGTTATATAATTTATTCCGTGTTGTAGTAATATAACCCTGTTTATTATAGAAATAATCAATTACAATATGATATGCGTTTAATAACTCTGGTATATTATTATATCTAACCCTTCTTTTAATTTCATTATCCGTTTCATTATCCATTTATTATTTATATATAATTTATATAATATGTAAATAATTTTATTCTTCTATTCTTCTATTCTTTTATTAAAATATAATCTTGTTGTTGAGAGACTGAATGACCCATTTCCTTTGCGATCTCCTTTTTTTCTTCAAAACTATCCCCAAATTTATTTGTTAAATAAATGTGTCTTAGCATTGATGCACCTATTTTTTTTTTACCAAATAATTTATTGAGAAGTCTGGTAATATCGTTGATTTGTGTATATGGGCTTCCACTATGTTTTACAAGCAATCTCACCATTGTATTTTTTCCTAATTTTACTTTCATAAGTGGGTGGTGTTGAATATAATATGAAAATGCTTCTTTTAAATTGTCGTTTGAATTAAAATCTGTTATTTGTTGTCCGTATTTTTTACTTGTTTTATAATTATTAAAAATAAATCTATTTGTTTTAAGACATAAGTAGTTATTATTATCAGGCATTGATTCCAAATATTCTTTTACAATAAAACATTCTTGATAATCTTTATTTCTTCTTGGTGGTATATCAGTATATAAACAAATTAGAAAATATTTAATTATATTTTCATATTGAGATGGTGTTATATTTTTCTTTCCATAACCTTCAATCTTCTCTTTAAGATTTTTCTTTATTGTTTCAATCTCTTCCCATGAAACCCAGTTATCTTTTTGTGATTGTGATTTTGTATTATCAGGATTTTCTATTTTCTCATTATTTTTTAATTTATTTATAATATCCATATAACTATTTTTAGATTTATCATATTTTTTCTCATCTTTAAATAATTTATATACTCCTAAAATAGAAGCAATAATATTAATCTGTGTAGAAACCGCATAATGTTCTATCAACTTCATTATATTTTCTGTTTTTTTTAAAAATGCTAAACTCTTATAAGGTTTGTTCTCGTTAATTTTAAATAAATTTTTAATATATAAATTAGCAGTGCTTTCAGTAAGTCCGCTTTCCGTCAATTGATTTTGTAAATAAATCATAAAATCATTAACAATCATTATATATATATAGTAATATATTAAAATTATTATTTAAATACAAATCTGCTAAATGTAATTAAAAAATAATACAATATTCTTATTATTATACTTTATTACCGTTATTTTAGTTTATTTAATGTAAGAAAGGTAAAAAACCCGCACCGTAATCGTAATAAAATTAATTTTATTACGAGTGATATGTTAAAATGGCTACATTCTTACGGTATTTATGCTTTAAACAAGTTATTTATTGGTATTCTTACGGTATTTATACTTTAAACAAGGTATTTATTATTATTATTACATTATTTTATCACAGGGTCTTTCTAATAGATTTTAGAGAGAAACAAATAAGTATTAGAATTAATATATTAAACCTCCACCCCAATCACCTCCTCTGTTGTTTTATCTTCTGCTGACTGATTAACAGAAGTTATTTCCAAGTCCCCAAGCATGGCATTGTGGCATTTACTGGATTTAAAATACTTTCGCATTATATACGAAATAACACTCAATACCAAGCCCCCAATAGAACCACTTAATATTATATTAATATGTTCTTCCGTTAATTCACTCATTTATATTATCAGTATATTATTAAATCTAATATTTAAGAAAAAAGGACATTTAACAAAATCTAAAAAGTGTTAAAATATCCTTTTTTATTATCCTTGTATAATATAAATGAGTGAATTAATAGGATATTCTAATTATATCAAAGACCGCTTAGACACTTTAACAAACACGGTTCATATTATGGATGACCTGATCACAGAGAGAAACGCGATAATCGCTCACAGATTTTCTAAAAATACAGCACAGCCATACAGTTTATCTCTATTAAGAAATATAATAGACCGTGGAATAAGGCTTATAGAATTTGATGTATCAGAAACACAAGATACAAACACAGCAGATAGAATATTTTATTTATCTCATGGAACAGATGAATTAGAAGAAATCGCCCCAGAAGATAGACCAGCAGAAATAACCAAAGATACATATAATAAATCCATTATTAATTTCAATAATAAATATTTAAACAACGCTGATACACTGCCTTCTCTCCGTGAAGCGTGGAATATGTTAAAAAATGAGGAGGTTGTTATTTTAATGGAAGCAAAAACTACAAATACAACAGGATTAATTAATTACTGTGAGAATGTCCTTAAAATGGATAAATCACGCGTTATATTCCAGGACTTTAATAATTCACAATTGACTGTATTTAAAAACGCAGGATATAAAACAATGAAATTGTCTTCGAGTGCTTTATTGACTAATCAGGAAATAGCAGACTATGATTATTATTGCGTGAAAGGTTCTACAGCAAATGCTAATGCGTGGCAGGCAGATAGTAGAATATCTCAATTCTTCCTTTATACGTCAAATAGTCCATCATATTTTAGATACTATTTAGGTCTTGCTTCAAAAGTGGTCGGGTGTTTTAGCGATTGTGCTTTGGCTAATTATAAAAAATTAACAGTAGCTGATCGAAGTTTATTAGACCCAAAAAATGGATTTGTTTCGGTTATTCACGAAGACCATAACCTCGCTAAGAATACATATATAGGGTATGATACAACAGGAAATTTAATATTGGATTTCAAAACTCAAGGAAATCCAGGTTCTAACGACCATATTTATATTACTTTTCATGGATATCTTATTCAATTTAATAAATTCTATACTATGAGGCTTGAAGGAATGAGTGGATCAGCAACAAACTGGATTGCTTTGTTTATACGATTAGGTTTTGATTATACGGAATTTGATAAATCTCCAGGTTCAAGAGAATTCACTTTTAACACTTTATTTAGAAATAATCGTCAAGTTGATAATTTTCTATTGAAAAATGCAATTGCTGATGAAGAAGGAACAACATATACGAGACCTATTGGAGAAGAATATATTACTTTTAGAATTAGTAAAAATGATGATGGTTCTCAATTTATTTTTGAAATGGCGAGTGAAAGTGATCCTAAAATTGCGTTTGTCGCTGATAAGACGGTTGAAATTCCAT
>Ga0306871_1000320_pt1 | contig 18903 bp, 16 predicted proteins | sample AntRauMeHopE1497_FD_190447 | JGI IMG/M metagenome (GOLD analysis project Ga0306871, IMG submission 190447) | Saline lake microbial communities from Rauer Islands, Antarctica - Metagenome Hop E1 #497 (v2) (version 2) | ecosystem: Environmental > Aquatic > Non-marine Saline and Alkaline > Saline ... | reverse complement strand
ATCGGTTTTGCCATGACGATTGATAAGGCTGCTGTGACAGTGAGGGCATTCTGGCGAATCGACCATACGCTGCTCTAACTGTTTAACAATGCTGGTAACTTCGTCATTACCTTCCAATCGTTTTTCAACTTGGCGTAACTGGCTATCGGTCAAACCATTAATCTGTTCTAAAAACTTTGTAAACTGTGCCGGGATCATAGATCATCTCCTTAATAGCTGTAAGTATATGGCTATGTTCGGGTTGCATGTTGTTATTGATGTATTACACTGTTTAAACGACTGTATAGGAAGTCAATACGAAAGGTAACCACCATGAAGAAATCAGACCTTAGGATATTAGAGGGTCAACTTAGCGAGCTCCCCCACATTCAGCAGAAACATATTCTCAACTTATTAACACAGCCGCTTAACTCCCAAACCAGCTCCTTTATTGATTGTTTAACGGAGGTTACTACTTGCTGCCATTGTGACGGTCAGAAGGTTAAAAAGTGGGGGGGGATCAGCAGGCATTCAGCGTTACAAATGCACAAGCGACAACTGCGGCAAAACCTTTAATGCACTCACAGGAACAGCCCTTTCAGGCTTACGCAATAAAGAAAAGTGGTTTGATTATTTATTATGCATGCTTGACAGCTTGCCACTTAGAAAAGCGGCGAAAAGAGTCAATGTTGACCTAACAACGGCTTTCAGGTGGAGGCACCGCTTTCTACAGGCACCTACTAAAAGCCAAGCTAAGAAAGTGATGGGAATTGTTGAAGCAGATGAAACGTTCTTTTTAGAATCATTCAAAGGTAAGCGAACCATCGAAAAAAGAAAAACACGAAAGCGTGGAGGAGAAGGGAAAAAATCCAATAGTAATTAAAAGATTGCCGTGTTAATTGTCAGAGACCGAGCAGGACAGATATGTGATTTTGTTTTGGATAAGTTGAGCAGAGATATGATACACAGCCACTTAAAACCAATTGTCGATCACGGTGTTTGTCAAGACCGATGGCGCGAGTTACTATAAAAGTTTCGCTCAACAAGAACAAATAGCACATCATCGTCTTATCACGTTAGATAAGCAGCGCGTTATAGGGAAAGAATTTCATATTCAAAATGTTAATGCCTATATATCAAGACTCAAGAGCTGGATGTCACGATTTCATGGCGTCGGGACGGAATATTTGGCTAACTATTTGGGATGGATGAGATTATTTGAAACGTCAGAAGTATCAACCGCCAACTGGCTGAAATTAGCTTTAGGTCGTTAACAACACGCAACGCGAACATAGCCAAGCATATACAGTATAGCAACAGTTTACAAAAACATAGCCATTATGAATAGTTACTTAATGAACTCTTTGGGTTTTGCAAACCACTCTTTACCTTTTAACATCGCTTTCCAGTATATTGGCGGCAGTAGTTTTTCTTTTAAAAACCAGGCAAGTCTTGAAGGTTTTGTACTATCTACAATCCAAGTAGGGAATGTGGGTATTAATTTACCTCCATAGCCAAATTCGGCTAGCACTATTTTTCCTTTTTCGACGGTTAATGGGCAGGAGCCATAACCATCATAAATAGCGCGCTTTGTTCCTACGCCTAAGTCGTGTAAAACATTAGTTGCTACAACCGGTGCTTGCATTCTGGCAGCAGCTGCTGTTTTGGCATTTGGCGCATTCATAGCATCACCAAGACTGTATATGTTTTTATATTTCTTATGCTGAAGTGTCGATTGGTCAACATCTACCCAGCCATTATCGTCAACCAATGGGCTAACCTGAATAAAATTTGGTGGCGATTGCGGTGGCACTACGTGCAAAATATCAAAATCAACTTCAATTAATTCATTGCTATCTTGTGCTTCTGTAGCTTTGAAATATGCTTTTTTGTTAGGCCCGTCAACTTTCACTAAGGTATGTGAAAAATGTAAGTCAGCCTTATATCTTTCAACATACTTCATTAAAGTCGGTACATATTCTTTTACACCAAAGAGCACCGCACCGGCATTGTAAAAATCTACCTTTATATCGTTAAGCACGTTACCTTTCAACCAATGATCACACGACAAATACATCGCTTTTTGAGGCGCGCCTGCACACTTTATAGGCATTGGCGGCTGGGTAAACACAGCTTTACCATTTTTGAATTTCTCTACAAGCTCCCATGTATAAGACGCTAAATCAAACCTATAATTTGAGGTAACACCGTTCTTGCCGAGCGTCTCGGTTAAGCCTTCAATTTTGTTCCAGTCTAATTTTAAACCAGGACATACAATTAGATGTGAATATTCGATAATATGGCATCCATCAAGCAATACTTTATTGCTGTCGGGCTCAAACGCAGCTACGGCGTTTTTAATCCATGTGACATTTTTAGGAATTAACGAAGAAAGTGTTTTAACGGTCTGTTCGGGGGTAAATACACCAGCGCCAACTAGTGTCCAACCAGGCTGGTAGTAATGAATGTCTGCAGGATCAATAATCGCAATGCTCAGGTCGGGTTTTCTTTCTAAAAGACTTGCGCTTACCGCTATACCCGCAGCCCCTGCCCCGACTACAACAATGTCAAACTTCTTGTCTGTTTCATCTATTGGCGTATTACCGCCATTAACAATACGCCTTACCACTCCCGACATATCATATCCTGCGCTTTTAGCAGTAGACAATATATCTGAAACAGACAATTTGTCTGACGATGCCAAAGACCACAGCGTTGTAGAACGCGTTCCAGTTCTACAGTATGCGAAGATTGGGCCTTTAGCATCAGACAAAACCGACTTAAACTCATTTACATCAGTATTGTTTATCTTACCGCTTATTACAGGCTGATAGATTGTTTTTAACCCTATCAACTTGGCAGCTTGATCTATTTCATCAAAATTAACCTGGTCAGCGCCCTCGCCGTCTGGACGATGGCAAACCACAATTGTGTATCCTAATTCTTTTATTTCTGCTAGGTCAGCCACTGAAATTTGAGGTGACACCGCTATATTATTTTTTAGTATTCGAAGATCCATTTGTCACCTCACAACGCGTTAATTGGAATTTTGATATATTGCATACCGTTGTCAGATTTAACACCAAAGTCCCCTAACCTTAAATTTGTTTGTAGCGAAGGAAAAAGGAGCTTAGGTACTGACAAAGTGGCATCGCGTGCCTCTCGTTTTGCAACATATTCTTCATATTTAGTATTGGGGTGAATTTGAACATTCATTTTTTTTTGCTCTCCCACTGTAATATTGACCAGTGGCTCGTTACCGTCTTTTGGATAGTCGTGACAAAGATAAATATTTGTTTCGTCAGGCAAACTATAGAATCGTTGAATGGTTTTAAACAAATCTGACGCTGAGCCGCCTGGAAAGTCACATCGAGCGGTACCAATGTGCGGTGCAAATATGGTATCGCCAACAAAAATGGCATTCGATTCTGAACAATAGTAACTAGCACAGGCTGGTGTGTGCCCTGGCGTCAACCATGTCGTTAATGTGATGTTACCAATCTTTATTTCATCACCCTCATCAAGCAGTACATCAAACTGTTCACCGGTGACGGGCGTAACGTCTGTATCATCAAACATTGGTACCCATATTTTCAGTACGTCTTTTATACCCACGCCCATAGCCGTTTTTCCGCCTATATGTGTTTGTAGATATTTAGAAGCAGTGATGTGATCTGCATGAATGTGAGACTCAAGGATCCATTCGTTACTTAACTTATTTTCTTTTATGTACGCGATGACTTGATTGGCGCTGTCTGTTTTTACCATTCCTGAAAAATGATCATAATCAAGTACAGAATCGATAACCGCGCATTTACTAGTGGATTCATCAACAACAATATGAGTAAACGTTGCTGTTGCATCATCATAAAATGTTTTTACTTTCATAAGTGTCCTTGTTTAGACTAATTCTTTTACTAAAATAAATATGGCTATCACAAGCGTAAATACGCCAAACCCTTTCTGTAACTTCTTACCTTCAATTTTGCTGGCGATTTTGGTAGCTAACCACATCCCAAAAATAGTAAATGCAATCAGTTTTCCGACAAGTAGCCAGTCCAAAGAGATGCCAGCTTGTAGGTCGCCGGTAAAACCGATAAGCGACTTTAATGAAATAATTAACAATGAGGCGCCTACTGCTTTTTTCATTTCCATGCCCATGAGGAGCACTAACGCAGGAATAATGAGAAAGCCTCCACCAGCGCCCAGCATGCCAGTGGCAACACCAACAACTGCGCCCTCTAACACAATCAGAACTGGGCTATGTTTTGCTCCACCACTTTTCATTTTTGACGTATCTTTGGTGAGCATCATGTAAGCTGACAACAGCATTAATATGGCAAAACTCACCATAATAACGAGATTTTTCTCTAGTATTATGGGCGACGTTAATATGACATCTGGAATTGCAGGCATCAGGTACGCGCGTGTTAAATAAACGGCAATAATTGAAGGTATCGCAAATGTTATGGCTGCCTTAACTTCGATGAGACCCTGACGATAGTAGCTAAATGCTCCGTAGGTGGCGGTTAAGCCAACAATTAACAACGAATACCCAGTGGCCGTTGAAGCATCTTGACCAAATAGGTAGACGAGTATCGGCACAGTAAGGATAGATCCACCGCCGCCAATCGCGCCTAAAACAACACCCATTATGATTGCTGCAAGGTAACCAATATATTCCACATTATTTTCCTATATTCTTTTTAAGTATAATATATACCTTATAGCTATATATCAACTGTTTGTTTAGTTAATTTTGAATATTTTTTGAGCGGTATCTCATTGCTATAGTGCGTCTAAATCAATATGGACTGTCGTATCTTTTTGAAGCAGTAGCTCTGGGAATTCATGGGTAAATAATACGACCTTGCGTTTCGCAAGCCATCCGTTAATGTTGTTCCATATTCGCAACGACATAGCCCTATCGAGTCCGTTAAATGGTTCATCTAAAACTACTAGTACAGGCTCACGCAATAATAATCGCGCTAAGGTGAGTCTTCTTGCCTGCCCGCCTGATAACATTGCCCCGGTCTCCCCTAGCCAAGTATTAAGGCCGTCACCTAGATTTTGTGCCCATGTATCTAATTCAACTAACTTCAAAACCTGCCAGAGCTGCTTTTCAGGTACATGCTCAAGACCAATACTTAAGTTATAGGCAAGTGTCCCTGCTAAAACCGAATTTGACTGGGTAAGGTAGGCAGCGTTTGCCCATGTAAAATGATCGAGCTTTTGGTTTATACGATTATCATCACGAATGGAAATTGATACGCAGCTTTGCGGCAAGGAAGTGCTTGTTACCCCAGAGATAATATTCGCGACAGTCGATTTTCCTGAGCCAGATTGTCCCGATATAACAACGGTTTGTGTCCCTGTAATATCTATACATAATGGAGTATTTAGACTTGCTGTAACATTTGGGTGATTATCAATAACAAAAATAAGGTCATGGCTATTATTGAAAGCCATATCCTTTGGTTCTCCAGTGTCGGCATTTTGTACGTTCGGTGATAAACGGTTTGCAGAATAACTTGTGCCACCCCACGATTTGAAATGTGAGGGCAACACTTGTAAAAGCTCCGTAATGCCAACAAACATAAGCACCAACATGACGGCAATGGGCCCAACAATAATGCCAGCATTAACATTTTGAAGGGTAATAATGGCCAGCAGGCACATGCCAACACTTAACAGTGAATCTAACATCAATTGAATATTGGCAATTCTATTGTTTACTGCCGTTTGCACGGCTTCTAGAGATCTTAATGAAGCCACCAGATGGCGCTCATGTCGTTGCATTAACATTAACGATTTCAATTCAAAGCGTCCTTGCAAATGCTCTATCACCTTTGCTCGCATTTGATTTAACAAGTCAGCGTTTTGATACCCTAAGGACTTCGTTGTCTTAATTGTTAAATAAATGGTAATAACAGCGCATGCAAGCAAGTAAACAGTAATAGATAAAGCATATGTGGGCCATATTAAATAAGTGACGATGCCAGTTAAACAGACAGTTAACGTAATAACGATAGGCGTGATGGTGAATCTCAGTAACAAACTGTCAAGCGCATCTAAATCAGCAGTTAACCTACTTAGCCATTCACTGTCAGATGTTTTGCGAAGTTCATCGAACGAAAGTCGCGACAAACGTTTAAAAAGATCCAAACGATAGACAGCCACTAGTCTTAAAATAGTATCATGGTTGTAAAGCCGCTCAGCATAACGTCCAACGGTGCGGCTAAGTGCAAAAAAACGAATCCCCGAGCCTGGCATATACATATCAAATACAACCGCTATTCCAGCGGCAATCGCTATTCCAGTGAGCGCAGTTGCCGTAATAAACCAACCCGACAACATTAGTAAGCTCACACCGGCAAAGGCGGTGATAAACGCAAGTAATATTCCTATACTTATACGCTTAAGTTGTGAACGGCAGAGAGAGTTAAACCAGAACAGCATGATTTTGCTCCTCAGTAGAATCCAAGCTTAAGTGTGTATCTGCCATTTCTATTAGTAAGGGATCATGTGTAGCGATTACCACAATAGCGTTACCTCCTAATGTGGCGAGCGCGTTAATGATTAACTGCTTACTATGAAGATCGAGCTTTGCTGTTGGCTCATCCAATAAAATAAATGGCGTTGGATTGAGTAATACACGACAAAGTGCGATGCGCTGTAACTGTCCACCAGAGAAACCTTGCCCATGCTCACCTAGCATTGTATTCAGCCCACACGGTCTACTTTCAAACTCTTGTGCAAGACCTAATGTCACCAAACAGTGATTAATTGCCTCTACACTTGCATTGGGCGCGAATTCAGTAATGTTCGCCATAACTGATGCATTCTTTATCCAAGGCTTTTGTGGTAAATAACTTATAGTCGCTTTTGAAGCGACCGCCGGCTCGATATATATATCGCCATCAAGTGGCTTCAAATAATCAGCAATAGTATTTAATAATGTTGTTTTACCTGTTCCTGATGCACCCGTTACTATCATCAGTTGGTTGCCTTGAATATTGACCGAAATACCCTTTGCTAAAATACTATTGCTTGAATACCCTATGGATACATCATTGAGGATAAGTCGCGATTCTACAGCACTTAGGTCATGTATTTTGTCAACGGTCACATTCAATAATTGTTGTTTCTCATCGTTATTTTTGATCGTTTCAAAGAGTCCGACTAAATTATTGGCTGCCCCGAGCGCAGCTGCTTTATCATGGTAATATTGTGACAAAGTCCGTAAAGGCTGAAAGAACTCCGGCGCTAAAATGAGAATTAGCAGGCCACTGAAAAGTGTTAATTCAGCCGCTGGTCCCCACGTAATGGCCCCATAAAGTGAAAACCCGATATAAATGGCTAAGCTGGCTATTGCCACACTTGTAAAAAACTCAAGGACTGTTGAAGACAGAAACGCCACACGAAGCGTTTTCATAATGATTTGTCTGTAATGCGTGCTACGAGACTCAATTTCGGTGAAAACGCTTTTTTGACCTTTTAATAGCGCAATAGTCGTTAGATTAGCCACTCTATTTAAAAAGTGCCCCGCTAATCGTTGACGTGTTAAAGAATGCGCTTGATTTAAACGTTCAGCGCCCAAGCCGACTAACACCATAAATAATGGGATCAGGGGAGCTGAAATAACAAGTAGTAAGGCACATAGCCAGTTTATGTAAGCCACTACGCACAAGATAATTAACGGTGATGCAATGGCAAGTATTTGTTGAGGCCAATATTTTGCGAAATATCCGTCCATTGCTTCAACATCTTCTACCCATTGTGTCGCTGCACTAGCAGGTGATTGTAAATGCTCTGCTAAAGGGCTTTGCTCGCGCCATAGTGTCAAAATATGAGTGCGTAGATCATGACGTATGCATATACTCGCTTTATCACCAAAGAGAGTCTGAAGCCGTATTAAGCAAACTTTGCCAAGTGCTCCAAAAACAAATACTGTAATTAATTGCGTATGCATTTCAATGAGCTCATGACGTATTACGATAGCTTCTACAAGCATTGCAAAAGACACCCACATTACACATAAAAAGACGGTTGATAGTGCACCAGCAAATGTCGCTTTTTTTAGCAACGATAAATGAGGTTCGCTATATTGGTTAAGCAGTAAGCGCCCTGTAAGCTTACTATCTGTTGCAGGGCGTTTAAACAATGTAGACATCATGAGTTTAGTGGTAACCCCCTTCTTTTACTTTTCCTCTAAATACCCAGTAAGTCCAACTTGTATAGGCCAGTACAATTGGGATAACAAAAAGAAAACCTAGCAGTAAAAACAATTGCGAATTATATGCGGAGGCAGCGTCATAAATAGTAAATTTAGGAGGCACAATGTAAGGCCATTTGCTTGCCAACAAACCTAAATAGCTAAACAGAAATATCCCCATTGTGGCAACAAACGGCATGCCTTCATCACGCTTTCTGACTGAGTTAAATACGACAAAAGCGCAAAATAAAGCCATGACAGGCAACGCCCAAATAAGGCTTGGTCCGCTAAACCAGCGTTCTTGAACAGAGGTATCTACAAATGGTGTGTATATAGACACTATTGCGAACACCGCCATTAGGCCTGCCAATAACTTCGGCGTAATATTGTAAGCGAATTCTTGTACTTCGCCTTCGGTCTTCAGTATCAGCCAAGTACTGCCTAAAAGTGCATAACCCGCTACTAATCCCAAACCTGTGAAGACTGTAAAGGGTGTTAGCCAATCTAACGCACCTCCAGAATAGGCAAAACCTTCAGTTTCAAACCCCTGAATGTAAGCGCCAACAACCGCACCTTGTGCAAAACTCGCCACAATTGAGCCAACACAGAATGACCAACTCCACAGATGTTTTGATGTTTTTGCTTTGAATCGAAACTCAAAAGCAACGCCTCTGAATATTAAGCCAGCCAACATTAAGAAAACGCCAATATACAAGGCAGGTAGAAACACCGAGTATACTAAAGGAAAGGCGGCAAGTAAGCCTGCCCCGCCCAAGACTAACCAAGTTTCATTGCCATCCCAAACGGGTGCTACTGAGTTCATCATGGTGTCTCTGGCTTTTTCATTCGGCGCAAACGGATACAAAATGCCTTGCCCTAAGTCAAAGCCATCCATGAGCACATACATCATCAGGCCAAAGCCAATAATGCCTGCCCAAATAATTGTTAAGTCGAAAGTTTGTTCCATTTTTATAAATCCTCATCAATGGCAACGTGGGCCGCAGAAAACGGGCGCATTGGACGTTCAATTTCATGCATTTCATGTGGGGCACTTGCCTTTTCTAAACCACCACGAAATACTTTGAGTAGGTAGTAAATTCCGGAACTAAAGACCAAGCTATACACAATGACGTAACCTATCAGCGTGAATAACGCCATACCGCCGGTTAACGATGGAGTAAGTCCCTGTGCATGCGTCATTTGACCGTATATCAACCAAGGAGCGCGGCCTGACTCTGTTACTACCCACCCCGCTAGCACGGCAATGAAAGGAGATATACTCATGACTCTCAGTCCATTTAAAAATAGTGTGGACTCATAGAGCTTACCTCTTAGACGAAGTATTAGCCCCCAGAGCGCAAAAGCAATCATCAGTAGGCCTAAGCCGACCATTATACGAAACGCCCAAAAAACGATAAACACTGGGGGTTGTTCTTCTACAGATACCTCATTTAGTCCCGGCACTTCACCATCCCAATCGTGAGTTAATACATAACTTGCCATTTTGGGGATACCAATTTCGAAGTGATTTTTTTGTGCTTCTTTGTCTGGAATAGCAAATAATAGTAATGGCACACCTGTAGATGTTTCCCAATTGCCTTCCATAGCTGCCACTTTCATGGGTTGATGCTCAAGCGTGTTTAGACCGTGAAAATCACCTACTACTGCCTGCAATGGCGCAAGCACTAATAAGAACCACATGGCGATTGACAAGGCTTTTTTATTTGCCTCTACCTCACGTTTTTGAATAACAAACCAAGCGCTGACGCCAGCAACCACTAGGGCTGCGGTTAAAAATGACGCTAAGCCCATATGAGCGAAACGATAGCCAAATGATGGGTTGAATATTGAATCAGTCCAAGATGTCACATAGTACATCCCATTTATGAGCTCTAGCCCATCAGGCGTTTGCATAAGCGAGTTTGCAGCAAGGATCCAAAATGAAGAAATGAACGTGCCGGTTGCTACCATTATTGCAGCAAACAAATGTACTCCTTGAGGTACCTTGTCCCTTCCAAATAAGAGCACACCTAAAAAGGCAGCCTCAAGGAAAAAGGCAGTGATAACTTCGTAGCTCAATACAGGGCCAAGAAAGTTTGCCGTTGCGTAAGAAAAGTTACTCCAGTTAGTCCCGAATTGGAACGACATCACGATGCCAGAAACTACCCCAATACCAAACACAACGGCAAACACTTGTATCCAAAACTTGGACAAGCGTTGCCAAAGTGGATTACCCGTTTTAAAAGATAATGTCTCAAAGCCAGCAATGGTGCTAGCAAGACCAATAGTAAATACAGGAAAGATTGCATGAAAACACACAACAAACGCAAACTGTATTCGCGAAAGTATGAGCGGATCGAGTTCCATAGTGACTCCTAGTAGACTTTGCTAAAATTTTTTTTAAGTGAGAGTTTTGCATAAAATTAATAAAACACTAATAACATTCATGCTCGGACAATGACCTTTAGCAATTATCGCACCAAGATTGATCGTCAAAAAATTATTTTATATTGATATAATTCAAAAGCTTGAAACCAAATCAAACTAAGTAATAAATTTGAGAAAACATTCAGCCAATTTTGGCAAAATTAAAGTCATATTTGACAGTCAGCATTCTGCATTTGTCGGAGAAACGTTATATGGCATTGTGAATTGAAGAAGAAACCCGATATTTTCTTTGCGATCTTATCGGGCTTGACGCTATTTACACTGAAGTTTTGCTAAAATACCAATCGACATAGTTATTACCTAAGTCTTTACGGCCTTCCGCATCTTCAACCGTGTGTGGCGGAGGTACAATCACCTCCTCTCCTTTGACCCAATTTTCTGGCGTGGCTACCGAATGAGCATCGCTAGTTTGCATAGCTTCGACTAAACGTACAAATTCGTTCACGCTTCTTCCGTTGCTCATTGGATAATATAGCATTGCTCTTAATATCCCATCTGGATCAATGATAAATGTTGCTCTCACTGCTGATGTATCGCTAGCACCAGGTTGAACCATGCCATAGGCATTTGCCACTTCCATTGATAAGTCAGCGATTATTGGAAATGGGATATTTACACCAAATTTTTCTTTTATATTTAATACCCAAGCAATGTGCGCGTGCACACTGTCAATTGACAAGCCTAAAAGGTCAGTGTTTAGTGAAGCGAATTTGTCCGCAGCGTTTGCAAAACCAATAAACTCAGTTGTGCAAACAGGGGTAAAATCAGCAGGGTGCGAAAAAAGCACCAACCATTTGCCTTTATAATCTTTTAATGATCTTTCACCGTGCGTTGTTTTAGCAGTAAAATCTGGTGCTGGTCTGTTTAATTGAGGGAATTGAGCCAATTTTTCTGTAATGTCGTTCATTTGAAAATCTCCAGTTTTAGATTAGTTAAAGTGTGTTGTTAATCAACATATGCATTATAGGTATATGTTATATCAAAAGATAATAAATAATTTCGATGGGTCTAATCGCTATAGACGATTAGACCCATCTTGCACTAATAAAAACCAAACAAATAGGTTAAACCCTTCTAATGCAAGTTAGTAAACTTATCTGCTAATTGATCGATTGTTTCGGGTTTATTTGGATCTGGCAAAATACATTCAACAGGACAAATTGGCGCACAACTTGGTGTGTCGTAATGACCAACACATTCAGTGCACTTGTCACTATCTATTTCGAATATATCTTCTCCCATGCTAATAGCTTCGTTTGGACATTCAACTGCACACAAGTCACAGTTAATACATTCGTCAGTTATGTAAAGTGCCATCAATCACCTCTTTATATATTTCTTAAATTTGAGTTTGTATCGCTTAAAAGCCTTGTTCACTTATGTCTATGCGGCCTACGACTGAGCAGCTCTGTGTTTTATTATTAATTCAGTCTTTATCTGAATCATTGAAGTCACTGTTGTGAATAAATAAGTAGGCATAATAGCCCGCCATAATTATCATTATTAGAATACCGAGCAGAGAGCCCCATACGACCGGATCACTGAAAGTCATAGAAAACATAATGAATACCCTTTACCTTTTACATGTTTTATTTTTGAACTTGTGCGCCAAAAATATCTTGGTTTAACTATCTTTTAAGCGTTTTATCAAGAAATTTGCATCCAAGGCCGTATCAGCCCCAGTTGCCCGTATAAATGAATGTGCTTGCTTCAGTGCTTTCAATCACTTCTCCATTAACGCTTGTAGACACGTTAAAGTAGATTTTCTGGGTTCCTTCTTTTAAGTTAACCGGATCCACTGCCACACTTATAGGAAGGGTAAATACACCGCCTGCTTCTACGGTTACTCTATCTTCACCTAAGTATTGAGCATCTTTGAGGCCCAGTATTTCAATACTGTATGTATGCGTTCTTTGACTTTTGTTCAGCACTTTCAAAGTGTAAACATTCTCAATGAGTCCTAGATTGGTTTCCCTGTCAAGTGAGTTACGATCCCTAATGATGTCAACTTCAAGCGGCACTCTGGACACCACGTCATAGACAAGCAATGTGCTCATTATTGTCAATACTGCTGCATAGCCAATTAGCTTTGGTCTGAATATTTTAGTGATGCCGCCTGCTAGCTCATGCTCTGATGTATAGCTAATCAAGCCTTTTTAATAGCCCATTTTCTCCATCACGCCATTACATGCATCCACGCAAGCACCACAGTTGATGCATTCGTATTCCAAACCGTTTCTTATATCGATACCAGTTGGACATACCTTCACACACACAAGTTGCAGTCAACACACTCACCCAAACCTTTTTCTTTTATTGCCTCAAGGCTCAGTTTACGCGAGCGTGGCCCTCGGCCTTCGCCGCGTTTTTCATTGTAGGCAAACAGTAAAGGTGTCTTTGTCAAACATCGCTGATTGGAAACGTGCGTAAGGACAGATGTGTGTACACATTATCTCTCGCATATAACCTGCGTTTCCATAGGTGCATGCTACAAAAAATATCACCCAAAAAGCGGCCCAAAAACCAAGATCAAATGTGAAGAAGCCGGAAAAAATCTCGCCAACAGGGACAAAATAAGCGACAAAGCTAAATGCAGTTAATAGTGATACCGCTACTCAAGCCGAATGTTTTGCAACTTTTCGCATGAATTTGTAGAGATCCATTTTACGTTGATCTAGCTTGATACGCTTATTTCGTAAGCCTTCAAACTTCTCCTCAAACCAAATAAATAAATGTGTCCAAGCTGTTTGTGGGCAGGTAAATCCGCACCATACCCTGCCAGCAAATGTAGTGACAAAAAACAATGCAAAAGCAGATACAATTAGTGAGGAAGCAACAACAGTTAAATCTTGAGGCCACAGTGTTAATCCGAATACCTGAAAGCGTTGCTTGGCTAAATCAAACAATAACGCTTGGCTGCCCTCGTATTGGATCCATGGAGCCACTGCAAACAGTCCGATCATGAATAAGCCTAGAGACTGGCGTAATATTTTAAATATTCCCTGAACAGAGCGAACATAAATACGATTGCGTACAGAATAGCTGGGCTTAACAATATTGGTGTCTTTAATTTTAACGGGGGTTACGTCTTTAATTGGTATTTGTTCGCTCATGACGATAGCTCTTCGTTTTTTGACCGCATCGAATAGCGATGAGTGTGCTGTGATATAAACGAAGTATCTGCATACGCATATTTGTTATGAACGACATTAGTTCTTAACTTTAATTTTTCCTCGATAATTGTAAATTCCCATTTATAGCCGCAGTTATATGGTGCTTTAACACCATTTTTAATAAATACTCGCGTAGCATTTGGCAAAGATAATATATTGTCCGTTAAATGAACGTTCGCATCACCTTTCGGCGTTATGCACGAAACATTCTCAGGCGTACTCTTTAAGAAAGTAGCACCAACGAACACTGCATCGGCTATTAGAAAACTAAAGGAACTGCCTGTATGCATTACTAGAATTTTTATATGACCCAACGCAATTAACTCGTTGTCTGAAAAAAGCAGGTCAAATTGATAACTTGGTTGATTGTGATTGCTACCAAATATCTTTGTGTGTTTAGAAACAGCTGTTTCAAACTCAGCTTCACTGCCTACACCTATTTGACCGCCGACCATACGTTTTATATAGTTTGCTGCACTAGTGTCGGCATCAGATATATTGGTTTGAAGTATCCATTGAACATGAAAATTTTGTTGTTCTACATAGGCAATAATTGCATCTATCAAGGTCGTAGTTGGTTTCCCTGAAACAATATGATGACCCAAGAAAGGATCAACAATTGCTGTATAGCCGGTCGCACTATCAGTAACACAGTGTATTACTGCTTTTGTAATTTCATCAAAAAATGACTTAATGATTATCTTGCTCATAATGCTCTGAGTCCTTTGCGTTTACGTCGATAAATGTGCTATTGACCCGAATCTTTTTGAATCGTAAATGCACCTCTTAAGTCGCCTATACTATAGCCAACGGCGTTGTCTTGAGGGTAAAGCTTGTTTATCTTTTGTGCGGTGACCTTGTCGACTGAGCTTCCATGACAAGCCATACAAACCGACCCAGTTGGAATAGCTTTCATCATTCGAAATTGGTCATCTTGAATGACGGAAGTTGATAATTTATTGACGGACGCACCGTTAGCTAGCTGAGCGGCGAATTGATTTAAAATTTTTGCTTCCCATAGGTCTGGACTATTTTCAATATTTCTCACTCGTAAACTTGTTCTGCCGACTAACCAACCATCAGTAGAAAGTGATTCTGCAATTTTGGGTGCTTTGGCTTTGCAAACTTCAACCCCGCTTTCAAACCCTCCTTGTTTTATGGCACTAACCAGCTCACCCTTTAATTGACTCGCAAATACCCCGATTATTTGCAACGCTTTAGTTTCCATATTCTCTATAACATGAGGCTTACTATTTATATGATGTAATGAGGTCGATTGCGGGATCGATTGTTCAAATGATGCTTCAGCTGCTGTAATAATCTCTTTAGCAGAGCACATAAAGAAAGCGCCGAGTAATGTGGTAGTAATTGTCATTCTGATAAGTAGCTTGTATTGTTTATCAATCATTACTTTGCCTAAAATAGTGAGTATTTATATACTTACCCCATAGCAATAAACATGCCATACATGTAAGCAACTGTTTGTATTGATATAATTAATTATCATATAATAAATGGCTATTATTTAATGAAGAAATATGCCAAAAATGACAACTGAATGTCAAAAGTGTCATAAGAGGAATGGATATATGAATACCGCTGTTGCACAAACAATGATTGAAGCACTAGAAAAACCCGCTATCTTTATCGACACCAATTATAAAATTTTGGCTGTCAACAGCTTATACAAAGACTGCTACGACGGTGAAGTTGTGTTGGGAAAAAGCCGGTGTTTTGAAATTTCTCATGGTCATAAATCTTCATGCGATAAACATGGTGAAGCATGTCCAATCCAAGAATGTAAATCCACAGGTCGCTCCAGCAGCGTCGTTCATATACACAACACAAAAAAAGGGAAAACCTACTGCGATATAATCATGAAACCGGTTATTGACGCTGACGGTATCACCACTGGATTTCTTGAAATATTAGAACGAGTTGATTTTGCTTCCGCCGATCCTAATACTAGTAAAATCATTGGTTCATCATTACCCTTTAAAAAAATGTTGAGCAATATCAATAGTGCCGCAAAAGCTGATATCGCAGTATTATTGCAAGGTGAAACAGGAACAGGCAAAGAATTAGTCGCAAAAGCTTTGCATGACTCAAGTAAAAGAGCGAAAAAACCGTATGTCGTAATAGAATGTACGGGTCTAAATGAAAATCTATTTGAGTCTGAATTATTCGGACATGAAAAAGGTGCATTTACAGGCGCAACTAGTTCCAAAACAGGTCTAATAGAAGTGGCAAGAGGAGGCACTGTCTTTTTTGACGAAATTGCGGACGTACCATTGAGCATGCAAGTAAAATTATTGAGATTGCTAGAGACCCAATGTTACCGAACTGTGGGCGGACTTAAGTTAGTTAAAGCTGATTTTAGGTTAATATGCGCGACACATAAAGACCTCTTGGACTTAGTAGAAAAAGGCTTATTTCGGATAGATTTATATTATCGAATTGCGGGTTTTCCAATCAAATTACCGTCGCTTTGTGAGCGAAAAGAAGATATTCCAGATTTAGCGAAACATTTTTTAAAAAGAAGTGAAATGAATCATAAGCGCTTTTCTGTGGAGGCGCTAAACGTCTTGAAGAATCAGAATTTTGCCGGGAATATTCGAGAGCTTAAGAATATAGTTGAACAGTCAGCACTGCTTGCGCCGGAAGACAAAATAGAAACGAATGATTTACCAGAACGAATTGGTTTACACAAAGAGAGGGTAACACCTGTCAAAGGTATCGTTACTTTAGATGCTATGGAGAAGCACTACCTTTCACAGCTTTGCGAAGAGCAACGTATTCCAATTGAAGACTTGGCATCTGCTTTGGATGTAAGCACAAGAACCTTATATAGAAAATTTCAAAAATTTGGGTTGAAGTATGAGTGATAATAATTAGAAATTTACATTATTTATAGGAATGAAACTCGTTTGATTTGTAGAGGTTTGACGTGGTCAACATTTTTCGGACAGCCTAGTTAAGCAGGTTTTTCTAATTTAGACATATTCTGCTATCACGTTAAACCGTTGAGCAATACTACTTGCGTCATCATTTGGCTTACTCTTAAGCAAATCCTCTGAGTATGTGGATATTAGGTAAATAGCAGCGCTTTTAGACCAGTGTTTACAAATGTTGACCTGTAATATATGTATATAGGACCTAAAGCGGCTGTTATTATCGCTAGAGCTTTATTTCTCAAGCCTCAGGTTATGGACTAGTTGTTAGTAACTCGCAACTAGACTTCACGACCTTATTTCGCAAAATGATAAATTAAGCCTAAGGGCAAAATGATAATTTAAGCCTAAGGGCAAAATGATAAATTAAGCCTAAAGGCAAAATGATAAATTAAGCCTAAAGGCAAAATGATAAATTAAGCCTAAGGGTAGCAAGTTCCATATCGGCGTGCCCATATGAAAAAACTTATTCTCAAGCGCTGTGGATCTCTATTTATAAGGGCTACAGCGATTAACGTCAAACATTCCATTTTAATACCCCAGAAAATTTAGGGCTGAGTGATATGACTAGAATATTTGTGTTTGATATATCGCAACATGCTCAACATCCCGATCCCTATTAACCACAAAGCGACTATCTCAACTAAAATTATTACCAAGCGGAACGTGTCAACCACTTTCATACCAAATAGGTGTGTAGTCTCAACCCGTACTGTTTTAATGAGTCAATACGCTACCGAATTCACACCCTCGACCCACCTATGTGTATACGTCTGTCAAGCTTTGCTCTGGCAAGCTATTTTTATCATAATGGTAGAAATTAATGCATATTCCGGCCCAATCTGAACACCCATTCCCCCTCTATGTCAGGATTGTTGTTGGGTATTTTTTACCTAAATGTTTCAGTATTTTTTGGATAACGTGGACATCTACGATACAAGCGATGGTGCTTACATTGTGTTTCTCGCATTTTTCGCACTTGATAATGTCGATGTTAAAAATTCGCTCTAACTAGCCGGTCACCAGCCGCTATGGAAAACAGCTAGCTAAACTTGCCGATAGATGACGAAGATAGTCTTCTCTAATTTCAAGGCTCTTCTGTCAGCTATCTTATTGCTATGGGGCCACAACAAGGGCAAAAGGTGTTTACAAGTTCAGCTACACTATACACGATTGTATGATAGAGTGCCCGTTCCGATAAGTTTACATATGAATGTATTAAATATTACAATTTAACAAAAGGTTTTTAATGAAAAAGATTTTCAAAGGACTAGCAATCGCCAGTTTATTAGCGGCGTCGTCTTTAGTTAGCGCTCAGGGCTGGAACTTCAGTGGCGGCTATGTAAATTATAGTGATGATGATATTAGCTTAGGCGCTATCTACGCAAGTGCTGGTTATGCATACGAGTCAGGTAATATGGAGTTTATGCCCGAGTTGCGTTTAGGTGTCGGTGTGAGTGATGACACCATCGAAGGTGCAAAAGTAGAACTAGATAACCTTATTATTGCTAGTATTCGCGGTCAATATAATGTAAATGAAAGTTTTGGTATTTTCTTACAGCCTAGCTATGGAAGATTAGAAGGAACTGTCAGTGCAGGTGGCTTTTCAGAAACCGTAAATGATTGGGAGTTTGGCTTTGGTGGCGGTGCATCATTCAAGGTGTCTGATTCTGCGTCAATTGAAGCTTTGTATGAAGATTTAAATGATACTGATGTCGTTTCTATTGGTCTACGAATGACTTTCTAATCTGTTAAAAGTGGCGGTGTTTGCCGCCACTTAACAATGTTGTGGTTGAATTAGCCGGACAGTTCAATAAAGAATAAACACCAGCTATTGACGTGTCAAAATGACTAAACGTATTTTAAAAAATATCCAAACGATTTTAAGCAAGAGGCGCTCGCGCTGGCTACGGATCAAGCTTACTCAGTTGTTGAGGCGTCAAGCCAACTTATCGAATTAAGATGATAAGAACAAATTTTCAGTAGCTCATGGCAAATTCTCGACGCAACTAACCCTAGTCCATTCACTAAATGCTCGTTCACGCAGTATCCTGTAATTATCGGCTTGCATTTTATGGCGGCCAAGCCTAAACAGATTATTTACAATGCCATGACACGTTAAAAATCGTTGTGCTTG
>Ga0306871_1000319_pt1 | contig 18929 bp, 7 predicted proteins | sample AntRauMeHopE1497_FD_190447 | JGI IMG/M metagenome (GOLD analysis project Ga0306871, IMG submission 190447) | Saline lake microbial communities from Rauer Islands, Antarctica - Metagenome Hop E1 #497 (v2) (version 2) | ecosystem: Environmental > Aquatic > Non-marine Saline and Alkaline > Saline ... | reverse complement strand
CGTGGCGCTCCGCGAGATCCGCCGGTACCAGAAGTCGACCGAGCTGCTGATCCGCAAGCTCCCCTTCCAGCGCCTGGTCCGCGAGATCGCCCAGGAGTTCAAGACGGACCTGCGCTTCCAGGGCTCCGCCGTGCTGGCGCTGCAGGAGGCCGCCGAGGCGTACCTCGTGGGCCTCTTCGAGGACACCAACCTGTGCGCGATCCACGCCAAGCGCGTGACGATCATGCCCAAGGACATCCAGCTCGCGCGCCGGATCCGTGGCGAGCGCACGTGAGCGCTTCTCACTCGTCCGTCCGGCCTTCGGCTGGAGCATGGCATCCGCCCTCCAGCTGGGGTCCAGTCTCGGTCTCAGCGGCGGGCGGCCGCCCACCACCCCCGGTGTTCATTCAACACCACCCTGACTTCCCTGGCATCAAGCACAGCATGCCACCGAATTCACTCTCGCTCGGCGCTCAATCATTGTGCATTTACAGCGTCCTGGCCCGGGGAGATGGGGTGCGTGGTAGATCTCCACAGCGACCCGCAGCGCCCCACTCTCGGGCGAATGGCTGCCCTGGACATCCACCGAGCAGCATGGGAAGGCGATGTTTCTGCGCTGGCATCCATTCTTGAAGTTGATGACGCCCTGGTGTCGTGTAGGGACCGAACGCTGATGGGTGACGGAAACACGCCGCTGCATTACGCGGCGGCGAGTGGTAGCGCCGACGCCGTCCGTATTTTGATTGGTGCAGGCGCAGACATTGCCGCCAGGAACAGCGGTGGGGCCACCCCACTCTTCCTGGCGGCGCAGGAGGGAGCGCCGTCGGTGGTCAGGCTACTGCTTGATGCCGGTGCCGACGCGGCCTCAAGGATCACAGGCGGCGGCCGCCTTTTATGCTTGGACGTCTCCGACTGCCTGGATTGCCGATCGATGATTGTTGCGGCCAGCCCTGGAGCGACTGAACCAAAGCCGCCGTTCGGCGTCAAGGTATCGGCACGGCCGTCTGGATCGATCAGCATGTCGTGGCGGTGGAGCTCGGAAGAATCATTTTCGGCAAGCCGGTTTGAGGCTGCCTTCTGGACGAGCGGCGAAGACGTGCCGCCGGCTGATGCGAGAATCGTTGCCACCGAAGCTGCGGCACCCCCGTTTGTGCTCGCCTTCCGCCCCCGGGTTCTCGGAATCCCGCACAGGGCTGCTGTTCGTGCTGTCACTGTCATGGGCCCCGGGGAATGGGGCGTGCCCGACGACGATGGGTGGGAGGGTACAGCCAAGGCCGCCGTGCCCGCCAAGCCCCCGACGGCACCGACGGGGCTACGAGCCCTGGGCCTGCGGCCCGGCACCGAGCCTGGGACCGCGACCTGTTCGCTCGCGTGGGACCTCTCAAGCGCTGACCCACGGGGCAGCGCCATCTCCGGGTTCGACGTTGAGCAGCGGACAGTGCGCCTTGGTCGCCCGCGCGCCGGGGCAGCCCGCGCCGACGATGGGGGCCCCCAGCTCCCCCCCGACTGGCAGACGGTCGACGTCCTTGTACGATCCGTTCCGGCGGCTCGCGCCGAGGACGGGGCAGCTGCGCCCGGGCTTGCGGTCGGTGCCACATACGTATTCCGCGTCGCGGCCGTCAACGCCATGGGCCGTTCGGCGTGGAGCGAGGGCATCGTAGCGTCGCCGGCCATGGGCGGGATGCCGGCCGCGCCGTTGCCGCTGCGGGACGGCGGCGCGGACTCTGGCAGCGCAATGCGGCTGGTCGAGAGCGGTACAGCGGCAGCCGCCAGCGAATGAGGGGAGGGAGGGCGGGGAGGGGGCCGGCTTGGCTGCCGCGCAGGAAAGTACACTTTGCCTTGAGCGGCGCGGACTCTGATGAGCGAATGGGCGAGACTGCACGAGCGGCAGCGCTGGACAGGGCACAGTGCCTGTGTCGTCCCGCGGCATCCAGGTTCCGTACCAGGCGGCGGGCAGCGAGCGGCAGTCGTGTGCGCGCGTCAGAGCGACCGCCGCCGTGCTCAGCCGTATCGCGTGGTTACAGCTCCAGCGCGAACATGCTGCCGCACCCGAACGCGCCAAACGCGAAGCAGAGCCACGCGGACGCCAGGATGGGGGGCGAGAGCATGAAGATGTACAGAATGTTCTCCGACAGGTCCTCCACGTCCTGGTACTGGCACGCGCAGCGCACCACGTCGTCCAGGCACCCTGGGCCGAGGCACGGCCTGAGCGCGAAGCTGACGCAGGAGCCGATGGTGATGAGGAGCTGCGCCACGAAGCCGAGGATCATGCACGGCATGGTGAGGGCGAAGCAGAGCAGCACCACGGCCGGCGAGACCAGGATCATCGGCACCGCCAGCAGTACTTGCAGGCACCGCAGCGGGCCGCGGAGGCAGCCGCGTGGAGCCTTCTGCGGCCGCGAGCCGGGCCTTCCCCCCGAGAACTGCGCTCCTCTGCACGCGCTGTCCATGTTGGCTGGGTTGAAGTGCCACCCCGCGCCCTCCGCGTTGACCCCGAACTTCTTCCCGCAGAGGAAGCAGAAGGCTGCGCCGCACCGGCAGTGCATCGTGTTGCACCCGCTCGACTTCCCCACCCTGGCCGAGCAGCCCGGGCACTCCACACTGAAGGCCGCGAGCTGGCGGTCCAGCTCCACGTCGGCCGTCCTGCGTAGATAGTCGTCGCACGCCTCCGACAGCGGGTGGGCCGTTGCGTGGTGGAAGCAAAACTCGAGGCCGCAGGCGCACCGCATGTGCGACGAGCCCGGGGCCCCCGACGACGGGTCCTGGCCGCTGCGGCACTCCACCAGCGCGCCACAGCCAGGGCAGTCAGCCCCCGTGCTCGCCTCCCGAGCCGCAAACCGCCGGAAGCGGGCGGCAAGACCCTCCTGGGCGGCCGTGACTTGCGCCCGCGACCCGGCCTCCGCCGCCGTGGATGTGGCATCGTGAGCCGCGCGGCCGGCCGTGGCCCCCACCGGCGGCATCGATGCAGGGGCGCCGCTCGCCCCAGCCGCCGGAAAGGCTGGCGCGGATGCCGGAAGCAGCGGCCGGCGGCTCGAAGCCAGACGCCGACCCGCAAGAAGCGCGTCCAGCGTGTCCACATCCGCCTGCGTGAAGCTGTGCGGGCAGTCCGTGTCGCTCGGACAACACATAGCCGAAGGCTCTCCGCCCTGAGTCAAATACTGGAGCACGTAGCCCGCTGCACACTCGGCGCAGCAGGCGTGTTCCTTGCACGCTTCCAGGGACCACGCCGACACCGTCCTAAACTCGCCGAAGCAGATTGGGCACACGAACGTGCGGCGTGGTGTGGTGAGGAGGCGAATCGACCCACCTCGGCGAAGCTGGACGGCCGCGTTGGCCATCCGCATGCCGTCCTTGACTTCCTGCGGAACCAACTTCGCGCGTCCGGATACGCCTGGCTCCGAGGGGCTCCTCATCAGCGCCGGTGTCGGCCGAGGCCGATCCGCGTCGCCGGCCGACGACATCTTGGCAATGCCGCGCTCATGTCCGGATCCCAGAGGCAGCGCGTCTTCTGAAGGCCGTGGATTTGCGCTGCCTGGTCGCGCAGCGGTGTCCATGCGGAACCGGTCCGGGACGCGTGTGTGGCAGGCCCGGGCAAGCACGCCGGTTTCCCAGAAAATTTCCGGCAGAGTGCCTGAGGCCATGCTGCATGCACAAGTTCGGGACCGCGGGCCACGTACAATGCCACGTCGAGCGCCCCGATCAATGCCTGTGCCTAGCCGAGGGCGGCGGCGCAGCGAAGGTACTTTTGCGCGGCTTTGAACTTCATCGCCGCGCCCGCGCCCTCGGAGGCCTGTTCGTACAGCTCCCTCGCCTTGTCCGCGTCTGGCTCGAGCCCCGGGCCGCCGCTTGCGAACAGGGCGGCGGCCTTGCCGAGGAGCCACCACGTGGACTCGGCGGCGATGACGCGCGTCGCGTCGTCCCCCGCATCCGTCTTGACGGCCGCCATCAGCCAGTGCACCCCGAGCCGCGCGTCCGCCTTGATCCCCGCGCCCACCCACTCGCGCTCGACGGCCAGCGTCGCCGCGTCCTCGGCGTCCTTGAACGGCGAGAGCCCCGTCCACAACGCCAGCTCCTGGGCCGCGTCGCCGAGGCCCGGAGCCTCCACGCCGCGGAGGAACAGGTCCGAGAGGCGGACCATGGCGGCGCGGCTGCCCATGCTGGCCGCGCGGTGGAACCACCGGAAGGCGAGCACTGGGGATTCGGCGATGCAGCCATCGGGAAAGGGCTGTGCCGTCTCCCCGGAGGCGAGCTTGGCCGCCGCCAGCGCCGCGGCGGGGAAGTGCTCCGCCGCGGTCGCCAGGTGGAAGCCCACGGCCTCGGGGTCCACCTCGGGGAAGTGGGCGAGGAGGCCGGTGGCGTGGCAGAGCGCCAGGTCGAAGTGGACGGCGCCGAAAACGAGACGGAACGTCGGCACGCCCGCCGGCTGCGCCGTAGCCGCCCCGGGTGCGGCTGCCTTCTCGGCCACCGCGGACGACGACGCCGCCGCGGGCGCCGCCGCCTCCTCGGTGGGCGCGAGCGCCGACCCGGGGATCGCCTCGGCGCCGTCCCCGCCCCCCAGCTCCGGCACCGTGAAGGCGTTCTGCTGCGACGGGTTCAGCGCCGGGCTGGGGAGCGGGGCCAGGGCGGCGCCGGCCGGCGGCGACGCGCTGGGCTTGGCGGCGGGCGACGCAGGAAGCGCGGCGTGGAGGATCTTGAGCGACGCGGAATCGCCCCTGGTGATGTCATCGCTCGCACCACTTGTGGCCGTGCCGCCCGCGGCGGCCTCCTCGTCCTCCCCGTCCTCCTCGTCCTCCTCGGCCATGTCCCCCATCTGTCCCGGCTGCACCATCGGCACGCTGACGATCCCGCCGGCGCCCGCCCCGGTCTTTGCGATGTCGTCCGCCAGGTGCGTCCGCATCAGGTGCGTCGCCGGCGCCAGAGCGCCCCATGACATGTCGCGCCCGGCATTGGACGACGCGCGGCGAAGGCCGGGGGCCGGGGAGGAGCCGGAGGCGGCGCGGGCGGCGACCCTGGCGCCGCTCGGGGCGCGGCCATAGGCGGCAGTTACGGCGCTGGAGGCCGTGGTCATCGACACGGCCAAGCCGGGCCCCGTGCTGGCGGACCGTGGCGCCGCCGAGGGCATGCTCAGGCCGCCCATGGCCGCGCCCGACGCGGCCCGCCTGACGGCGTCGGCCTCATCCGCCGCGCTGCGGTCGTGCGACACAAGGCCGAGCGGTCTCGGCCCCATCGCCGCCTTGGCCGCCTCCTCCAGCCCGACGCGCTCCCCCGACCCGGCAAGGAATGCCACGGTCGGAGGCTTGGTGCCCGCCGCGCCTGCGGCCGTCTTGTCCCACCCGTGCAGCTGGAACTCGCGGATGAGGGCGGGGAGGCGGCGGACCTCGGGGGCGGAGAGGCCGAACGGACGGAGGCCCAGGAGCTCGAGAAGCGGCGTGTGCAGGTGCGACGCGAAGAAGCGGGACATGCCGCGGACGCCCAGGTTGGTCTTGCCGAAGCCCTTGCCTGAGGCGGTGTGGATGACCGGGTCGGTGAGCAGGTCCCCCACCCCCTGCACGTCGGCGAGCATCACGCGGCCCCCCGAGCGCTCCCATGCGAAGTGCGACAGGGCCTGGGGTGTCTGCCGGTGCACGTCCTCCACCAGCATGCCCGAGTTGTTGTTGAACTTGCGGTAGGAACCCTCGATGACAGCCTCCAGGGCGTACACGCGCTCCCCGCGCGAGCCGTCGCGCGGCCGCTCCACCAGCTCCAGCAGGCTCAGCGCCACGAAGTCCACCTTCTTGGGCGGGTGCCTGAGCTCCTCGCCTGCCGCCAGCGACGCCTCGTCCGGCACCACGCTGCTCTGGTTGTACGCCGTCGCCCACGCCTTGGCCACGGCCTGGCACACCACGTCCTCCTCCGTCGCCATCCGCACCTTGTCCGGCGCGAGCTCCTTGTCCAGGTAGCACTTGGCGATGCGGTTGCACCCCTGCCCGTGCCACGCGCGGCCGGCGAGCGCGGCCCGCCGCACCTCGAGGCGGCCGAGGAGGTCCTCCGCCTCATCGCCCGCGGCCGCGCGCAGGGCCTTGTGGACGGGCTTGGCGACCGGGACGTCGTGCTCCAGCGCGTCGAGGAGCATGCCCGTGGTGACCACGGAGCCCTCGAGGCCGGCGGCGCCGCGCTGCCGGACGGCCGCCTCCAGGGCGGCGACCGCCCCGGGCTCCAGGCCCGGGAGCGACGTCATCGGCTTCTGCAGCTCGGCCTCGACGTCCTCACCCTCGCCGCCGAGCAGCCGCTTCCAGGACGCCTTGAGGTCGTCGGACTTGAGCACCTTGCAGCGGAAGCACGCCCGGACCGAGCCGCGCGCGAACTCTGTGGCCTGCATCTTCACCCACACGTCCCGCTTCTTCCACTCTTGCGTGAAGGGGTCGAACCGCACCTCGACGCCCCGCTCCGGCCGCCGCGTTGCGATCCCGTGCTCCTTCCAAGGGTCAGGGTCAGTCGCCGCCTTGCGCGCGGCGCTCAGCCACGCGGCCTTGGTCCCAGGCTTCCTGCGACACCGCGGGCGGCGCCGATCATCGCGTGGCGGTCGGTGCGGGCGGTGGCCGACAGATGCCAGCGCGACGTCTTCGCGGCCGCCGCGAGCTCAGGCTGCTTTCCCGCCCTCGTGACCGGCGGAAACCAGTCACGTGTCTCACATTGCGCTTGCCGGTGCGGCCATGGGGCCGGCTGAAGGTGCAGGTGGTCGACGGTGGCCGGCAATGGATTCTGCTGAGCGGCGATCGACACGCTCAGGCAGAGCGGGACGATTGCCCCCCCCGGCGGGGGTCGGCGTGTTGAAGTTGATGGGCCGAGCGGCGCTGCTATGCGAGCGCGGGTGCCCGCCTGGCCGGCTGCTGTGGGCGTTCGCTGTCCCGATGATTCGTTTTCGTCCGCTCCCGTGGCTCGCCCGGCTCGGCGCCGGCGCGCCTCAGCCGTGATTCCTATGGCTCGTTGGTTATTCAAGGCATGCTATTCGCTAATGGCCCGCGATGGGTGCTGGCTCCGCTCTGCATGGCGGAGTCCCGCCTCAGGCCGCCGCCGGAAGCGGCAGCGGAGACCACCTCGTGAGCGAGCGGGGCAGGGCCGCTGTGGATGGACGGCGCGCTTGCGGAGCAGCTAGCAGAGCGCGATGCGCTGTGGGCCGAGCTGGCCAAGGAGGTGAGCCGGGGGGCGCCGCGGCCCGGTTGCACAGGCTGCGGGCAGAATCGCGGCCTCGGGGGCCCAGCCTCGAACGCGGGCTGACATGGTGGGAGGGTCAATCTGCGCGCCGCCCGGCTGCCCGTGGTGCCCACGCTAGCGTGCCTGGGGCGTCGCTGTGACGACCTGCTCTCGGAGCTTCGCTGCCGTCCCCTCCGCAGCTTTCCGACCACCAGCGCGCTGCCGCTGCCACAAGGCACAGCTTGTCCATGCTAGAGTCTGAGGCCAACCGTGCGGCCGCGGAGATGGACCCGCAGGCGATGGTTCAAGTTGCAAGCGCGCTCCCGAAAGCGCACGAGGCGCACGCGGACGCATCCGCCAGGGTATCGGCAACGGCGCAGGTCATCGCTCGCACGTTCCATCCCAGGGCGACGGATCACCTTGCGTGGACTGGGCACGCCTCCCTGTCGGGCGGGCGCTGGTGGGCCGAGCGTGGCGACGGCTGGAGCGCGCTGCAGAAGCTCGGAGTGGTGGAGGTTGCTGTGGCCCCGCCCCGGCTGCCCGGGGGGAGCACGGTCCAGACCGTGCGGTCGGGCGAGGCCGCCCAGGCGTCGCCGCAGGCACCAGGGGCCGAGTCTCCGCCCCGCGGCCCGGCACCGGCAGACACCGAGCTCTGCCTCCTCACGGCATCCGGGCAGGCGTACCTTGGCGTGCGGCCCGAGCACCCGACCATGGACGCGTCGACGGCTCTCTCGCCGCAGGTGGGCTGGCGGCTTTCCATGTACGCGCCGACGAGCCTCGCGGCGGTGCGGGGGCGGCGCGGGGACGGCTGGGGCGTGGTATCTGCGGCGCTGGGCAGGCACGGGGCGGCGCTGGTGCTGCGGTCGGGCGCGGTGATGTCGCTGCCACGCTCCGCCGTGCCGGCGCTCGCGCGCGCGGCCCCGGCACCGAGGGTGCGCGCGTCCTCCTCCGCATCGCGGCCGGGTGCGGCGGGGCGGAGCGGCTCGCCGCACGGCAGCGCCGGCCGGGGTCCTCCCTCCGCGGCGGGGAGCGCCGCCGGGGTCCCGACCTCAGGCTGCGTCTCGGCCGGGCACGTGGTCCGGGCTGCCGCGGCGGTCCCGGCCTCCCGGGTGATCGCCGCCGCGTCACCGGACGGCGGCAGCGTGTGGTTCGTGTGCCTGGCGAGCGCGGGGACCCTCTTCGCCTGGTGCGACGGGGGTCCCGCGGCCGTGGTCGCGCTGCCGCCCGGTGATGAGTCGTCGCCGGTCAAGGCGATGACCGCCGCCGGCGGTGCCGTCTGGGGCGCGGACACCGGCGGGGCCCTGTGGCGCTGGGAGGTGCCCGCCGCCGACGCGGCGTTGTGGGCGGCCCCTTCGCGCGTCGCCGTGCGCCCCGGCGCGGGCGTCGGCGGCGCCCCGCCCCGCGGTCTGGACACCTCCGCCTCTGCCGGCGGCGCCATCCCCATCCGTGACCTCTTCGGGTGCCAGTGCATGGGCGGCGGCGACGCGATCCTCCTCCGCCGCTCGCCCCCTGGCGGCCGCGGCGAGCTTCTCGTGGCGTCCCTTCAGCCGGACGGCGACCTGACGTCACGGGGCCGGCCGCAGGGACAGCGCGGGCTGGTGCCCACGACGGGCGCCGACGAGGCGTCCGCCGCGGGCGAGGCCGCCGGGGACGACGGGGAGGCATCCTCCGCTGCGTCTGGCTGGGACATGGTGCCGGACGTCTCGTCCTCGACGCTCGGCGAGCGGCGGCTCCCGTCCCCCGCCTTTGTCCTCTCCTGCGTGACGCTGGTCGCCCCCGACGCGTCGACCCGGTTCCGCAGCATGTCGGGCGGGTGGGGCCGCGTCGGGGCGGTGACGGAGTGCGGGGAGGTGTGGTCCTGGCTCTGGCCCCCGCGCGACGGCGACGGCGCCGCCGGCGACCATCCCCCCGGCTCCGACGACGCCGCGACAAGGTCGGGCATGGTCGTCGGCGGGCACGGGCTGCCCAGCGAGGGCTGCCGGTTCGACACCGTGGTCCTCCTGCCCCCATCAGTGCCCCCAGGGGGACACCGGGGCCGCACGGCGAGCGACTTCAGCGACCGGGACGCTGGCGCCGCCCCCTCGGGACCACGCATGCTGTTGCTGCAGCGGCCCCGCTGGCTCGGGCACGCCCGCAGCGGCGCAGGCTCGGCGCCCCTCCGGGAGGAGGACGACGACAACGAGGAGGACGACGACGCGGCCTCGGTCGCGCACTCGGAGCTGTCGGCAGGCGGGGAGCCGGCGGGAGGGGCGGGGGCGAAGGGCGACGCCTCGCCCGGGCCCAGAGAGCGCGCGGCCTCGTCGACGGCGGCATCGGTGGCCCCCGGCGGCCTCGTGGGCGCGGCGGCGGCGGGCAAGGGCGGCAAGTGGGCCAAGTGGCTCGCGGCCGTGACAGGCGTGCTGCAGAAGCGCGGGGCACGGTGGATGCGGGACGAAGAGCAGCGCCTGGCCGCCGGCGGCGGTGCGGACGACATGGGGCCCGTGCCCGGGCTCTGGTCGCTCCTGCAGCCCAAGGACGCCCGCCAGATGCTGGGCTGGGCCCTCGAGTTCTGCGCGAGCGAGCCCCTGCCCGACAGGCAGCGGGCCCGGGCTTGGATGTGGCTCCTCCGCCTGCAGGGGCGGGTGCTCCACGGCTCCCGGGAGCGCCTGCACATGGCGGAGGGCCCGGAGGGGTCCGGCCCCGAGGCCTACGGCGGCGCCCTCGACCTCAGCGACGAGGCGTTCCGGGCCGCGCTGACCGCCGCATCAACCGCCGTGGTCGCGGCCATCGCCCGCCGGGGGCCGTCCCAGCGGCCCAGGCCGGAGGAGCAGGCTCTCGTGGCCGTGTGGAGGGGCGGGGCACCCAGGACGGACTCGGACCCGCAGTCGCCGTCCAGCGAGCGGGCCGCGTCGCCCGGCTCCACGGCCTCCGGGGCTCCGCGCCGCCGGTCCCGCCCGGCGTCGTCGCACCCCGAGGCCGCAGCTCACGGACTGGCTCGCGCGGGCGGCGTGGTGCCTCCCAGCCTGCCGTCAGTCGGCCTCGGCAAGCCCGACGCCGCGGGGCTGGAAGGCGGGAGCGCGTCCCCGCGCGGCGGGGCGGGCCCGGAAAGCGGGGACGAGGCCGATGACGAGGCGGCGGAGGAGGAGGGGGAGGAAGAGGAGGAGGAGGAGGGCGAGGACGGCTACGTGGAGAACTTCGCCGCCGAGGCCGCGCGAGAGGCACGGGAGGTGCGGCGCGGCCGATCCATGAGCGTGGCGGGCGGGCGGATGGCGGCGGCCGTGGACGCCGCGACGGCTGGCGTGCCTTCCCTCGCGCGGGCGCCGCTGCCGCGCGCCAGCACCACGGCAAACGTGTTCGCGCCGACCCCGTCCGCGGCGCCCGGGGCGGACGCTGGGGCGAGGGGTGCCCCCGGCGCCGACGTGGCCGGCTTTCTACTCAGCGTCCGGGACCGCATGGAAGGCGCTCCGGCGGGCTCGACACCGAGATCGCCGGGCAGGCTCTCCAGGCAGCAGTCGGCATCGGCACTGCTCGGCGGAGACGCCAGGCGCGGCCTGCTGGCTGCCGCCGCGGATGCCGATGCCGATGCCGCGGGGGATGTCCGGCCGGCCGCCGGCCTGCACCGGGCGGACCCGCCGCCACCAGGCGGCACGCCCGCGGCCGCCTCGACCGACCTCGTCGCCGACGCCGCGGCGTCGGCGGCAGCGGAGGCCGAGGCCGCCCTCGAGGCCAAGGCCCTCGCGGCGCTGCACCGGAGCCTCGGCGTGCTGGCCTCGGACATGGACCGGACCTTCCCGGCCATGGGGCTGTTCCACGCCCCCGGCGCGCCGCTGTTCGAGCGGGTCAAGCAGCCAGTCCTCGCCCTCACGCTGTGGGACTCCACCACGGGGTACATCCAGGGCCTGACGTACCTCGCCTCCATCCTCGCCCTCCACGCGGGGCAGGACCCGGCGGACACGTTCAGCGCCGCCGCCCGCCGCCTCAGGTCGCGCTTCGGAGCACCATCGCGCCCCGCGACGGGGGCCTGCCCGCGCATCGCCGACGGCGCCGCCTCTACCTTCCGCATGCTCGCCGTCCTGACGCGGCAGCCCATGCTCCTCCGCCTCCTCCGCGTCGACCCGCTCGCCATCATGTCCTACTCGTCCGCCTTCGACCAGGCCATGCGGGTGGCCGACCCGGAGCTCGCCGGCCGCCTGGAGCGCGCCGGGGTGACGGCGGACCTCTTCTTCTACGGCTGGGCGCAGCCCCTCTTCGCCAGGAGCCTGCCCCTGCGCGTGGCTCTGCGCGTGTGGGACGGCGTGCTGGTCTACGGCACCCACTTCTTCTTCGCGGCGGCCCTGGCGGTCCTCAAGGCCCTGCGGCCCGTCCTCATGCGCTGCTCCGACGACGACTGCATGGCGGTCATCACCGGTGGCTGCTTCTCCTCGCCGCCGGCGGGCGCGGCGTGGTGCCAGGTCGGGGAAGAGGCCATCCTGGAGGTGCAGCGGGAGCTGCGGATGAAGGGAGTCACCACACAGGCCATCACCGCCATGGAGGCGCACATGCCGCGGGCGCTGCCGAGGCTGGGGGGGAAGGCCCAGCCGCCGGCCGGACCGGCGCGGCCCGAGCGCAAGGCCGCCGGCGCGCCCGCGGCGGGGCAGGACGCACCCGGGCAGGGCGTGGCGACGTCCGCCGCGGACCAGGCCAAGCGCATGGCGGAGCGCGTGCTCGGGGCGCTCTGAGCGGCGCGGGGTGCTGCGCCGCCTTGCAAGCAGGAAGCCGCACCAATGCGGCCGCGGGCGCCTGCTCGCTCAAGGACCGGTGCTCTCCTCTCGTGCCCCCCCGAGTGATTGTGTGCATATTGCGTCATCCCTAAGCAGCCCTTTGCAGCGAAGCGGCCGTTTGCAGCGCCGCGCCGCCTCGTCGCGCAGCTAACCCGAGCTGTCCTCCGTCTCGGCCGCCGCGCCACCCGCGCCGTCCTGCTCGTCCAGGAAGCGGAGGTTGTCGCGGACCTTGGCCGCTTGCTCCTCCAGCCCTGCCTCCTCTAGCGCTGCCAGCGACGTCCGAAGCACTGGCAAGAGGTCCGACGGCAGCGGCACGGGCACTCGCTTCGTGAGCGCGGGACCCCCGCTCCCCGCAGCTCCTGCCGCAGCTGCTGCTGAGGCGATGGTGGGCTTCCCCCCGGCGGACAGGGCCGGCTCGCTGGCAGCGCCCGAGCGCGCCGGCCGCGCGTCGGCGTCCGCCGCTGCCTCCCCCGCTCCGCCGCCGCCAGCCCCGCCGGCCACGTCGCCCTCGGACGGCCGGGCGGCGGCTGCGGCGAGCATCGCGTCCGTGGCATCCTGCGACGGGGGGATGACCATTCTGCGGCCGGTCTCCGCGACGACGACCGCGTCAGAGTCTGCCAAGGCGGCGGCGCTCGCGGCGTCGGCGGGGCACGCTCGCTGGAGGGACCGGGCTGACCTGTCCAGGTGCGCGCCTGGCGGCACCACCGCGGCCGCAAGCATGGGGCCGCAGAGAGACAGCGCCAGCGCGGCCGCCGACAGAGCGAGGGCCACCGCCCACCCTGCCGTCACCGCGGCGCGGATCCCAGCGCCCAGCCCTCCGTCCATGCCCTCCGTGAGCAGCTCTGCCGCCTGCTGGAGCAGCCAGCCGCCGTGAAGGGCGGTCTTGTCTACCGCCAGCCCGACGAAGGCTCCCGTGGCGGCGAGGAGCACAGCCGCGGCCCGGTCGAGCGGCGCCGGCACCCGGTACGCCGACCGCCCGTACGCGACGGACTCCAGCACGCCGGGGCTCGGCCTCGCGGATGACAGCCGCGGGCAGAAGGGCGAGCGGCGGGCGGGAAGCGAGGCGGCAGCCAACGGCAGCGCCCGTACGGAGTCCAGGAATACCACGGCGGAGCGAGCGATGCGCGGCGACGATTCCGCGTGCAGCGCTCTCGCGGCAGCGCGCAGCCGCGGGAGCTCGCCCGCGAGCGCCGCGCACATCGCCCGCAGGCCGGCCGACGCCGACGCGGGGAGCCGGCGTCCCGGGTCGCGCTCGTCACCTTCGGAGTCGCCGTCGGCTCCCCGGCCCGACCCCGCGCCGCGGCGGAGCCTGAGCCCGGCACTGGCCGCTGCAGAGCCCGCGGCCGGAGGCTTGGTCCTGGCTAGGGCGACCGCGGCGACGGCGCAAGTGCCTAGCGCGCCCCTTGCGGCCGCGACGAGCGCCGCCGTGGCAGAGAGGCTGTTCGCGCTCGTCTCGATGTAGGCCAGGCAGCACAGCGCGTCGGCGAGGTGCTCCGCCCCCTGCTCGCTCAGCAGCGGCCCGAGACAGCAGTCGCGGTCCAGCAGCTCGGAGAGGAGCAGCGGCGGCGGCGAGGCTGCGCCCTCGTCTGCCGCGGCCAGGACGGCAGCCACGATCGTGGAGCAAAACGTTGTCACCACTGCCACTACCAGGTCAGGGCCAGAGCCGATCACGCCAGGGCCGCCGATCGCGATGGCCGCCGCCGCGGTGGAAAGCGCCGCCGCCGCAATGTCTGGCCCGGACCGCCGAAACCGGACCATGGCCAGTGTCGAAGCCTGCATCACCCTGGCGCAGTCTTCCAGCGGTGTCTCGCCGCGGGCGGGGCCAGCCACTTTCTGCGGTGTTCAGCGCAATCGGCGGCGGGCTGGACTCAGGCTAGGGGCCGCCGTCCGGCCCCAGGTCGGCCGAGCGTATCATTCTCACGCCTGATGGGCGCGAAATCCGTGCCAGGTGTGCCCGCAGCCCGGCCAGGCCTCGCGCAACACCCAGGCCTGTATCGGCGCGTGCTGCAGCGAGGTGCGCCTCAAACTCAGAGAGCTCGTCGGCCTTCACGCCATCCCGTTTACGAGGCGCACCAGACACGGTCGCCGGCATTGGTGATTGCCGCGGGCGAACGGGCTTGGGTTTGTGGGTGTGGGCGCTGCGGTGGGAACGTGCCGAGAATCCGCCCGCCTCTGCAGCGGCGCGTCGGTGGCCACTCCGGCGGTCCGCCCAGCAGCCCGAGCTTGCGCGCAGCACAATGTATTCCGTTGCCGCGGCGATTGTCATGGTATTGTTGCCCGCGCTCGGCGAGACGGTTGACCTGGTGGTGTTCGGCGCCACTCCCGGCGGCGTCATGACAGCGATTGCTGCAGCCAGGAATGGCGCTGACGCCGTCCTGGTTGAGCCCTCCTGGTGGATCGGTGGCCTGCTGACAGGTGGGCTGTCCCACTCCGTGAGGGCGCCGAGGTTGCGGACGATGCATCTCGTGCCGCCGTTGCAGCTGCGCGGCAAGCCTCGTGTGCAGAGAACTTGCACCCATCGCAGGATATCGGCCGCGCACAAGTCATCGGTGGCCTGCCGTTGGAGCTCTTTGAGCGCCTAGGAGCACACTACGCGGCCGGAACCAACACGAGTGCGGTTGCCTGCTACGACTTTGAGCCGCATGTGGCGTCCAAGGTGGTCAATGAGATGCTAACTGAGGCCAGTGTGCGGGTGGTGACGGGCGCAATGCTTCGCAAGGTCACAACGGAAGGTGGCGGGGCCAGCCGGCGCATCACCTCAATCTCGACGGACGCTGGCACGTTTGCCGCCGGCCTGTTCGCTGACGGAACGTACGAGGGGGACCTCGCGGCCATGGCCGGCGCCGACATGACGTGGGGCCGGGAGGGGGTCGCGCAGTTCGGCGAGAGCATGGCTGGGGTCCGGCCCCCGGACCCGGGGAACCGGTACGAGTTCCAGGCAGCAGTGACTAACTACACGGGCCCCAGTGGCGCTCTCCTGCCCCTGATTCAGGACGCTCCCGGCCCCGTTGGGTCGCCGGATGCCCGCACGCAGTCGTACTGCTATCGGCTGTGCATGACGACGAACCTCACCAATGCGCTTCCCATCGTGGAGCCCGAGTCCCCTGCAGGGTGGGAGGCGCAGTGGGAGCTCCTCCGCCGCTATCTCAAGGCTTGGGTGGCATCCAGAGGCGCCGTGCCGGCCCTTGACGACGTCGTGACCATCAGGCATCTCCCGCGAGGCAAGGCTGACTGGAACGTGGGCTCGGCCGTGAACATGGACGTCGTTGGCTTCAGCTGGGCCTGGCCGAACGCCACATACAAGGAGCGCGAGGCCGTGCAGCGCTTCCACACGGACTACACCAAGCAGCTGCTGTGGGTGCTGGCGAACGACCCGGCGGTGCCGGCGAGCATCAGGGAGAGCATGGCGGAATGGGGCTACTGCGCGGACGAGTTCACCGACACGGGCGGGTTCCCGCCCCCATTGTACGTGCGAGAGGCTCGCAGGCTCGTGGGCGCAACGGTGCTGATGCAGCAGAACAGGACGCAAGGTGCGCTGTGGCCGGACACCATCGGCGTCGGTTCTTACTCCACGGACTGCCACATGGTGACGATGTACGTGGGAAAGTCTGCCACATACGATGTCCTCCAGGTGTGGGAGGAGGGGGAGCTCTTTCCTCGCCCACCTTCCACCGCCGATGCCTTCGAGATTCCGTTCTCCTGCCTCGTGCCGCGAGGGGCCGCGCCGAACGGGACCTCCGCCAATCCGGCCGCGCCGAGTGCCGACGCTGGTCGCAGCGGCCCTCGCTCCTCCGCAGGGGCGCTTGGCCCGGCCAACCTGATCGTGCCCGTCGCCGCGAGCGCCAGCCATGTCGCCTTCTCGTCCCTGCGGCTTGAGCCCACGTGGATGATCATGGGCCAGGCCGCAGGCACTGCTGCCGCGCAGCTGACGCGCCAAGGTGGCCGTGATAGCGGTTTCGGGGCCGTCAATGTCACCCAGCTGCAGGGGACGCTGCGGCGGCAGCGCGCGATCGTGTTCGCGCATCACGTGCCGGAGGAGCCCGTGCCGAACGTGTGCCCGAAAATGTGATCGCACCCCGCGCCGTGCGCACATGTCGTGCAGACCCGGCGGCTCACGGCTCCACGTCAAACGATCTGCCCCACCCCGAGAGGGCAGCCCGGCCACACTCGCCACCCCTCCCAGCGCATGGCAGAAAAGGTGCCGCCGCCCGCATGGGACACCACCGACTGGGCTCTGGCCTCGGCTGCGTGTGCTGCGGGGGTGCTTGCGGTCGGCGGGGCGGCATACCTTGCGTTTGGCACCTCGGCCAGCGCAGCCCCGGAGAAAGCGGGCAAAGCAGCCGGTTCTTCCGACGCTGTCGAGCGCGCAGCTGAGCCGCAGGACGAGCCCTTGAAGCCGTCCAAGCCCTCTGGTCCGGCGCCGAAGACGATGCAGCCGATGCCGGCGAGGCCGACGACTGCCGACCTCTTCGACGCCACCGAAGCCCTGAGCTCGCCCCACGCCTCGTCGCTCGCGAAGATTCGCGGTGCATCAGTGCTGGCCGTGCTATCTTCCCACGGTGAGGACGATTGTCGGCGTGGGTCCGCCATGGCCGGGCGAGCTCCTGGAAGCCCGGCGCCCTCAACCCCCCCTGCCTCCCTGCTTCGTTCGCCCCTCGAGCGATTTTGTCGCAGCATCGCTCAGGAAGCACATGTCAGGCGAGGCCCAGGCGCCGGCGATCGACGGCCTGGTGGCGATGCTTCGGTCGGACACGTCAGCCGAGGTCTCGGCGGCTTCCGAAGCGCTGGCGCAGCTCCTGAGCGAAAAGGACATCCGTGCCAAGGTATGCCGGCCGGATGTGTGCCAGCTGCTGCTGCGCTTCGTGTCCGGCGTCGTGGCCAAGGCCATCGCGCCCTCGGGCGACCCTGCGGCTTCGGCGTCCGCCTTGGACGCCGAGGAGTCCGCGGCGCTTGCCGTGCGCTGGTGGACTGCGCCTGAGTCGCCTCCTGAGGGAGAGACGGAGCCGGCGGAGCCGAGGCTGCTCCTGAGCCCCGACGCCGTCCGTCACCTTGGCTTCGGTCTGCTCTGCACGTCAGACGGCGCGAGCTCGCTCCTGGTGCCGGACGGCGTGGCGCGCGCGAACACCGCGTCCGTGGTCGAGAGCGTGCGGGCGTCGGAGGACGCGATGCGAGAGGGCGCCGCCGGGGGCGCCGAGGCCGGGCAGGCCTTTGCTCGCGAGGGAGACGACGCGCACGTGACGCTCCTGGACGCGCTGGCGCTGAAGCGGGCCATCACGCTCATGGTCAACGTCACGGCATCCAAAGAGGGGCTGCAGGCGCTGGTGGCGGGCGCGTGCGCGGGGCGGGAGGAGGGGTGCCTCGTGGCGCTGCCGCTCGTGGCCAGCGCCACCATGGCCTTCTCCACGCAGCTGAGCGCGCTTCGTGTCCTCTCCAACGTGTCGTCGGGGATCAAGATGTGCGAGCTCGAGCGAGGCGACGGCACTGCCGCCGCGGCCGTGCCCAAGGAAGAGGCGGAGGAGGAGGAGGCCGCCACCGACCCCGCCCCCGACCCCGAGGACGGCACGACGTCCCCAGTCACGGGCGCTCTCGCCATGCTCCTCCCGATCGTGCAGTGCGGCGCGGGCGTGCGGGGTTTCGTCGGCGTGTGCCGCGCCGAGTGCCTGGTCCGCCTCACCGGCATCGTAGCCTCGCTCATGGCGGGGAGGCTGGGCATGCTGTCGCGCGAGCCGACGCCCCTGCTGCTGCAGGCGGGCGACCTGGCCATGGAGTCTGGCGCGGTGCGCGTCATGGCAGGTGTGCTCACGGAGTGCGCAGACAGGCAGTCCAAGGTACGCCAGATGCTCGCACAGGCCGGGCCGGAGGCCACGCTGACCGGGCCGAGCCAGAACGCCGTGGCCGCGGCCCAGGAGGCAGCAAAGGGGGCGTCCATGGTGCTTGAGGCTATCATCCGCGTCATGCCCGAGGCCAAGGCGGCGGTCGAGGCGGAGGTCCGGCACATGCAAGCCATCGCGTCGCAGAGGCAGGAACGGGAGCAGGCCGTCGCCCACGCGTGACACGCCGGACCGCGCGAACCGGCCGGCGAAGCCGCCGGCCTGCGCGCCTTGGCCATGGCCCCGGCCGGCCGGAGGGAGGAGAGCGCGCATCGAGTGACTGCCGCGGGAGCGAATGGCTCAGCTCAGCCCGTTTTCAACAATTGTTAGCGCAGGCAGCGGGCACTCACCGCAGGCCGTGGGCGGGGCGGGAGCAATGTCACGTGCCCACGCGCCTTTGTACGATGCTCTCCACGTTGGCGAAGAGGTCCTGCAGAGTGGGCGATGCCTTGCGAATGATGGCTGGGACGAGGCCGCGGATGTCGGCGGCTCGCAGGTGCTCCGAGGCCAGCGCGGACGTGATGGCAAAGTACACCACGGCGTAGGAGACGCTCAGGACGACCAGCTCCAGGCTCAGCAGCGCGTAGGCCTGGATTTCCGTGCGGGTGATGAAGTCGATGTGGGTCTCCGAGTAGATGTCGACGGCGCGGGTGACGCCCCTGCCCAGCTGCCCGGCCTCGAGCTCGTACAGCCTGCGGAAGTCGCGGTTGCCCAGCATGCCCGCGAGCGTCCTTGACGGCCGCGGCACGGACGGGTCCGAGAACTGCGCCACGAGGTCGAGCGCCGTCGCCCAGAACAGCTGCAGGAGCGGCTCGAGGCCGAGCTCGGCGAAGTCGGTCAGCCCCAGGAGGTCCGTTGCGTCGGCGTCAAAGCCCCGCCCAGAGTCCCCGTAGTACAGCGCCGCGAGGGCCTGCACCTCGGGCGCGCCCGGGCTGGTCGGCGGCAAGTCCAGGTTGGCGTCACCGAACTTGAGGCCGTCGTGGACCGTTTTGAACTGCGACACGGTGGACCGCGCCCTCGCGACCAGCGACTCCATCGCGTCGTACTGCTCGTCCGCAATGATGATTTCCCGCACCAGGTTCACCGTGGAGCGGGCGAGAGACTCCCGCCGCCTCGCGTGGTTGATCTGCGCCCCCTTGGACGCGCTCTCCCCCGAGAAAGCAAAGAA
>Ga0306871_1000318_pt1 | contig 18940 bp, 12 predicted proteins | sample AntRauMeHopE1497_FD_190447 | JGI IMG/M metagenome (GOLD analysis project Ga0306871, IMG submission 190447) | Saline lake microbial communities from Rauer Islands, Antarctica - Metagenome Hop E1 #497 (v2) (version 2) | ecosystem: Environmental > Aquatic > Non-marine Saline and Alkaline > Saline ... | reverse complement strand
GTACTAGCGAGCTTATGGATTACATAAAAACACAAAAAAAACACAAAAAAAACACAATAATAACAAAAAAGTTGTAAAAAAGTTGTAAAAAAGTTATAAAAAAGTTTTTATATCAATTTCCGTGTTAAAAAAACACAAAAAAAATATAAAAAATGTAAAAAAGATGTAAAAAAGTTGTAAAAAAGTTGTAAAAAAGTTGTAAAAAAAACACACAAAAAATCACAAAAATTATAAAAAAGTTATAAAAAAGTTTTTACACGGAATTCCGTGGTAAAATATATATTTTTACAATAAAAATAAAAACGCGGAAAAAACACATAATATTTTTTTAGATGACATATGATGACCAAACTTTACATTGTGGATTACATAAATTTATATATCATTTTCCGTGTTAAAAATATTAATTTTACACAAAAATGTAACACGGGGGCGCATTACAAAAAACGCGCCTCTACTTTACACAAATTTAATAGTTATCCGTGTTAAAAAAATTATTTTTTACATTAAAAAGGATTTTCGCGCATCTCGTGGTGATCTCGCGCATCTCGTGGTGATCTCGTGCGGATCTTGTGCGGATCTTATTATTAATTACATTAAACATTTTGAGTTTATTTAAATTTGCCTAAAAGGCTCAATTTAGTCTATACACTATTTTGAGCCTTTTAGGCAAATTTTTAAATCTTAACATACTCTTACAAACAACCAAGCGTCGCCTTTTTATAATCACCTACATCATTTGTCTAATGTAATTTTTTCAACAATAATAATATCGCGGATCTCATTTATTAATTTAATTAATTAATTAATTAATATCACCTCACCGAGTAGATGTAATTTTACGCGATCTCGTGGTAATTTTACGATGATAACCAATGATAACCAAATATTCCATTTGTAATTTACAACAAATCTATGTTAATTTACACCCGATCTATTAATACCTCCTCGTCACTTTCCTCGTCACTTTCCTCGTCACTTTCATCCTCAATTTCCATCATCCTTTTAAATTCATCATTAATATCTCCATAAGCTTCTCTAAATTGTTCTTCATAAATTTCTTCTTCTTGGTCTCGATTAAATTCTTCAAACATTTCATCATATTCAAATCGAAGCTTAGACGATCTTGGTAGGTCTAACCTATAATAACCTTTCAAAGACCACCGATCATTTACAGGATAATAATAATCACGCTTCCGAATAAAATTATTATTGATTTCATTTAAGACATTATTTGAATAATATATTTTCCAAATATGTTCTTGAATATCAAAAGGGAGATTTTGAAAATAGTTGAGGATCGACATTGTTTATTTAATAACTTGTAAGATTTTAATTCTTTAAATAAGATTTCAATTTTTTATTTGAGAGATTTATTTTTAATCGTCGTTGTAAATTACAACGCTGATTAATTTAAAAATTTGAAATCTTACTTAAAGATAATTAAAATATCTATATTAATAATAGCGATTGATTAACAAAAAATGGTTTTATCCGAAAAGCGCCTTACACAAATGAATGGTTATTATGCTGGAAAAAAGGATATTATCAACAAAAACAAAATTTTAAATCGCATCAATGATGGAACTCAGAAAGGAATTCAAAGAAAAACTTTTGACAAATACTTTAATCTATTTACTGCCGCCGAACTTGAAATGTTAGAGGGTAAAATTAATGAAAGAACCATTAAAACTAAACGAGCACGTGTTTCCACGAAGACCTTTGAAAATCAGAAATATTCATCAACACAATTTTTAAGCTTGATCAACTCCGATACAACGATTAAGGAAACAACTCAAAAGAAGCATAAATCTTCAATAAATAGTTTTATAAAGTATTTCAGTTTAGATCCCGAGAAATTTTCTGACGTGTTTTTGTTGTCAGATGAAGAGATCATCGAAACTCTAACAAAAGCTTATCCAGTTATCGGATCGCGATTGTCTCAGTACTATTTCATCACAAAAATGTACTCTCTCATGAAATCTGATCCCTATTTTCAACGTATTTTTACGGATGAAAGATACCAGAAATGGGACAAGATCGCAAAAACGAATGACCAAAACTATCAGGGGCAAAGGAACCTCAAAAAACAAAGTGCATCAGGAACGGATTATGTCCCAGAATTTATTAAGATGTTTGAGAATGAATTGACGCTTAGAAAAGAGAACCCAGGCAGTGACGAGCATGTCGCCGCAATTTTATACACAATCGGGGCGTTTTCAGATGATGAGCTTAAAACCCCCGTATATGTGCCACGCTTGGATTTCAACGACGTCAATATTGTTGATGATGAAAAGGATGCGAAAGCAGAGACTAAAAACTACTACGTTAAAGGAAGTGGAAAGTTAATTATGCGGATCGGGAAAACGGATAAAAGATATAATTATAGCCATATTATGAACAAAGTATCGAAAAAATACATTGATATGTCTCTTGAAAAACATCCACGGAATAAATTGTCTCCGATCGGAAATAACTCCAAAAAAATGAATTTAATTTTAGGGATTGGAAATAAGCCATATCGAAAAGCATTCCAGAATATATATTCAAAGATTTTCAAAACACCTCTTGGGGAGATGAGTGACGTACTTGGGCACGACGTGAACACTGCGGTTATTTCTTACCTTGACCAATACGAATATACAGAAGAACAAAGAAAAAAAGCTCTTGAAGAAATAAATGCTCAATTAAAATTAAACGCTGTGATCTAAAATCTAACTATAATTTATATCTTGATGGAAGACGCTTGTAGCGCATTAAAAAATGACAGGGTAATTTGTGTAATCTGTAATAAAAAAATTAGGGCTTTCAAAACCAGAGATGACTGGAAAAAAAGAGTAATACATTTAAAGTGCTGGAAAAATGAACAGGAAACTATGAAAATGAATTCTATTTTTGAAGATTTCTTGAAGGATGAATATAAAAAATTGAAATAAGATTTAAAAAAGATATCTCATATATATTATAATAAGATATTATAAACAATATGGCTGAACTGAAAATCAAACCATACTGCCTAAGGCTCGCATCGATCAAACTTGACGAAGATTGTAAACAAGACACGATTACACATAGAAAATATGCTTTAAATCAACGAAATTATTATGAGAGGCATGTTGATCTTGTGAGATCTAATTCGAAAGAAAAGTATCATAATGATCCCGAATTTCGTAGAAAGAAATTGGAGGGTATGAAAATTAGAAGGGACAGGATAAAACAAGAAAAAATGGAAAAAAAGAAGATGGATGAAGCTTAAAAAAGTGGGCGGTCCCTCCATTCAATAGACAAAATATATATAGTGTGTGTGAGTGGACTGGGTGGTTTATTAAAATTGCCCTAAGGCTCATTTTGTTGTAAGCACTATTTTGAGCCTTAGGGCAAGATTAATAAAATCTTAACATACTCTAAAAAACAACCAAGCGTCGCCCTTCCCTTAACACCAACCCTTTTGTCTAATTTAATGTAGCGATTGAGCCATCTCCGCCATTCCGCCTTTTTTTTTATATTTTTTTTATTGACGGAAAATAAAAAATTGAAATCTTATTTAAAGAATTAAAATCTTATAACTTATATAAAGAATAACAAAATCATGAATACCTTTTACAAAATCGCAGAAGTTATTGAATACGCTGAAAAAAATGATGATGAGTATATTGTAGCCTTTCAATATAACGAAAAATGCGCGAGGAGGTATACATCATATAGGGATTTGAAGGAGTATATCACCGATAACAAATATAAAAACAAGCATGCTTATGAGATCTTAAAAAAAGGTAATGAGTGTAAATTGTATTTGGATATTGAATTTGTAAATGAAAATGAAAGTGATTTCGAACCAAACACTTATAAATTTGAAGAGATTAAGCAATCTTTGAAAAAACATTATAAGGAATATTTCAAAATGGAATTGGAGGATGTTGATATGTTCATTTGTGATTGTTCTGGAATCGGAGAAAGTGGAAAATGGGAAAAAAGATGGAAAAATTCATATCACATTGTGGTAACAAATGGATATTATTTTAAAAATAATCAGGATCTAAAAAATTTTATTTTATATATAGGAAATCCCGATATTGATATAGCGGTATATGGGGGAAATCAAAACTTTAAATTACCTTACCAGTCTAAATTTGGATCAAAACGAGTACAAAAGCCTCTAAATGGAACTTTTAAGGATCATTTTATAGGACGATATGGAGATGATCATTTTATAGGGCATTTGGAGGTTGAGCCAACACCTTATAAAAAAGAAGGAGATGGCACATCGCCCTCCTCAACAAATAATGTTATCAGAAATCTCAACGAAAGGAAATATACTAACACATCAACGGAATTGTATGATATAGGTCCTATAAATAATATAGAGGACTTGGTTGTGGATATAACAGATTTAAAAAGTCTTATGAATGCACTTGGATCGGAAATTGGATATAATGCGTGGAATTGTTGTATGTGTATTTGGAAAAATGAAGGCTATACCCTTGAAGATTTTATTGAATGGTCAAATTCCTCAACAAAACACACTGATATTGAGGAGGAATGTACGAGGATGTGGACTAAAACAAAAATTAAAACTGAAAAATGTTTCACAATTAATACTTTACTAAAATTATTAAAAAGGAAATATCCAAAAGCATCCGTTTTTAAAACGTATGTTAAATGCTTAATTCAGGAAGTTTCTGAGCCTACTGATGATATTTTTGAGGAACTCGGATATCAAAAAAAATTATATAATGAAAAATATTGTGAGAGTTTATGCGAGGATTTTAAAATATATGATGATATTATTTTACACTCTCATTTAGGAACTGGTAAATCGACCGCTATTTGTGAGTTGGTTAAAGATGGCACATCGCCGTTAAAAGGAGGTTTTAGATCTATTCTATGTATTACACCAAGAAGGGCATTCGCAGAAAGCATTTGTTCCGATCTCAAAAAAGCACAAGAAAAATTCGTTTTATACAGAGATATAAAAAGGAAAGAGGAGAGAATAAATTATGATTTTATCGTGTGTCAACTGGAAAGTATATGTACAGTGAAAGATAAATTTGATCTTGTAATTTTCGATGAATGTGAAAGTAATTTGGCACAATTTGACAGTTCGACAATTAATAATTTTAAGGAAATTACTGACCATTTTAAAAACATTATGAACAATTCTAAAAAAGTAATCTGGTCAGACGCGTTTATAATGGATCGGAGTTTGAAAATATGTCATATGTTGAGACCTAATTCTAAAAAACTGTACATTAAAAATGAATATCAACCTTATGATAGGATATGTTACGAAGTGGCTACATCCACAAAGAAATTTGTTGAGTTTATGAAAAAATTCAAAAGGGTTAATCCAGATGATCGGAACATTATAGCCACAGGATCTAAAATAAACAGTTTTGAGATTTTCAATGTTTTAAACGAAGGAGATAATACATTATTAATCAATTCAAATACCTCCGATGATGTAACAAAAAAAATGAGGAATGTTAATAAAATTTGGGAAAAATATCAGAATGTGATTTATACCACATCGATAACAGTCGGAATTAGTTATGACAGTGAGAAAGTTTTTGACAATCTGATGCTACATTTTAGCGCGTGCTCCTCAACCGTTAGAGATTTGTTTCAGAGTTCTTTGAGAGCCAGAAAAATTAAAAACGATGTTTTATATTATAGTCGATACTCTCATTTTCTGGGTGAACATCGTTTTACAGAATTTCAAAGAAAACGATTAAGGAAAATTATAGTAAAAAGAGATCTTGGTGAAGAGGAACATTTAGATGATTGGTTGATTGAACTATGGGTTTTTAATAAACAGGAACAGAATGTCAATGCATTCTTTCATTACCATGTTTTAGAAAAATATCTTACTATGTGCGGATATAAGACTGATGAATGGGAAGATTATAAATTTAAAGAGGATGGTGACATAGAGGGGGAAGAAAATGATTATAAAACAATTGAGGAGATTGATTTCGAAACTTTTAAAAGTATTGACGGGTTTATAAAAAGCGGAGATGCTGACACAAATATGAAAAAACAACACAAAAAATTTATATTTGACGAATATATACTGTGTAATAATGATGAGATCGATATGTGTTATAAAAGGGAAATGTTTGACACTTATATAACGAACGGGAATAAAATTAATGAAAGTATGAAAAATATGAATTATGAATTGAAATATGAATATAATGAGGATATGAAAATAAATGTGTCTCATTACAAGGATAATTTAAAAGAAAAACTCGATAATTTGAAAATTATTAAACAAACTCTTGGTATTAAATACAGTTTTGACAAGGGAGAACTTAATAGAGAAAAAATAAAGAAATTGGGAGATTATTTACAGAAGAATTTACAAAATTTAAAAGAGATCTGGGGGTTAGATCTTAGGAAATTTAAAAAAACAGATAAAATGACTGATAAAGTAGCATTAGGGGTTCTAAATCAGATTTGGTCACGATGGGGATTTAATGAGATTAAGATGATGGAGCAAGAAAGAAAAATGGTTAAAGGTGTACGCGTGGATGTTAGTAATTTTAGCATGAAACCATTAAAGAAATATCATATGTTTGACTACTGCTTCGACAAAACGGAATATGCGGAAGAAAATGAAGATGATGAGATGGGTTAAATGCTACATTAGACAAAAAAAGGGTGGTGTGTGTGAGTGGACTGGGTGGTTTATTTAAATTTGCCTAAAAGGCTCAATTTAGTCTATACACTATTTTGACCCTTTTAGGCAAATTTTTAAATCTTAACATACTCTAAAAAACAACCAAGCGTCGCCCTTTTATAATCCTTAACATCATTTGTCTAATGTAGCCATCCAGTTTTTTTTTTATGTAGCACTATTATAATCTTTGTGTTCTATTCATACCGCTCGCGTGGCTCGTCATACCGCTCGTCATACCACTTGTCATTTTTGGCGTTTCTGGTTGGCTATATGTGCGATTCAAAATAGCTTTATTTATATCGCTCGTCATACCGCTCGCTTGGCTCGTCAGTACATCCATTTGTAACTCCTTTTCAGTCATCACTTTCCGCATACACGAAAGGCATGGGCTCTCGATTTTTTCGCATCGACTACGCCTAATATTCCAGCAAGTTGTAGTCATCAACCCCCCGATCACAGATCCAATAATGAGAATAGTTTCAATAAGCGTCATTTCTTTTATAATATATATATATTTTTTATGCGATACTTTCATTATAATAGTGAGTAACCTCCTCGTCTGTCAATACACTATTGAAAAACTTGAAATCATCTAATTCGTTTAAGCCATAACTGGTTCTATCTACCCACAAGTTTATGAAAAAATTTACATTCGTATTACCTCCAAAGTTAGTTCCCAATAGAACATCTTTAAGATTAACACCACTAACTAACGCATTTGTTGAAGAATTTAAAACACCATTAATGTAAGTTTTTATAATTTTTGTATTATAATCGAAAGTAATCGCTAAGTTACAAAATTCATCAAATATAACATTTGGAAAGCCTGTTATTGGTTCATTAATTCTGTATAAAGTATTGGTATAGTAATTTGGTGCAGGTCCATTTTTACCGTGTAATTCAAACTCAATCCTGCCATTAATAACTCGTAACATTATTCCTTGACGTCTTGATGAGAAGCCTGTAAATGTGGTAAATATGAAATTAATGTTGTCTCCTGAATTTAATGCTTTAAAATTAAAGATTAGAGAAATTGAAAATTTCGATACTAATGCAGAAGGTATAAATGCTAAAAGAAAATCAGTTGGAGCATCTATTACTGCTTTTCCATCCACTATATTAACATTGTAATTAGAGAATTCAACAGCATTTTGATTATCATAAAAAGTCTCATAGTCCCAATGCATATCTGGAATTGTAGGGTTTATTGGTGCCGGTGGTGTTGGTGGTGTTGGCGGTGGTGGTGGCGTTAATGGTGGTGGCGGGTCTGGTGGTTCTTGTAAAAAATCAGGTAATGGTAAAATATATCTCTTTGTAAAAATTTGACGTGTCAATCCATTGTTAATATTTCCATCGTCATATACCGTTACACCATTTCTTAAAATGAGTAACCCTGGCGCTCTCGTATCTTGGTCGTATATAATCTCAAAATATTTGACTTGTCTGTCTCTCAAAGTGTCACCTGGTAATGTTGGAATAGTTACTGAAAACAATTGATCCCCGATATTTATTACAATAGGATGTGGTCCGTTGGTTTTCGTGTTCCACCAAACAGCGGAAGCCCCATCATTATAATCGAATATTCTTGTAAGGTCGTATCCGCTTTGACCCTCGTGCCCGTTATGAGGTATTAATGTTGTATAATTACCTTGTAAATTTATTCGAACGTCATTGAAATTAAACGCTTTGACTTCATAAGGCATAATAAACCTATCACTTGGTATAGAACGAATTTGGAAGGTGTATGTAGGGTTTTTATCTGCATCTTGAATTATTTGATTATATAAAGTTAAAACTTCACTGTCTGTAAAAACTTTATCATAACTCGCTACTCTGTGATATTCAGCTATATCATCTGATCCCGAATCTCCTAATTTGTGTAATACAAGTGTGCTGTCTGCGGAGTAAAATATTGGATCGGCAGTAGAAGCTGTTGATGTTACTACTGGTCTATCATCAAAATACAAATTTAATATTTGTGTACTTTCGTTGTAAGTAGTGACAATTTGATGAATACCCGCTGATAAATCATTAGGAGCAGTAATTAAATAAGATGCATTTACAAGTCTATCACCTAATCCTTTATAGTAATTCACTATGACAGTTTCATTACTTATAAAAATCCTAACACCCGTAAAATTCGAAAATGTCGTTTCTACTGGTGAAGTAGTAAGAGCCATTCGAACACTCCCATTATTTGTTAAAAGTTTAAAATGAATAATCCAAGATTGATCTCCTATATTTCTTAAATAATCTGGTAAAACTGTTGCTAATTCGAGATATTTCCCTGGATTTACGGTTACATTATCCGGGTTTAAACTTACTGCTCCAGTCTCGCTCTCTTGAAATACCAAAGCAGAAAAATCTTTCGTATAATCCGCTTCTAATGATTGATTAAATTGAAAATCTACTAATAAAGTTGAAACTGGTTGTGCTTCATTATACATTGTTATAATTTCCTCTCGTGTTAAAACTTTATCATAAACGGCTATTTTGAAAACTTCAACTAATTCAGTCGGTGTAAAACCATATATATCATTTATTCTTAAACTGTCAGAATTTTGATAAGAAATTATTGCGGATGTATCGGATGCTAATACGGATCGCGGAGTTCGAGTGACATCTAAATGTAATGTCATTATCTTAGTTGAATTCGAATATGTAACTCCTATTTGATGAATACCTATTGATAAATCATCATTTACTTCGAAAATATCGCTTACTGTTACTAATTGAGTTCCTGGTGATTTAAAAAATCTCGTATTAATACCACCATCAAATAGGATTATCTCAAACCCTGTCTGTTGTGAGAAGCCATCAGTTAAATCTAATGTATTATTCATAAAAAGAGAAAACCCTACGCCTGATGTGGCTTCTGTCCTAAAATGAACGATCCAACTTTGGTCTGAATTTGTTTTTAGATATGCTGGTAAAGCTACGTCAATATATTTTCCAGGATTTATGGTTATGGAATTCTGATTTAATGTTACAGCTCCCGTCTCGCTCTCTTGAAATACCAACGCAGAACTATCTTGTGTATAATCAACATCTAATGAATTATTAAAATCAGCACCAAATAAAAGAACAGGTGCGATATAAGATGATGGTGGTGGTATAATTGGTTGGTCTATTTCATTATATAATGTATTCACATCAGTTTCACTTAATACACGATTATAAGAAGTCACTTTATGATATTCTGTTATGCCTTGTGGAAAAGTGTTTGATATTTTATTTAATACAATTGTTGAACCGGCAGCATAAAAAATAGGGTTTATATCAGTCGTTGTTGCTATAAGAACGGGGTTGTCATTGAAATATATTTTTAAAGTATTTGAAAACCTGTTAAAGGTTGTAACGACTTGATGAATACCTTGTGATAAATCAGTATTAACGGGTAATGTATATATCGCGAAAACAAGAACTTCATTCGGTGCTTTATCATATTCTACAACAAAAGTAGTATCACTAACAGATATGCGAAAACCTGAAAAATCTGATGCTGCTACAACAGACGAAGGCATTGATGTTATACTCATTCTTCGACCTGACGCTACACTCAAAGCTCGAAATTGAATAACCCAACTGTGATTATTAGTTGAATCTAAAATATAACTTGGTAGTGTTTCAACAACTTCCATAAAAGTCCCTCCCGCCACTTCAACAAATCCATCATTACTTATGAAATTTGTTCCATCAAAATTAACGTCCGAAATATCACCTTTTAAGCTTTCTTTGAAATTAAATTCAGTTGTTATTCCTGTTTTTAAACTTGGACGAATTCTTCTATCAATTTGTATCGGTGTAAATTCAATTGGAATAATACCTCCTCCGCCTCCTCCTATTATTATTCCCGGTTCATACAAATCTTTATCTAAATCAAAAATACTTTTAACTTCTCTAATCGATAATGGTCTATCAAATAATGAGAAATTACCAACTGACGATTGTTGATTATAAACACTCGAAATTTGAACTCCACCTAATGACAGCTGAGAAAAACTTATATCTACATCCATTTCATCAATATACGATTGTGACATAAACGGTTCACCATTTATTGATACTTTAACAACCTTATTAATGGTGTCTCTATTAAAACTGAAAAAATACCACTCATCTGTTTCAATTTCTGGTAATATAAAATCTTGGTCTGAAAGGGTGTTAGTAATATGAGTTGTTAGATTTGGAATGAACTTATTAGTATCTCCTACTTGATTGAAAATAAACATAACATATGATTTGGTAATAACCGTGGAGCCATAACCTAAAACGTGCTGTAATCCGGAAGCATCTTGATTTAATTTAAACCAACAATTAAAACTATGGGGAAATTCAACATTAGTTAAACCCTTCATATTGGTTATTAATCTCCTTTCAACTTTTATAAATCCGGGAACATCTTTTGATACATCAAAGCTTTTTCCATCAAAAAAATCAAAATCATCTACATTGGTTGTATATAAATATGTTAAATTTTCATTGGTAAATCTAAACGATGATGATGATATTGTATAAATAGACAACCTATTATTTCCCCCAAAAAAATTTGGATTGAGCGGGTCAAAGTTTTCACTAATTCTACAATTTACGTGACTATTCTTCAATAAATACCGAACGTTATATAAATAATGTAAATCTTCAATCTCAGCTAAATTTAATCCTTTTTCGAAAATATTTAATGTTCCGATTTGTGCCAATTGTAAATGATCTGTATTCGTTCCAGTGCCCGAATGGTAGCCTAAACGGATCGAATTATTGAAATCTATAATAGAATTATTATTTGAAAGTTTAATTATAACATTATCAACATACAGCGAATAACCTGATAAATCATTATTACGTGTCCCAGTAACATTATACCATACATCTGGCTTTAAAATTCTTTCTTGTCTCTCACCCATTATGCTTTCAATACCAAAACTCAAACCATACAAATCATTATCAGTAATTACCAATGTAAGATGAAATTTATCACCAATTGTTAAAATTCTTTGGTCTCTTGGTGGAACTGGTCCAGTTTGTTTATTAACTAAAATCCAAATATTGAATGATAGGCTCACATTCCCTTGTAACATATTAGAATTTACAAATATTCCTTGATTTATTGCTGTTGTAAATATAATTGAACTATCACCATCGTAACTAACATTTGGTCCTGAGTATTTTCCGAGAGAATTATCATTTCCTGATGTATCCCTCATATATAAAAAACCCGCTATGTTGAAAACATTTTCAGATTTTGTTAAATCACAAGTGAATAATGTATTGAGTAATGGTATATTTTGATAATATATTTTATAATCTTCATACAATGCTGATCTCTCAACTGAATTTAAAGCTCGTTCATAAACTGAAACAAGCCCTACCCGTGCGTGTCTTAATTGGAAATATGATAATCGGCTGTGATCCATTCCAATGGAAAGCGGGGCATTGATTGGTAGGTTAATAGGATTAACCATTCTAACGGTGCTCACAAAAACACCATCAACATAAAACGAATAATCACTTAATGTTTTTACATAAATTATATTATACCAAGTGTTTTTTTCAAACAGATAATCATTGAGTGTTATATTTGTAGGATAATGATTAACACTCAATTTAAATTTATCGGGTGACCTGTTAATATGTAAGCTCATACTTTTATTAGAAGGTGCCACATCACCGATTACAAGTAATGTTTGTGCATTTCTTAATTCATTAGAATTTGAAATATAAAACCATATATTAATGCTGAAATCTACTAATTCCCCAACCGTGCTATTAGTTAAAGCATTAGATATTAACATCCGATTACTGTTTTTCCATAAAAAATGCGTATTATTCACATATCCAACACTGCCATAATTAATTTGTAAATGACTATTATTTGGTGAACTGTCATTGAATTTACGAAATAATACATTAACCTTACTCTGATTAGTGGGATCATAAAAAACTAAACTGTCATTAATTAAAAACAATTTCAAACTAAATAGGTTGTCAGTGCTTTCTTGTAAAATATCAGTTTGAGTAATAATTAATTCACTGATTTTAATGCTGTCATTTCCTAATGCGCTAGAAGCGTCAGTAGGTCCTGCTTTAATTGATAAAAATTGTTGATTGTCTATTTTAATGTTTTTAAGATGTGAAAAAGGTTCTAATGATAAAACGACACCATTAACTAAAACGGCGATTTCCTCATTGTCATTATCAATAACAAACTGATATTCATTTTCAGTATTTTGAACGAAACCATCAACAAGTTGAGTAAATCCATTTATTTGTGGAAATAATGTAAAAGTATTGTCTTCATATATTATAAAATAATCAATCCTTCCTTTACGAGATCCCGCCGTATCAATGAAACTATTTATACTAACTATAAACCCCCCTAAATTAATATCAACTTTGGAACTTTGTGTATCTACTTTTATTTTTATTGATAAATTCTTTTTAGGGAAATTATTTGTTAAGTTATATTGTAAAATTGTATTTGGTTCTAAAACAAAAGCATTACCCTCATACTTGATTGAACCCTCTTTTACAAATAATGTATGTCCGTATTTACTTTTTAAAGAACTTTTAAATTGCCAGTCTAAAAAATTTCCATCTGTGTTAAATAATGTATTTTTAAAGTCATTAATAGCATTGCCTCTATGAATTCTATCATCAGGTATAAATGTATTGTTATGGGGAAGTAAGCTCAACTCATTAATAGATGCCATTTATTATAACAATATAAAATATTATGGTTCGTTTCTTTCTGCTCTTGGAAGTTGTGTATATTTTATACCACCTATTGTTAAACCTTCATTATTTTCAACAACATTATCATTTAGTTCTGGATTAGATGACTTTGAAGTATCTTGTTTAAAATAACCTCCTGTCAATATATCAAAAGCTGATTTCATCTCATCAGTAGTAAAACCACCACCTAATGCCCTCGATTGGATCACATCACCTGCGTCTATTAAAGGCTCTACTGATACATCGGCTACTGCTTCACCTATTCTATAAACTTGTTCTCCTTTACTTTTATCTTTATTCATTTCATAAGCTACGCCTGCTGATATTGATCCAAATAATACATTACTTTTATTCCCTGCTGTCAATTGTGATAATTGCGCCATTTTAGTAGATTTGACAACCTTTACAACTCCTCCTTCAACCTTTGATCCTTCACTAATAAAATGTTCTATATCGTGAGTTTCTAAAATTGTATTTGCTTTATCTAAATGAGTATCAATATTAACTACTTTTCTATTTGAGTTTTTACTTGTCAATAAAGCACCAACTGAAACGGGATCTAAATGAGTTCTATATAAGATTTGCTCTGATTTATTCAATAAATATTTATTATTAACATCATCCAATACTTGATTAACAGATACAGCACCATTAAAATTATGACTTGGAATATCAAACTTTTCTCCAATATATAAACTTTGAGAAGATCCCAATGAGTGTCCCGTTAGATTTATACTTTCTTTACCATATTTATTTACTGTTTTCTGGAATGTTTTTTCTGCTTCTAAAAAGCGAGTTGTTTTAGCTTCTTGACCTATTAAAATAGCTCCATCAGTTTTGAGATCAGAAAAATTTGGTAATTTAGTTTTTTCTATTTCATTTAAATTGAGTGATCCTGGATCTGTACCTCTGTAAGCGATTACGGTTTCTCCTGTTTTAACATCGTGAAAAACAGTCGCATTAGCATTAGTCAATTCTGTATCAACAATGAAGTTTTCAGTTGGTTTAAAATCTTTTAACATTTTTTCAACGTTTTCACCTCTATAAGTCATATATGATCCCTTTGATAATCTGGCGTATTTATGTTGTTCTATGCTTTCAATATTTGTTTGTGTTAATTCATTTTTAAAAGTTTCTTTAACAAATTTACCTACTTTATTATGGACTAATTCTTCAATCTGTCTTTTTGTGATTTCATCATTTATTGTTGAAGGTCTTCTATTTATTTGAGTGATTTGTTCTTGGAATTGTATATTTGATTTTCTTCTTATAATTTCATTTTTAGATATATCAGTTAAAAAAAATTCATTATGATTTGTCGGTGCTTCATTAGACCTATTCATAAATTCAAATTCATTATCATTAATATATAAATAATCTTCAACAAATTTTCTAAATTCATTAATATCGTAATCACTTCGTCTAATAACTGATTTAGATCCCATTAAATCAGTCATCTCCAAAACTTTTTTCTTTTGTTGGAATACCAACTTACCATTATCAAATATAACGCTCATTTTTTTATTATAATATTTAATATAATGAAACATAAGATAAAATGAAGAATAATTATAAAATCCGTGTGCCTCCAAAAGGTGCTTTTACGATACCAACAGAAGATGATTTTATTCAACTCCATTCTGTAATTCTGGCGGTGGCGAAAAGAGGAGTAGGAAAGAGTACAATGTTTGGAAATTTATTACGACTTATGAAGGACAATAAAGCATTAGATCGTTTAATATTAGTAAGCCCGACTTATCACAATAATAAACATAATTTCGAAAATTTACCATTAGATGAAGAAAATGACGTTATTGAACCCGAGAAAGAAACACCAGAGTTATTAATGGAAATTTTAAATGAAGAAGGGAGAGAATATGATTTATATCATGAACGGATTAAAATGTGGAACTTATTACAGAAAATGATGAAATCAAAAATTTCTATTGAAGATATAGATCCATTTCTCTTAATGGAATTCGGAAATGACTTTGAAAAACCAACCCATAAATATGGTGGAAAAAAACCGTGTATAACTGTTTTTTTTGATGACTGTCAAGGAAGTAGTTTGTTTTCACCAAGTTCTAAGCTGTCGAAGTTAGTGATCTCTCACAGACACCAAGGCGCGTTAAAGGATGGTGCATTGGGATGCACTTTACTTTTCGCTACTCAATCGTATGCGTCGAATTCATTTGGTCTTCCGAAAACTGTAAGAACTAATTTGACCCAATTAATGGTATTCAAAAATAAAAGTATTAATGAATTAAAATTAGTAGCGGAAGAATGCGCAGGGGAAGTAAATGAAGAGGAGTTCTTTAAATTATATGAGAGAGCTATATTAGAACCACACGATTTTTTAATGATTGATTTTGCGAGAAAGAAATGTCATCCTTCTATGTTCCGTAGAAATTTTGACGAATGGCTTATTCCATAAAATAATATCTTGTATAAAATTAAAAATAAAAATGAGTGATCCTATTGAAGAACCTATTGAAGAACCTATTGAAGAAGAACCCGTGCCAGTGGAACAAGCACCCAAACAAAAAAGATTGATGAGTGATAAACAAAAGGAATGTTTGAAACTTGCCAGGGAGAAAGCTTATTCATATAGGAAACAGTTGAAAGAAGAAAAGGAAAAATTGGGTGATGATAAACCAACTAAAACTAAGAAGTTAAATAAAAGTCAAATTAAAATATTGGAACTACAAAAACGAAATGAAGAAAAAGAAGAAATTAAAGAAGAAGTTAAAGAAGAAATTAAAGAAATTAAACCAATTAAAGAAATTAAAGAAATTAAACCAATTGAAGAGGTTAAAGAAGTAATTAAAGAAGTTAAGCCTATTGAAGAAGTAAAACAGTATAAGTATGTCAAAGATGAGAATGGTAATTTATATTTGAGATAGATATTGTGTATTAATTTAAATGTTGTATTTTATTAAAAAGGATCCAAAATGGTATTTCATTACATATACGTGAATAGCCAAGACAAGCATGATGATGAATTTATAAGTGACTTCCGAGTTCAACTCCAACATCCTATTTCTAATGTTAAACAGGTTGGAGTTCAATCTTTCAGTTCTACAAACAACTCTTATAATGTAACAAGAAGAAACAGAACTGTTAGATTTCTCGAACAAAAAGCATCAATCGATGGATTTGACACTCGCATTGTTACAATAAATTTACCATTAGGATATTATACTATTAATGAGTTACTAACAGAATTAACCCGTTTAATGAGTTTAGTCCCTACGGCTAATCTCGCCAGTGATAGAACTCCTGTTAGTAGACAGTACGCAAGTGAGACATTACCTGTATATTCATATAGCATCAATGAAAAATATGAAGTTACTATTACAGCAACATCTCTCGCTAATCCTGCTGGTGATAAATATTGGGGATTTTATGCTCCAAATTCACAAGAAATGAAAGATAGTCTTATACATACAATATTAGGTTACTCAATGTATTCACAAATTGTAAAAGAACCACAAATAACTCAATCTAATAAAGATAATTTTAAAGAAACAAAACCATCGGCAACTATACCAGAACGATCATATACAGCTTTACATTCTTACAGCGAAAACAGTTCCCTTCTATATCTCGCGAGTGATATATTGTCATCTAATAGTATAGCAACTGTAAAAGGTACTGATGAATTAACGACTACTAAGAGAACTAATATCTTGGAACAAATTCATGTTAATGTAGGGCGGTATTCATTTATCCATTTGACTAAGTTCGGATCTGATGTTCTATTTCACAATATGAATAATACAACATTGACGCATTTCGATTTAAAATTGATGGATCAGAATTTTCATCTGGGACAAGAAGGAGTTCAAAATTATAGGGCGTGTATTATTGTCGAAACTAACGATGTTGTGGATCATAGAGAGCAATCACAAATGCATCAGGAATATGACGCCCAAGGATATAATATGATACATCGATAAACTCTTGAAAATTAAAATATTATCTAATAATAAAAACAAAACAATGAGTGACTATGCTATTCCTTCCGCGCTTAGAGTTTCCCCTATGGTTCTCGCCGATTCAGATATGAAAAGGGTTGTTGTAGAAGTATATCCGAGTTCTGCTAACGCTTCCACTAAATTCAGCGAATTAGATAGCCTTCTTTTCACTTTACCTGCTTACAAGAAATCGTTTATTGACTTTTCTCGTTCTTATATTAAATATACAGCGAAAGTTACGAATTCTGCCACTTCTTCAAATGGAACATGTAGGTTTATGGATAATATGCCTTGGATTGAGCGCCTCCAAGTGAGGGCTGGATCAACAATGCTTGAAGACATCCAAGGATACGCAACTCTTGAAAAAATGATGATGACGCTAAAAAGTAAAACAGAACTCGCTAATGAACGCAAAAATGGCAATTATACCGTTTCAGATGCAAGTGTGACAACTGCGATTATTCTCGCCGAACAAACAGAAGGAGTATCATATGTTAAAAAACTTATGGGAGGAGTTTTTAGTAATGAAGCATACTTGTTCCCGATCAACAGACTTTCTGGCGGATTAGAGGTCGAGATCAATATCGGAAATAAATCATCTATCTTGAAAGGGGTAACTCGTTCCGATAATTCTTATTCTGCTTCTACTTTTGAATTGACAAATGTTAAATTTGTTCTTTCACTCTTACAAGTAAGCGATGACTTTACGAGTAAATATGACAAAATGACCAACAACAACGAGTTGGTGCTCCCAGTTACGAGTTATCAAAGAAGTCTAAGCACATATGCAGCCCTAACACGTGAACCCGTGGTATTTATTCCTTCCAGTAAGAAAGATGTAAAACGTTGTTATACATCCTTCACTAAAAATTTGAACACAATTACGAATGTTATAACTGCTACGCCAGATTTACACAAACATCAACCCGAACTTCTTAAAGGAACTACCGACGGACAACAACGTTTACAAAGATTTAGACACGTATATAATGATATCAATTATCCAGATAATCATGTAGACGCTTTTTTTAATACTACTACCGCAAGAGTTACAGACCAAAATCAAATGATTGAACATGTATTAAATAACATTGATGTAAAAATAAAAGATAAACAACCATATTTTTCTACTTCCGATGTATATGGGGGTAAAATTCGGTGTGTATATGAAGATGGTTTGATTATTGTCCAGGATTTCAAAAGTTCCGATGATGATTACATAAATGGTTTGAATATGAATAATAACAGTCCGCTTATTTTGGAGTTGAAGTTTGACGATCAGGATGTCAGTAGCACCAACATTAATACCTACTTGGAAATTTCTTCGGAAATAGTAATTAAACCCGATGGTCACGTTTCCATTGTTACCAAATCAGCCAAGTAAATTAAAACATATTATTATTATTTTTTTCTCATTAAATTTATTAATTAATAAAATAAAAAATGTCTCCCGTAATAGATCGGGTGTAAATTAACATAGATTTGTTGTAAATTACAAATGGAATATTTGGTTATCATTGGTTATCATCGTAAAATTACCACGAGATCGCGT
>Ga0306871_1000317_pt1:0-17500 | contig 18996 bp, 15 predicted proteins | sample AntRauMeHopE1497_FD_190447 | JGI IMG/M metagenome (GOLD analysis project Ga0306871, IMG submission 190447) | Saline lake microbial communities from Rauer Islands, Antarctica - Metagenome Hop E1 #497 (v2) (version 2) | ecosystem: Environmental > Aquatic > Non-marine Saline and Alkaline >... | reverse complement strand
CTCGTCATCTTCTAGCAAGCTAGAAATGTTACCGTTCGACTTGCATGTGTTAGGCCTGCCGCCAGCGTTCAATCTGAGCCATGATCAAACTCTTCAATTAAATACTATCGAATTACAAATAAATTTTTGTCGCAGACACTTCTAATGAGTGCCTACACAGATTGTCTTGCTACAAATTGTTAAAGAACGTTGCTAAGCTAGTGCTTGGCGCGCTATGAGTTGGGCTAGTGCCTCTGCTCAAGCGGGATGCGAATACTACGTCATTCGCAAAGTTTGTCAACATCTTTTGTAAAGTTTTTCTTGAAGTTTGTTGTTACAAATACATGCTTCAAAACCTTACATCGCGTCGTCTAAACAACGCATAAATATTGACGCTTCAAGTGCCTGGTTTAGCCTATACTTTCTAAGCTTTTCCTTGTCTCCCCGAAGCGAGAGGCGCATTTTACATAGATAAATTATATGTACAAGCCAATTTTTAAATTAAGTGATTTTTTATATTCATTTGATTACTTTTGCATCGAATCGCTTAAAATATGGTTCTCTTTTAACAAATACGCTACATATAGCATGGTATAAGTTGTGTTGACGACTCTTAAGAATCCATTAAGATTAGGGTCTACCATCTATAATACTTGGGTTTAACACCCTTTAAGAAGAAAAATAGCCTTTATGCCAGACTTTACGGTTTTAGTGATTTTCATTCCTACATTCTTTCTAATCTCACTCACGCCTGGCATGTGTATGAGCTTGGCGATGACTTTAGGCATGACAATAGGGGTAAAAAAAACACTTTACATGATGGCGGGCGAAGTAATTGGTGTTGCCCTCGTGGCAATACTTGCAGTAATTGGTGTTGCTAGCATAATGATTCAATATCCCACAGCCTTTACAATATTTAAGGTGGTAGGTGGTCTATACCTCACCTATTTAGGGATTAAAATGTGGATAAGTAAAGTTCACGTAGAGCTTAATACTGCTATTCCCCTTAGTAGCATTACTCCTATAAAACTTACCACGCAAGGGTTTGTCACTGCTGTAGCCAATCCAAAGGGATGGGCTTTTATGATTTCATTGCTCCCCCCCTTCTTAGATATTGCAAAACCATTGCCTATTCAATTACTAGTGTTAGTATTTATCATTATGATAAGCGAATTAATCTGCATGCTACTTTACGCCAACGGCGGTAAATGGCTAAGACAGCTTTTGAATAAAAGCGACAAGGCCCAGTGGATAAATCGAATTGGCGGTGGTTTGTTAGTACTCATCGGGGTTTGGTTGGCTTTTTCTTGAAAAGTACCTAATTATTGCGGTACAACTACGCATTTTAAAAGTCATCGCGCTGAATAATACTAATCATTTTTTTAATTTACCGAGAAGATCCATGCCAATTACTGCATTTAAGAAAATTAGACCCACGTTTGATAACAGTGTCTATATAGACAATACCGCACTACTAGCAGGTGATATACACCTTGGCAGCGACAGCAGCATTTGGCCTTTAGTTGCTGCTCGCGGCGACGTTAACGTTATTCGCATAGGCGCGCGCAGTAACATTCAAGACGGTAGCATATTGCACGTAAGCCGCCCCACTAAGAAAAATGCAAACGGTTATCCCTTAATCATTGGAGACGATGTAACCGTGGGCCATAAATGCATGCTACATGGCTGCGTTATTGGCAATCGCGTATTGGTTGGCATGGGCGCAATTGTAATGGATGGCGTGGTAGTGGAAGATGACGTATTTATTGGCGCCGGTGCCTTAGTTACGCCGAACAAACGACTGGAGAGCGGATTTTTATACGTTGGCAACCCAGCCGTTAAAAAACGTGCGCTGCATGATCATGAAAAAACGTTTTTGACAGAATCGGCAAATAACTATGTGATGCTTAAAAACGAATATATGGACGAAGCTTAGCTACATCGCTAGGCTTGACTGATGCCCCGGCGCAATTTTACTGACACAGAAGTGACTATTGGTCCTTAGGTCACTTATTCAAATCGCGCAAATGAAGGTAAACAGGCTCACAAGATGGCCTCTGACCAAACCACAGGTAAAAACTTTGCGCCGCTTGGTTAACTAACATCCCTAAACCATCAACAGCCATTGTGCAGCCTAAACTAGTGGCTTTTTGCATAAACACTGTGGGCTTATTAAGATAGACCATGTCGTAAACACTTGGTTGGTTAACAAAAACACTATCCGGTAAATCGGGCAGTTCATTTTGCAGACTCAAGGACGTTGCATTTATAACAATATCAAACACCTGCACACTGGCGCTGTCGTATAGTCTCGCTTTTGAGTTTGCGTAACGGTTCGTATGCCTGACTAACGCTTGCGCTTTATCTACACTTCTATTATAAATTGCAACGCTGTTAATACCGGCATCAAGCAAGGCAGGTAGTGCGCCCTTCGCTGCACCACCGGCACCAATCATCAATATGTTTGCTTTATTTACAGCAATATTATGTTGATGCAGGTCATTGACCAATCCTACACCATCGGTATTGTCACCTGTAAAGCCGTTATTTTGCCTTATAATCGTGTTAACCGCTCCTGCTCGCTTAGCTTGAGATGACAGTGTGTCTACCCACTGCAATGCGTCAAGCTTAAAAGGCATGGTCACGTTAGCACCAATACAAGATATGTCGGCAAAGAACTGATCAGCCGATAAAGCAAAACCATCACTTGGTGCTAAGCGCTTTTGATATTGTAAAGGAAGATTGAATTGACTAGCAAACATAGAATGAATAATAGGTGATTTACTTTGCTCTATTGGGTTTCCAAATACACAGGCAATTGCGGGATATGTCGACAAGTGATAGTCCTTAAAAATGAGTCATGTCTAATGATACTCAAAAACACGAGACATTCCTAAAGGTAAAAAGCCCCGCAATGAATGCGAGGCACTATAACTAGTCTTACTTCTACTTGTTTTAGTTAAAACTTGTAGCCAACTGAAATGGTGTAAACAAACGGATTGATGTCAACTGACTCAATTGAACCCAAATCTGCGCCATTTACTTTAAAGCTAGCGTCAGTTTCAAGGCCAATATAGCGCACCGACGCATTTAAGAAAATACCGTCAGCAATTTTATAATCAGCGCCAATTTGCGCTGCTAAGCCAAATGAGTTCTCCAAACTTAAATCAGAAATGGTAGCGCCAATCGCGCCGTTTATGGACTCTACGCTAGTGGTATTCAAATCTTCATCAAAAAAGATCGTGTAGTTTACGCCAAGACCAACGTAGGGCTGAAACGCAGCGCTTCCATGATTGAAGAAATAGTTCGCGGTTATCGTCGGGGGTAAATGTTTAGTTTTCCCCAAGTTTCCACCACTGGCTAAGTCTATTTTATGAGAAAAAGGGGTAGCAGCTAATACTTCTATATTCCAGCTGTCGCTTAAGAAGTACGCAACGTTTAGGCCAAGCTGTGTGTTGTCGTCAACGCTAACGCCGCCAACCACAGCTTCACCAATTTGAAAGTTATCATCGCCGACCAAAATATTAGTGCTTGAATCATCTGGTGCAACGGTTGTGAAACCGGCACGAAATAGAATATCGCCTGCTTCATGGGCGAACGCATTTACGCTAGATAACGTTAGAGCAGAAACAAGGGCAGTGCAAAGTATAGTTTTTTTCATTACGTGCTCACTATATTAATTAAAGGGGAAACCAAAAATCTTGCGTCATATAGTAAAGTGCGTGAAAATAAAGATATTGATGTAGATTAATAGATGTTAACGACCTGCAATAAAATCGCTTAATTCGTTGATCTATATCAAGTAAAATTAAGCATATTGCAAATAAGCAAGTGTCAGTCGGTAGTAGTCAATGCCCGTATTTGAGCTAGCCAGTGCTGCTTTTGAGATTCAGGTAAAAAACTCGCCGTAAAGCTGTTGCACACTAGCTGCGCTAACGCTTGTTCAGATAGGGATAAATGATGAGCAAGCGCATGGAAATTGTCGTCTAAGTAGCCGCCAAAATAGGAAGGGTCATCAGAGTTAACAGTTACCAGCAAACCATCATCAAGCAACTGGATTATGTTATGCTGCGACATTTCATTCACCACGCGCAGCTTGAGGTTGCTAAGTGGGCAGACTGTTAAGGGAATCTGCTGCTCTTTTAAATAAGCCATTAGGCTTGAGTCTTCAATACTGCGAACACCGTGATCTATGCGATCAACTCTTAGTAATTCAAGCGCCTCCCATACATATTCAGGGGGGCCTTCTTCACCCGCATGCGCAACTAACTTAAAACCCAGTTCTTTAGCTTGGGCAAACACATGTGTAAATTTAGACGGTGGATTACCTAACTCAGAGCTGTCTAAGCCTACCGCCGTTATCATTGAATAATATGGACGCGCATCTGCTAAAGCTTCAAGAGCGCTTAACTCACTAAGGTGACGTAAGAATGACAAAATAAGATATACCGACATGCCAAATTCGGCCTTAGCTTTTTGGATAGCGCGCGCAAACCCTGGCATAAATACAGCATAATCAATACCTCGTTGCGTGTGAGTTTGGGGATCAAACATAATCTCAGTATGCACAATATTTTGTTCATGGCATTTGCATAAATACGCCCACATAAGCGCAAAAAAATCGTCTTCGTCGCGCAATACATCGGCACCTTGATAGTATAAATCCAGAAAATTCTGCAGATTCTCAAATTGATAAGCACTTTGTATGGCTTCAACATTCGCAAACGGCAACGCTATATTATGCTTTTGCGCTAAATCCCACATTAACTGAGGCTCTAAACTGCCCTCTATATGCAAGTGTAGTTCTGCTTTAGGCAGTGTGTGAATTAGGTGTTTAAGCCTTTTCGACATCATACTTGACGCTCCTATCAACTACTTATATACAAAAGTCACGGTTGTTCACAAAAAAGCTTACAAATTAAGCCAGTCTATCGGTTTAAGATATTGTTGAATTTTCCCTTCAGGCGACTCTGGCGAGGGTTGATAATTATATTCCCACCGAGTAAGCGGTGGTAAAGACATGAGAATTGACTCAGTGCGCCCACCGGTTTGCAAGCCAAACAAAGTGCCTCTGTCGTATACTAGGTTAAACTCAACGTAGCGGCCGCGTCTGTATAATTGAAACTGACGCTGTCTTTCTGTAAAGGGCGTGTTCTTACGTTTTTCTACGATAGGGATATAGGCGTCTAAAAACCCGTTACCCACGCTTTGCATAAAGGAAAATGACTTATCGAAACCCCATTTGTTTAAATCGTCAAAGAACAAACCGCCCACGCCACGGGTCTCATTTCTGTGTTTTAAGAAAAAGTAATCATCGCACCACTTTTTATATTTCCCATATACCTCGTCACCAAACGGTGCACATACATCACACGATACTTTATGCCAATGCTTAGCGTCATCGGTAAACACATAAGAAGGCGTTAAGTCAAAGCCTCCCCCAAACCACCATATAGAAGGTTCACCTTCTTTTTGCGCCACAAAAAAACGTACGTTAGCATGACTCGTGGGCACATAGGGGTTGTTAGGATGAATAACGAGAGACACTCCCATGGCCTGAAAACTGCGACCGGCGAGTTCAGGCCTTGCCGCGGTGGCAGAAGGTGGCATTTGATTCCCATGCACATGCGAAAAGTTAACGCCGCCTTGCTCAATGACACTGCCGCTGCGCATCACCCGCGAACGGCCGCCGCCGCCTTCTTCTCGTTCCCACTCGTCTTGTACAAAAGACCCGCTACCATCAGCTAAACAAAGCGTATCGCAAATGCTATTTTGCAAATTCAGTAGAAAGGCTTTAACACTGTCTATTTGAGCTTGCGTGACAATATCGCTTGCACTAGGAGATGGTGTAGGATTCGTATCGCTCATGCACGTATGGTTTCCATGGTTAAACTGTGAAAAATTTTACTCGGTGATGTTTGTTCGCCTAAGGCCCCAGCAACTACAGGCAAGTCCTTGCCAAAATAGTCACGCACTTCTTGTTCGCTCTTCGCCGGCATTTCACCTGCAGGATTCGCGCTGGTAGAGACCAGAGGCTTGCCCAAATGCTGACACATTTGCACCACCAGCGGATGACGACTAATACGCACGGCAAGCATAGCAGAATCGCCGCTTATCCAGTCGGGTGTTTTCGGCGACTTCGGTAGTAACCAAGTAACAGGCCCAGGCCATGTTGCCAGGATTTGAGTTTGTGCGCTTTGATCAAGTGTGTCAAACAGCACATAAGGCGCTACTTGCGAAAACTCGCTGGCAATCAATATCATGCCTTTTTCCACTTCACGGCTTTTAAGTGACAATATTTTATATACCGCCTCTTTATTAAGTGGGTCGCAGCCTAATCCGAATACCGCTTCGGTTGGATAAGCAAATACTTGGCCGTTAGCGTACCAAGTACTTAGTGTTTGTAGCACATCTTGTTTTAATAGTGGTGTTGTCATTTATTCGCTTTCATCTATAAGGTGCGCACAATCTGCATTGGCACATAAAAGTATTTTTTCACCCTTGGTTTTTACCAGCATAATATTGGCATTACACTGTGGGCACGATTTATCGACAGGCTCATTGTTTAGCAGGTACTTACACTTTGGATAATTATCGCAGGCATAGAAGAACTTTCCAAATCGATTCTGTCTTTTTTGTATCATGCCTTTTTTACAGCTAGGGCAAGCTACAGAATTGTATTGTGCCTGAATCTGCTTTTGTTGATTAGTCGAAATAAAGTGACAACTTGGAAAGTTTGTACAGCCTATAAACATACCATAGCGGCCTTTCTTAACCGCAAGCGGCTCATTGCACTGCGGGCAATGACTATCCTGCATTACTTTTAAGGTGCTCACTTCGGTGCTAGTAAGCGATTTAGAATAATCACATGACGGGTATGTAGTACAGCCCAAAAAGCTTGATTTACCAACATGCTTTAACTGCAAAGGCGCGCTACACTTTGGACAATCACCATATGCAACCTGGTTAGCCTGGGGTGAAGAGTGCTCTGGAAATATAAGGTCTTCTTTTTTAGACATTCGCGCTTTTATTCATAAGGTTTCTCTTATTTTTGTAGCATGTTGAGCATTTACTTCGCTTTCAGTTTGACATAGCCTTGCGCAGTTGAGGTGATAAGCCCTCGCAGTTCGTACTCCAAGAGCTGAAGTAAGACCTCCTTGAGGGGCATAGCCGTGAGCTTAACAATACTATCTATTGAGGTTGCAGCATAATCAACACTATCTAACAATAGATCAGATGCCAAGTCCTCATGTGTTTTATTGTCGGCTTTTTTCGGCTGTTTGGCAATGCTAGGAATCTCATCCAATATATCTTGAATATCTTCGGTAAGTTTTGCGCCTTGTTTGATTAACCAGTGACAGCCATGCGCATTCGGATTATTAACATTGTTAGGTATTGCAAACACTTCCCTATTTTGTTCAATGGCGTATTTGGCGGTCACTAAGCTACCGCTTTTTATCTTTGCTTCCACCACCACGGTGCCTAAACTCATGCCACTAATAATGCGATTCCTGCGCGGAAACATGGTTGCGACTGGAAATGTGCCTAATAAAAACTCAGACACAAGCGCACCACTTTGTGCTACATCCATGTAAAGTTGTTTATGGCGTTTTGGATACACCACATCTACGCCGCATCCTAGTACACCTATGGTGGGTAAATTATTAGCTAAACTTGCCTGGTGACAGGCAGCGTCTATACCTAGCGCTAGACCACTGACACTTAGTGCACAAGTATGTTCTGCTAAATTTTGAATAAGATCGTGGGTGGTCTGCACAGCACTAAATGAGGCCTTACGACTGCCCACAAAGGCAATTTGCGGCTGCGACAGCAGCGCAATGTTGCCTGACACAAATAAGAACAGCGGCGGGCGTGATATTTGTTTTAACAGGGGTGGATAATCTTCACATTCAAGACTCACAAAATGATGCTGATCAGACTCGCAAATCCACGCTAGGGTCTGTGCCATCTGTTTTGAAAGTGTTTTGTTGTTAATAGACATAGCGTTGACTTGCTCACTGGACCATCCAATTGCGCTTAGCTGCGAGTGACTTTTTGTTAATAGTTGGCTTAAGCTACAGCTTAGTTTAGTCGCGCTGGTGGATAGGCGAATATAGCCAATTTGGGGAATATTGTTTAGCCTAAGCCAGTTGCTCACGAGAGCCTCGAGGGTGTTTTGTGATGTGTGAGGGGGATTAAATAAAGTAGACATGTGACTTTCCTTCCTTGGAATCATCAAAGTGATATAAATATGTATGCACTAGTGTGCTTGTAATTATGCTTGTTTAATCGTTGTAAAATACTTCGTAACTACAATAAAACCATCAATCAACTATTATCAGTTGCAATTAACTAAGGCTTCGCAATAATTTCGCCGCCCGTTAAATGAGTGTCAGTTTTAATTACCCACGCATAGCTAGCCTCTTCAAAGCTTTGAATGACCACAAGCTCGCCTACTTTAAACGCGGGTTGTTCAACTCGTTCGCCCGACGCAAGTATATCTAGCAAGCTGCTTTTTTTAGCATAGCGCGGGGCAGCTTTACTGATTACATCGGGGCCTTTTTGATAAATGCCAAACACGGTACCTGGCGATACCTGATTTTCACCCAGATTAACAATCACAACATCTTGCATGCTGATAAGCGAATTACCATTGATATTTTGCACAACTTCACCGACCTGATCTTGCGCAGGAGCAAGCCTTAAGTCATGCTCCTTTACCTTACTTTGCGGCTTTAGTTTGTCACCTTGCTTGGCTTCAAAAGTACTTAAGGTAAGACGCACAACTTGACGCTCATCAGACAAGATCTTACTCACTTCAGCGTTGCTTAGGTGACTAATTTGTAAACCAAGATTATTACCCTTACTGTCGAAAACTTCGCGCACCTTGCGCACAACCTGATAAGAGGCATTAGTGTCGGGCAGATTATGCGCTAGTACATAATCTTGGTTAGTAAAACGTGGGGTACCTAAATTATCACCCAGTAATGTTGGTAGCAGCGCGTACTGATGGGCATCTATCATAATGTCATTTTTTATGAAGGGCGATATCATTGACCACGGCAAAACAGAGATAGGATTAACTTTATTTGTCACACGACTTTGTGGGCTTAGCACCACAGAGGTTTTGACGTAAACCTTAGGGGCGTCCGATTTTATATTTAAGACGTCGGCAATTGCTAAACTCACATTAGTCCATATTAATGCTAAAAGTAGTGCTATTGTTCCAATTAATGCCGCACCATGTGTCATGTTTTAATTACCTTACAAGAATACAGATTCATATCTGGATTGAGTGTTGTATAATAGTTAATCGGTTTAAATCCTATAAAATTAAGCCCAATAAGCTTGAATTTGCGTTATTAGTCGCAAATTCTACACCTAAGCAAGCGCTCAAGATTGAACGCGAGTGCAACGTGCTACCATTGCCATAGCATGTTAAGTTAATATGACATTTGGTAGATACGAATTGTGAACCAATGTTATAAATATTGATACTGACCCAAAGAGTAATTTTTATGTCCACATTAGAAGTATTAACCTTTCCCGATGAACGCTTGCGTACTGTGGCCAAACACGTGCCAGCGGTAGACAAAAGCATTCAAACTTTGGTAAAAGATATGTTTGAAACAATGAAGGAAGAAAAGGGAATTGGCCTTGCCGCTACGCAGGTTAACGTGCATAAGCGCGTAGTCGTAATGGATGTATCTTCCGATCAAAACGAGCCCTATGTGTTTATAAACCCTGAAATTATTGAAAAAAGCGGTTCAATCATAAGCGAGGAAGGCTGTTTGTCGGTTCCCGATAATTATGCCAAAGTAGATCGAGCCGAGTTTGTAAAAGTACAGGCGCTAAACGAAAAGGGCGAAAACTTTGAGCTTGAAGCCCATGGTTTGTTAGCAGTGTGTATTCAACACGAGCTTGATCATCTGCAGGGAAAGCTTTTTGTAGATTATTTATCGCCTTTAAAACGCGATCGCATTAAGAAAAAACTTGAAAAAGAAGCGCGCTTAGCCGCAAAAGATTAATCACTACGATCCATAAGGACTTACTTTGCGCATCATTTTTGCTGGTACACCCGATTTTGCAGCTTCGCATTTGCAAGCACTACTTGACGCCAAACATTCAATAATAGCAGTTTACACGCAGCCCGATAGGCCTGCAGGACGCGGAAAAAAAGTGGCTAGCAGCGCGGTTAAGACCCTCGCCCTAGCGCATAATTTACCTGTTTTTCAACCCGCATCGCTTAAAACACAAGAGGCGCATGAAGCGCTACGTGCATTAAATGCCGACCTTATGGTAGTAGTAGCTTATGGGCTTATATTGCCCGCTGAAATACTCAACGCACCTGTGCACGGCTGTATTAATGTGCATGGTTCAATATTGCCAAAGTGGCGAGGTGCCGCGCCCATTCAACGTGCCCTATGGGCAGGCGATAAAGAAACAGGCGTTACTATTATGCAAATGGACGAGGGCTTAGATACGGGCAATGTGTTATCAATTCACACAATTGATATAGCAAATGAAGATACCAGCGCGACACTTTATGACAAACTAGCCTCTTTGGGGCCGAAAGCCTTAGTAGAAAGTTTGGCCAAATTCACTCAACTTTCGGCGATAAAGCAAGATGATACGCGGGCAAGCTATGCGGCCAAATTAAGCAAAGCAGAAGCGCATCTAGATTGGCAAGCGCCAGCTCAACAGCTAGAACGTAATATTCGTGCATTTAACCCGTGGCCAGTGGCTTGGTTCACGCATCATGGCAAATCAATAAAAGTATTTCAAGCACATGTCCGAGAAGTTGAAGATGGCATTCACTTACCTTTTACACCAGGAAAAGTTATTTCTTTTGATAGACATGGCTTGCAAATAGCCACCGGTAAAGATGTAATAGTTATCACTAAACTGCAGCTTGCAGGAAAAAAAGCGCAAGAGCTTGCAGATATTGTGAACGGCCAAGCTTCGTTGTTTTGTGCTGATGAAATACTAACTGCCACAGCGCCGGATTCAGACCAATGAAGCACCCCTTAGCCATTGACGTGAAAGCACTAAAACGCACCGCCCCTAGTAAAGACTTACTATTTATTAAACACCCTGTTAATAAGCGATCAGACGCAAGCTGGGTGCTTTTCCAAATATTAGAACACGGTCGTTCAGCTAGTGAAGTGATGCCAATAGCGTACGGCCGCTATGAGAAACCTCAAGAGCGGGCTTGGTTGCAGGAGATGGTATATGGTTGCTTACGCAATTTACCAGAGCTACAGGTATGGCTTAGGCAGTTACTCAACAAGCCCCTTAAAAAGCAGCAAAAAATAATTGAGCATTTATTAATGCTGGGTATGTATCAGTTGGCCTATTCGCGCACCGCAGAGCACGCCGCTGTGTCAGAAACTGTTGACGCCTGCAAACAAATGAAAGAAATAGCCTTAAGCGGCTTAGTAAACGCTGTGCTGCGGCGCTTTCAACGCGAAAATATTGAGCAACAAGTGCACCAACAGGCGCACATAAACCTTGGCTTACCCAAGTGGTTATACAAGGCTTTAGTTACACACTATGGCGAAAGCCATGATATTGCGCAGCTTGCGAAACAAATGCATACTCGCGCCCCCTTATGGCTAAGAGTAAACACCCAAAACAATACGCTAGCAAAACTTGAAGCGAAACTTCAAGGGGCGGATTACAGCGTTGAACGTGTTTCAAATAACACACTTAAGATCAGCAATGCGGGTGAAATTCTCAGCATTCCTGGCTTTGCAGAAGGTCACTTCGCAATACAAGATTTAGCTGCTCAACAAGCAGCGCGCATTCTTGATACGCAACAAGGTGATATCGTCTTAGACTGCTGCGCCGCGCCTGGCGGAAAGTCAGCCAGCATTTTAGAACACCAGCCACGTCTAGGCCATTTGTATATGCTTGACGCTGACGAAAAACGTATGCAGCGGGTGCATGAAAACTTTGAACGCCTAGGCCACAGCTTACGCTTCAATGAGCGACTGAGCTTTGTTGTACAAAACGCGGCGTACTTGAGCGAAAATAGCGACTTACCTAAATTTGACAGAATTCTATTAGATGCACCTTGTTCAGCTACCGGCGTTATCCGCAAGCACCCTGATATAATGTGGCTGAGAAAACCTAGCGATATTAACGTGCTGGTAGACTTACAAAAGCAAATACTAGCAAGCGCGTGGCAAACATTAAAGTCAGGCGGCACACTGGTGTACGCCACTTGTTCTATACTGCCGCAAGAAAATATCCAGCAAATTGAAGATTTTCTTGCCACCCATAATGACGCTACACTCGAACCCATAACAACACATAAAAATGAAACCTTGAGCAATTGGCAAATTTTACCCGGCCAAGACGACATGGACGGTTTTTTCTATGCCAAGCTTCGCAAAGCATGAGCACGGTTGCAAAGTTGCACTGTGCTATCAGTAGAATTAGTGCGTGACTACATAGGCTAATATGAAAATAATTATTATTGGTGCAGGCCAAGTGGGCGGAACCTTAGCTGAGAATTTAGCGGGTGAGAAAAATGAAATTACGATTATCGATTCTGACCAAACTATACTGTCTAATTTACAAGACCGTTTAGACATACAAATAGTGTGCGGTATTGGTTCACATCCCGACATTCTCAAAAAAGCTGGCGCGCAAGACGCCGACATGCTTATTGCGGTTACCAATAGCGATGAAAGCAACATGATGGCCTGTCAAGTAGCACACAGCTTATTCAGAACGCCCACTAAAATTGCTAGAGTACGCTCAGAACAATACATTATTTATCAAGAACAGCTGTTTCAACATAAAGAAATACCGGTCGACCATTTAATTGCCCCAGAGCAATTGGTGACTGCGGCCATAAAGCGCTTGATAGATTACCCAGGTGCCCTTCAGGTGGTTGAGTTTGCCGACGGACGAGCAAGTTTAGTAGCAGTAAAGGCTTACTACGGCGGCTTATTAGTCGGACATGCACTATCTGCACTTAAAGAGCATATGCCAAATGTAGATACGCGTGTTGCCGCAATTTATCGGCGCGGGCGTCCTATTCGCCCTCTAGGTTCAACCGTTATAGAAGCCGACGACGAAGTATTCTTTATTGCCGATACCAAACATATCCGCGCAGTAATGAGTGAACTACAAAAACTAGAAGCCAGCTATAAACGCATTATGATTGCCGGCGGCGGATTGATAGGCGCCGGTTTAGCCAAAAAACTCGGCGACAAGCACAACGTTAAGCTTATTGAATATGACAGCGAGCGCGCCAACTATTTGTCAAGCACGCTCGATAACGTCATTGTATTTCATGGCGATGCCTCAGACGCAAGCTTGCTTAGTGAAGAAGGCGTTGAACGCGTAGACGCGTTTATTGCGGTCACCAACGACGACGAAGCAAATATAATGTCGGCGATGCTGGCAAAGCGTATGGGCGCGGCCAAAGCAATGGTACTAATTCAGCGTAATGCTTACGTGGATTTAGTGCAAGGCGGCGATATCGACATCGCATTCTCGCCGCAGCAGGCAACCATTTCGGCCCTGCTTACGCATATTCGCCGCGGCGATATTGTGAATGTGCATTCACTTAGGCGCGGCGCGGCCGAGGCAATTGAAGCTATAGCCCACGGCGACGAAAAAACGTCAAAAGTAGTGGGCAAGCAGATTAAGGATATTAAGCTACCCCCTGGCACCACCATTGGTGCGGTTGTGCGCGCCGACGAAGTGCTTATTGCCCACAGTGATACCGTTATTGCGGCGAACGACCACGTTATTTTATTTTTAGTAGATAAAAAGTTTATTGGCGCTGTTGAAAAGCTGTTTCAGCCTAGCGCGCTGTTTTTTTAGTACGTTTGCAGCAAGCTCATCTAGTGAGCACTAACTCCGCCAGAATGCAGGCGAGAACAAGACAAGGAGCGAGAATATCTCAAGCCTGCCAAACAGCATTGCGGTCATTAGTAGCCACTTTCCAGCGTCTGAGACCTGAGCATAGGTGCCGGCAACAGAGCCTAAGCCGGGGCCAAGGTTATTCAGCGCCGCGGCGGTGGCTGAGAACGCGGTAATATTATCAAGCCCGGTACCGATTAGTCCTATCATGATAACCACGAACACCACCGCATAGGCTGCAAAAAAGCCCCACACAGCTTCAACCACACGGCTGGGAATAGCTCTTTCGCCTAGCTTAACTGAGTACACCGCTTTTGGGTGAATAAGCCTGTCTACTTCACGTTTGCCCTGAATAAACAGCAGTAGTACCCGAATGACTTTTAAGCCACCTGCGGTTGAGCCCGCACAGCCACCGATAAAGCTTGAGAATATAAGCAGTATTGGTAGAAATGAAGGCCATGCCGAAAAGTCTGTTGTGGTAAACCCGGCGGTAGCGCTTATAGATACGGCTTGAAACAGTGCTTGGTCAAGTGTGACCTCAGCTGAATCGTAAACAGAATATTTAACCAAAACCAAAAAACAGATGGTAACAAGCACGAATTGAATGGTGAAAAAAGCTTTACACTCGGGATCTTTAAAATAATTACGAATGTTTCTGCCACTTACTGCAGAGTAATGCAATGAGAAATTAAGAGCAGAGATCCATAAAAATACCACGCATATAATATTGACCGCAGTACTATTAAAGTGCCCTATATTGGCATCGTAATTTGAAAATCCACCGATTGCTATAGTGCTAAAGGCATGGCAAACGGCATCAAACAAGTTCATTCCAGCTAGCCAGTATGCAAAGCTACAGGCTACCGTTAACGACAAGTAAATGTACCAAAGGTGTTTAGCGGTGTCGGCTATACGCGGTGTCATTTTGGAATCTTTAACTGGACCTGGAATTTCAGCCCTATACAGCTGCATTCCGCCTACCCCCAAAATTGGCAGGATGGCCACCGCTAAGACAATAATGCCCATACCGCCTAGCCACTGTAGTTGAGCACGATAGAACAATACCGCTTTTGGCATAAAATCTAAGCCTTCGATAACGGTGGCGCCGGTGGTGGTTAGGCTAGAAAATGATTCAAATAAGGAGTCGGTAATACTCATTTGCGGTTGGTCGAGTAAAGCAAATGGCAAAGAGCCAAAGGTGGCCAGTACCGTCCAAAACAGCACCACAATTAAAAAGCCTTCTTTGGCTCGAAGATCGGCTTTTTCTTGGCGATGAGGGTACCAAAACGCTAAGCCAGTTATTAAGGTGAATATAAACGCAACTACAAAGGCAAGGCCACCGCCGTCACCGTATATAAGAGAAACGAGTGCAGGTGGCAGCATGGTGACACTAAAAAGTGAAACCAATAAGCCCAAAATTCTGATGATCGTGCCGTATTGCACCTACTGCGCACTCCGTTTTAACATGCTATTGTTCTTGCCTTTTATCAGTATTGTATTCCTTTGCCGTAATAATTACAGTGCTTTGCTTGATATATTTTGCGACGCTTTATATTTACGTACCGAAGTGGTGAATAGCGATAGTACAATACACGAGTATTAATCAAACATAGTGCCAAATCCTAATATTTATTTATAAGTCATTGAAGAAATTAAATAAAAAAAATAAGCGATAATTTCACTTGGCAAAAATAAAATGTGTGCTAAATTGTTTACTTAAGTGATGCAAAATCATTTAGTGTTTACTTTTTTGAAGCGCAACAATTAGCGTAATAAAAACAAAATAAAATAAAATAAAATAGATAGAAACTAGCCAAGCTAGTTACAGCAACACAATAATAAAGAATATGGAAATACAGATAACCTGCTCGTTTCATTCCAAATCTTATCCTACCCAGTACTTTTTTTATGATAAAAAAGGTAGATTCACTGTGCACTTAGAATGTGTTATTCACAAAGTTATCCACATAAAAAATTAGCAGATTAATCGTTTTAACGATTACTTTCAATAGCTTACAATCTTATATTTTAAACAGAGGCTTTATTATGCACAATGACAATGAATCACCGTTGGTACTCGTCGATGGTTCTTCTTATCTGTTTAGAGCTTTTCATGGCATGCCCCCACTAACAAACTCAAAAGGCGCAGATACCGGCGCGATTTACGGCGTAGTTAATATGCTGCGATCTTTGGTAAAAGACTATAAGCCTACCCATATGGTAGTGGTGTTTGACGCCAAGGGCAAAACCTTCAGAGATGACATTTACCCTGAGTACAAAGCCAATCGTGCCGCCATGCCCGATGAACTAAGAAGCCAAATTGAGCCTTTGCACAAAATAGTAAAGGCAATGGGTTTTACCATGATAGTGCAGCCTGGCGTTGAAGCTGACGACGTTATTGGCACGCTTGCTCGTCAAGCGTCACAAGCTGGCATATCTTGCGTCATTAGCACAGGTGACAAAGATATGGCGCAGTTAGTAGACAAACACGTAACGCTTATTAACACCATGACACGCACCACCATGGATATAGACGGTGTGCTTGAAAAGTTTGGCGTGCCGGCTAACCTTATTATCGACTTTCTTGGCCTCAAGGGTGACAAAGTCGACAACATCCCCGGTGTGCCCGGTGTGGGTGACAAAAGCGCCGTCGCGATGTTAAACGGCATAGGCGGCGTGAAAGCTATATATGAAAATTTAGATAAAATTGCTGAGCTCGACTTTCGCGGTGCTAAAACCATGGCAAAAAAGATGGAGCAATATAAAGAGCAAGCTTTGCTTTCGTATCAGCTTGCCACTATTGACACCGAATTGCCCTTAAACTTAGAGCTGTCTTCTTTTACCATTGATGAAATGGATAAGCCGCTGCTGCGCGAAATGTTTACTGAATTAGAATTTAAACGCTGGTTAGGTGAAGTAAGCGACGCCGACACCCTTAAACAAGTGGCCGGCAAACAAAACAACAACGATAATATAGTATCGGGCAGCGAAGTGTCTGCCACCGCGCCTATCGACACCAGCCAGTACCACACCATTTTTAGCGAGGAAGACCTAAGCGCATTAGTTGACAAAATAAACAGCAGCGACTTTTACGCTATAGACACGGAAACCACCAGTATTGATTACATGCAGGCTGACATAGTGGGTTTATCGTTTGCTTTTGCAGACGACTCGGCTTATTACGTGCCCGTTGCGCATGATTACCCAGGCGCACCTGCGCAGCTTGATCGAGACTATGTGTTACAAATCTTAAAGCCGTTAATAGAAGACACCGCGCCCAAAAAGATTGGCCAGCACATCAAGTACGACAAAAATGTACTGGCAAACTACAATATACACCTCCACGGCATACTGTGTGACACCATGCTGGCAAGCTATGTGTTAAACAGTACCGCTACTCGTCACAATATGGATAGTTTATCGCTGAAATATTTGGGCCATAAAACCATAGCCTTTGAAGAAATAGCAGGGAAAGGCGCAAAGCAACTTACCTTTAATCAAATTGAACTAGAGCTTGCTGCTAAATATGCCGCTGAAGACGCCGACATCACTCTACGCTTGTATCTGACGCTCAAAACATTGCTTGAAGCACAAAGTGGGCTCTCAGATTTACTCAATGACATAGAAATCCCACTGTCGA
>Ga0306871_1000316_pt1 | contig 19002 bp, 18 predicted proteins | sample AntRauMeHopE1497_FD_190447 | JGI IMG/M metagenome (GOLD analysis project Ga0306871, IMG submission 190447) | Saline lake microbial communities from Rauer Islands, Antarctica - Metagenome Hop E1 #497 (v2) (version 2) | ecosystem: Environmental > Aquatic > Non-marine Saline and Alkaline > Saline ... | reverse complement strand
CTGATCGGCCATTCGCCACCCCAGGGCCCACCGCCGTCATCGCAGGTGTCGACGAAGGTGTTTTGGCTGAGGCGAAAGCGACTCGCGTCGACGACTTCGTTGAGCCCGCGACCCTCATTGAGCCATTCGACGAGGGCAAAAATCTTGTAGGTTGAGCCGACCTGAAAGCCGTTCGAGCCGCCGTAGGGCTGGTCAGTGGCGTAGTTAACGGCAGTTGTTCCGACGGCCCCGCCCCCCGACTCGACGCTGCGATCGTCAAAAACAGTGTTTTGCGCCATCGTGATCACTCGCCCCGTGTTGGCTTCGATCGACGTCGCGACGCTGCCCACCACGAGTGCGGGTGAGCTTGAGGGCACTGACGCCCACATCTGGTCTTGGGTCGCCGTCTGCAATGACAGGTTGAGTGTGGTGTACACCTCGAAGCCGCCCAGCTTCCAGGCCGCCCGACGCTCTTCCGGAGTCTTGCCGAGTGCCTCGAATTCGGGCACGCTTTTCAGAACATAATCGCAAAAATACTTCGCGTAAGGGTTGGCGGCGTAACAGCCGTTTGACGGAGAATTGATGGAGACGAAAGCGTCATCGACGGGGATAGCAAGCGCGTCGCGATATTCGGTTTCGGTGATGAAGTCTTCAGCGCGCATCGCGCCCAACACGACATCGCGGCGGTCTTGATTGGCTGCGTAATTATCGGGGCTCCGAAGCGAACGAGCGCCCGGCTGCTGCACGATCGCGATGAGGCTGGCGGCTTGGGCGAGCGTCACGTCGGCGGCTGAAACGCCGAAGTACTGCTGGGCTGCGGCCTGAATGCCATAGGTGTTGCCGCCGAAGCCGGCGATGTTGAGGTACGCGAGCAGAATCTCATCTTTGGCGTATTCCTTTTCGAGGCCAATCGCGAACTTGGCTTCTTTGAGCTTGCGTTGCAGAGTCTGCTCTTGCGCCTGCGCAATGAGGTCGTCGCGCTCTTCAGCCGTGTCAGCTTTGAGGCCCTCCGTAATGAAGATGTTCTTGACCAGCTGCATGGTGAGCGTTGACGCCCCGCCTTCAATGCCGCCGGCGCTGACGTTGCCCAGTGCTGTGCGCACGATCGACTGAATGTCGACGCCGCCGTGCTCGTAAAAGCGACGGTCTTCGCTGGCGATCGTTGCGTCTTTCAGGTACTGAGACACGTCGTCCCACGCAACCTCTTCGCGGTTCTCCGCATACACGGTGGCGATGGGGGTGTAGCCGTCTTCGGGGTTGATCGTGTTTTGCGCGTACAACACGTTGCGCTGAGATTGCTCGTTAATCTTGATGTACTCGGGTAGGCCCTCGAAGATACCGATGGTGTTGCTGGCGGCCATGCCGGTCACGGCAAGCGCCGGCGTCACCATGACGGTCACGAGTACTCCGGCGAGGGCGCTGAGGCCCAGCATCCCCCCGAAAGCACCCATCGCACCGGAGGCTGAGCGTCGCGAAACCTTCTGATTCTGGGCAGACATATGCTCAAGGGTACGCCCTCTAATAAAAATCGACCCTGAACGGATGCTTTGATGATGCAATGGGAGTACCTGACCACTCCGCTGATGATCCACACCACGCAGGCGATCTTGAACAACTGGGGGTCTGACGGTTGGGAACTCGTGCAGGTCGTTAACGGCCCCGAGGGTGGGCTGGTGGCCTACTTCAAGCGCCCCATCGCGTCGGCGTCGGCGTGAGCGTGATTGACGCGCGTCTAACGGAACTGGGCATCAGTCTTCCGACTTTGGCCGCCCCGGTAGGCGCCTATTCGCCGGCCGTCATCAGCAACAACCTGGTGTTCACGTCGGGTCAGTTGCCTTTCGTTGACGGCGTGTTGCCGGCCACCGGCAAGGTCGGCGCTGAGGTCAGCGCTGCTGACGCTGCCGGGTATGCGCGCACGTGCGTACTCAATGCGCTCGCCGCCGCGCAGAGCGTCATCGGGTCGCTTGACCGCGTCACACGCGTGGTGAAAGTAACCGGTTTCGTCGCGTCAGCACCCGATTTCACCGGGCAGCCGGCCGTGCTCAACGGTGCGTCAACTGTGTTGGGTGAAATTTTCGGCGGGGTAGGCATGCACGCGCGCAGTGCGGTGGGCGTGGCAGTCTTACCGCTGGATGCCCCCGTCGAGGTCGAGCTCATTCTCGAGTTCGCCTGACGCAGGCCCGCGCGTTGAGCCGTTCTATTTGAGCGTGTCGCTGATCACTGACATGACTGTCGCGTCGGTCAGCGTGGTGGTGTCACCCACATCGCGGCCCTCGGCGAGGTCTTGCAGCAGACGGCGCATGATTTTGCCCGAGCGAGTCTTGGGCAGCTCTTGCACGACGAAAACCTGCCGGGGCCGCGCTATGGCCCCGATCTGGTCGGTCACGTGGGCACGCAATAGGCGGTTCGCTTCGTCTGCGGTCACCGACGCCGCCTTTTTGGCACGCAAGATGACGAACGCCACCACGGCTTGACCGGTGATCTCGTCGCTGGCGCCCACGACGGCGGCCTCAGCCACGATGGGGTGTGACACCAGGGCTGATTCAATTTCCATCGTCGACAGTCGGTGGCCAGAAACGTTCATGACATCGTCGACACGGCCAAGCAGTTGCACATCGCCGTCAGCGTCGAGGTGGGCCCCGTCGCCGGCAAAATACAGAGGGCCGGTTGGCGAGTCGGCAAACTTCGACCAGTAGGTGTCGCGAAATCTTTCGGGGTCGCCCCAAATGCCACGCAGCATGCTCGGCCAGGGTTCCGTGATCACCAGCAGACCGCCAGCCTCTTTACCCACGTGTTCTCCGGCCTCGTTGAGGACGTCGACACTGATGCCGGGAATGGGTACCTGCGCAGAGCCCGGCTTGGTGATCGTGATGCCGGCAAGCGCGCTGATCATGATGCCGCCGGTTTCGGTCTGCCACCAGGTGTCTACGACTGGCGTTGTGCCGCCGCCGATGATCTCGCGATACCAGACCCACGCCTCCGGGTTGATGGGTTCACCCACAGAGCCCAGTACGCGCAGGCTCGACAGATCGCGAGAAAGCGGAATTTCACGCCCAAGTTTCATGAACGAGCGAATCGCAGTCGGCGCTGTGTAGAAAATACTGACCCGGTACTTCTCGATGAGGTCCCACCACCGACCAGCGTTGGGCGTGTCAGGGGTGCCCTCGTACATCAGTTGTGTGGCGCCGTTGGCCAGGGGGCCGTAGACGACATAGCTGTGGCCGGTGATCCAGCCCACGTCGGCAGTGCACCAGTACACATCGGTTTCAGGTTTCAGATCGAACACTGCGCGGTGAGTGAAGGCAACCTGCGTGAGGTAGCCGCCACTGGTGTGCAGAATGCCCTTGGGCTTACCCGTCGTGCCTGAGGTGTACAAGATAAACAGTGGGTTCTCGGCGTCGAAACCCTGCGCTTCATGCTCGGCCTCGACCCCGGCGATCTGCTCGTGCCACCACAGGTCGCGACCCTCCACCCAGTCAACGTCGTTGTGGCCACGGCGCACGACCAGCACGTGTTCCACGTTTGTCTCTTCCAGGGCGAGCCCGGCATCAACCACCGGCTTGAGCGCAAACACTGCGCCCTTGCGCCAGCCGCCGTCGGCAGTGATGACGAGCTTTGCGTCAGCATCCTTCACCCGGGCCCTAATGCTTTCGGCGCTGAACCCGCCGAAGATGACCGAGTGAATCGCCCCTAACCGTGCGATTGCGAGCATGGCAATGACGGCTTCAGGAATCACTGGCAGGTAAATTGCTACCCGGTCACCCTGCCCGATGCCCAGCCGGGCAAGCATGTTGGCCGCGAGCTTGACCTCGCGAGTCAGCTCGGCATAGGTGAACGAGCGAGTGTCGCCCGGCTCACCCTCCCAGTGCAGGGCAACGCGGTCACCGTTACCGGCCAGCACATGGCGGTCGAGGCAGTTGTAGGCCACGTTAATCTGACCGTCAGCAAACCAACGGGCGACGGGTGGCTGCGACCAGTCAAGTGTCTGGGTGAACGGCCGGTGCCAGTGCAACTCGCGCGCACGATCAGCCCAAAACCCGAGACGATCAGCGCGCGCCTCGTCATAGAGTTCCGGCTTCGCTTCGGCGGCTGCAGCAAACTCGGCGCTCGGCGCGAAGCGACGGGTCTCGTGCAGAAGGCTGTCAATGGGAGGGGTCGACATCGTTGTCTTTCTTCGCGCAGTTACAAAAATCGGATGGGTACACGGAGCAGATGAGTACACGAAAGCAGGTCAGTACACGAATCGCCACGATATAGAAAACGGCTCAGTACAACAATTGTCAGCCTACGGCCGCGAGTGGACAAAGCATGTGCGTGCCGTGGGTGGGGCAGATGCGCGTCGGCTCCTCACGATGAGCGGTGCCGCGGTACACATTCCCCGGTGATGCGCCGACCGACCGCCCTCCCGGTGTCGCTCTGGCAGGCTCCCGCCGTGCAGTCTTTCGTGCCTCGAGATCCGCGACGGCAACAGCCCTCCCTCGAGTTCGGCCTCGGCACATCGTCGCGGCATGCGTTAGCTGGCTCGGCGGCCAGTGCCGACGAAAACACCGCCCTGCCAGCTTCCCCGCGCGACAGTGGGCTCACGCACAATCTTGGCCCCGAAGCCGAAGCCGAAGCCGAAGCCGAAGCCGAAGCCGAAGCCGAAGCCGCAGTCAAAGCCGAAGCCGCCGGCGCGCCCCAGCGACAGCAGCGGCGGCAACCGCCCACCGAGCGGCACATTCCTGCCGACGCGCGGGCGGCTCTCGGCCCGCTCGCGGCAGTGGTCGCTGATCCGGAGGCAACCGACGTTTTTCTGACGGCCGATGGCAGCGTGTGGGTTGACACGGGCGCTGGCGTTCAGCGAGTTTCTGGCCTGCGATTTGATGCCGCATCCGCCCGCGCTCTCGCCATCGGGCTCATCGCCGCCGGTGGCCGGCACGTTGACGAGGCCACCCCGTGCGCCGATGTGCGTCTCGGCGACGGTATTCGAGCGCACGTAGCCTTACCGCCCATCGCGTGGTCGGGCACGGCCATTTCACTTCGGCTTCCGCGAGTGCACCGGGTAACCCTTGCTCAGTCGGGCCTTGAGGCGGGGTCGATAGCCGTCTTGCGGCAGGCGTTGCACGACCGTCACACGGTGCTGTTCACCGGAGCCACCGGCAGCGGCAAGACCACGCTTATGGCGGCCTGGCTCAGCGAAGCGGCTGCCTCTGATCGCATCGTCATGATCGAAGACGTTGCCGAGGCGCCCGTCAGCCACCCACACTGTGTGTCTTTGGAGTGCCGGCAGCCCAATGCTGAGGGCGCGGGCGGTGTTGACCTGGCGCGCCTGGTGCGAGAAGCCCTGCGTATGCGCCCCGACCGTCTCGTCGTTGGCGAGTGCCGGGGGGCAGAGGTTCGCGAGTTTTTGGCCGCCCTCAACACGGGGCATCGGGGTGGCTCAGGCACTCTGCATGCGAACTCGCTGGCCGACGTACCCAGTCGACTGGAGGCGATTGGAATGATTGCTGGGCTGACTCCCACAGCTTTGGCACGCCAGGCCATGAGTGGCATCGACCTGGTCGTGCACCTTGAGCGCGACCGTTCGGGCGGTCGACGGGCAAGTCTCGGCCGATTTGCGCTGGATGCTCGAGAGCGGCTAGCGATCGTGCCTGTGCCTGTGCCTGTGCCCGTGTCCGAGCCTGTACGAGTGCCTGCTTCCGTGTCAGTGCCCGTGGCCAGGGCGCTCGGCCATGAGCGGTAGCTCACCGCTGTCGGGCGACTCGGCTCTGGCGGCTCATGTTCAACGCCTCGCGGTGCTGGTCTCCGCCGGTCTGAGCCCGCGCGCTGCGTGGGGTCATGTCGCGAAAGCCTCGTCCGATCCGATTCTGCACGGAGTGGCTGGAATGATTGCACGCGGCGTCGACATCGGCGACGCCCTGCAGCAGGCAGGTGAGGGTGCGGCTGGGCCGGCGTGGTGTTCTCTTGCGGCGGCGTGGCGTGTTGCGACAACGAGCGGGGCTCCGCTTGCGCCAGCCCTGCGCGGGTTTGCTGACGGGTTACGCGATCGCGAGGCTGCTCGCCGCGATATCGAGGTGGCCCTCGCCGGTCCGCGTGCTACAGCGCGCATTGTCATGGTGTTGCCCGCGGTTGCGGTGTGCCTTGCGCTGGTCATTGGCGTCGACCTGTTCGCGACCCTCACGACCCCGGTGGGCGCCGCTTCCATCGCGGCGGGGGTGGCCCTCATCGCCATTGCGCGGGTCTGGATGCGACGGCTGTTACGCGCTGCAGCGCCACCCGCTCCGACGGTGGGTTTGGCGCTAGACCTGCTGGCCGTTGCCGCGGGCGGGGGAGGCTCGCCCGAGGCCGCTGCAGCTCTTGTTTCAGCAGAACTTGACCGCGTAGGGCTGACGGTGACGGGTGCAAGCACGGCGAGGGGCGACGACGCCGAAACGATGGCGGGCCTGGTGTTGCTGTCGCGGGAGGCGGGGGCACCACTGGGTGAACTCGCTCGCTCTGACGCCGTTGAGGCGCGGGCAACTGCGCGTGCGGCAGCGCAGTACACGGCCGAACGATTGGCGGTGCGGCTCATGATGCCGCTGGGGGCCTGCATTTTGCCTTCGTTTCTGCTGCTGGGGGTGGTGCCGATGCTCATCGGGCTGCTGTCCTCCACAGCGCTCGACTTTTAGGGTGCCGGGGCACGATCTGATCGACGACAGGTTTGTCCGGCCGCTAGCCCGTCACACTCGTCATATTCGTGCCGCATCACTGCCCGCCCCGGCGGGCACTATCGAACGGATCCCGGCCATGACCCACATCCCCTTTCTGAGTGTTTTAGCCCGTCGCACGCGCACTGACGAGCGTGGTGCCGCCACCGCTGAATATGCGATTGCAACCATGGCGGCGGTTGGTTTTGCCAGCCTGCTCGTGGTCATCATGCAAAGCGACGAAGTGCGCGGAATCCTGACCGACCTGGTGCGTAACGCGCTCACGGTGGGTGGGTGACTCAGACCCGCACTGCGGCACGATCAAACGACCGCGGCTCAGTCACGGCAGAGCTCGCGGTCGGCCTGCCCATAGTGGTGCTCGTGCTCGCCGCCTGCCTGGGTGGGCTCAGCCTGGCGACCGCGCAATTGCGGGCAACAGACACGGCGGCTGATGTCGCGCGCGTGCTCGGCCGGGGTGATCCTGTCGACACCGCGCAGCGTCTCATCGACCGCACTGTGCCAGGGGCCCAACTCTCCGTGTCGCGGGCAGCAGGTCTGATCTGTGTGCGGGTAGCGGTCACACAGCGCCTACTCACGCTGCCGCTGCAGGTGCACGGGGCATCCTGCGCCCTGGATAGCGGCGGTTGAGACAGTGCTGACTAAGACGGCGCCGACCAAGACGGTGCCGACCAAGACGGTGCCGCAGGCAGCAGCGGCCGAGTCGGGTGCGGGCTCAGTGCTCGTCGTCGCCCTGATTGCGGTGGTCGCGCTGGCGGGGCTGACCCTCATCGGCGCTGCTCAGGCGCTCGTGCGCGGTCAACAGGTCAGCGCGGGCGCAGACTCTGCCGCGCTCGCCGCCGCTGACGTGCTGCTCGGGTGGGTTGCGGGCGAGCCCTGCGTGGTTGCTCAGCAGGTGGCTGAGGCCCACTCCGCGAGGCTCGTTGAGTGTGTCAGTACGGGGTTGACGGTGCGGGTTCGGGTCGAGGCAAGCATCCTCGGGTTGACGATCAGTCGGTCGGCGCGGGCGGGTGTTTCCGGCGGCGAGTGGTAACACTCAGCAGAATCCTGTGTATCGTGTGGCTGATTGCGGCATCAGGCCGCGGCATCGGCCGGGGTGCGGAGTGATCCCCCCGCCGCACCGACGAGAACACCTTTAAGAGGAGCACCGTGTCAAGAACCAAGAAGCTTGTCATCGTTGAGTCGCCGGCGAAGGCGAAGACGATCGGCAAGTACCTCGGTGACGACTACGAGGTGCAAGCCTCGGTCGGCCACATTCGCGATCTGGTGGAGCCGAAGAACCTGCCGCCCGAACTGAAAAAGGGGCCGCTGGGCAAGTTTTCGATCGACGTTGATAACGGTTTCGAGCCGTACTACGTGGTCTCTGACTCGAAGAAGAAAACGGTCGCCGACTTGAAACGGGCGCTGAAAAACGCCGATGAACTGTGGCTCGCCACCGATGAAGACCGCGAGGGTGAGGCCATCGCGTGGCACCTGCTTGAGGTTTTGAAGCCGAAGGTTCCGGTCAAGCGCATGGTCTTTCACGAGATCACCTCTGAAGCCATTCAGCGTGCCGTCGATAACACGCGTGAGCTTGATACCGCTCTCGTCGACGCGCAAGAAACGCGGCGCATTCTCGACCGTCTGTACGGCTACGAGGTCAGCCCGGTGCTGTGGCGCAAGGTGGGGCCAGGCCTGAGCGCTGGGCGTGTGCAGTCGGCAGCGACCCGTCTGGTGGTCGACCGCGAACGAGAGCGACTGGCGTTCGTCACGGCGAGCTATTGGGATCTCGACACCACTCTCACCCCGCTGGGCACCAGTACTCCGTTCACGGCCCGACTGGCTCGCCTCGACGGCAAAAAGGTGGCCAGCGGCCGCGACTTCACTGACCGTGGTGAGCTGAAAGGCTCCGGCGCGGTCGCCCTCAGCGAGTCACTCACCACCTCGCTGGCCGAAGCGCTGCGTGATCCGGCCCTCGCTGTCACGGTGACGGGTGTGGAATCGAAGCCCTACACGCGTCGACCCGCCGCCCCCTTCACCACCTCGACCCTGCAGCAAGAGGCCGGCCGCAAGCTGCGGTTCACCGCGCGCCAAACCATGTCAGTGGCCCAGTCGCTGTATGAAAACGGCTACATCACCTATATGCGCACCGACTCGACGACGCTGTCGCAGCAGGCTGTCACTGCCGCACGCACGCAGGCGGCCTCGCTCTATGGGGCCGACAGTGTTCCTGAAAGCCCCCGTGTGTACGCGAGTAAATCGAAGAATGCGCAAGAGGCGCACGAGGCGGTGCGGCCCGCCGGTGATGTGTTTCGCACGCCCAGCGCGCTGCAAGGAGTTCTGCGCGGCAATGACTGGAAGCTCTACGACCTGATCTGGAAGCGCACCGTTGCCAGCCAAATGGCAGACGCCCGCGGCCAAACCGCCTCAGTGGCGATTCAGGCGGGGCCCACCTCCGTCTCGGCAACTCCGGCGTCGGCGATTGCCGAGTTCGCAGCCAGCGGCACCGTCATCACCTTTCGCGGTTTTCTTGCCGCCTACGAAGAGGGGCAAGACGAGCAGCGTGAGGCCGACGATAAGGCCGAGCCCGCCGACGCGAAGCTGCCCGCACTGACCGTCGGGCAAGCCCTGAGCGTCGTCGACGTCGAAGCCAAGGGCCACGAAACCAGCCCGCCTCCGCGCTACACCGAAGCAAGCCTGGTGAAGGCGCTCGAAGAGCGCGGCATTGGTCGCCCCAGCACGTACGCGGCCATCATCTCGACCATCGTCGATCGTGGCTACGTGACCGTGCGTGGCACTGCCCTCGTTCCCAACTGGATCGCCTTTTCGGTGGTGCGGCTACTCGAAGAGAACTTCGCCGACCTGGTCGAATACGACTTCACCGCCGAAATGGAGGCAGACCTTGATCGAATTGCCAACGGTGAAGCCGACCGTACCGAGTGGCTGACCGGCTTCTACTTCGGCGACGCGCACCAGCCGGGCCTGCGCCCCGTCATTGACAACCTGGGTGAAATCGACGCAAAAACCCTGAATTCGATGCCCATCACCGATGAGATCACGCTGCGCATTGGCAAGTACGGGCCTTACCTCGAGGTGGCGGGCGAGACGGCTGAAACGCCGCGCCGCGTCAATCTGCCTCAAGACCTAGCCCCCGATGAGCTCACGCCGGCGCGAGCGCAAGAGCTGGTCGACGCGCCAGTGGTGAGCGACCGTGTTCTCGGTATCAATCCCGAGAACGGTAAAGAGGTCATTGCGAAAGACGGCCGTTTTGGGCCATACGTGACCGAGCGTGACCTCGAGCCGGTGCTGACCGCTGAGCAGGTTGCCGAAGCTGCGGTCGCAGCGGCAGCCGCAACGGCCGCCGAGGCAGTCCGTCTCGCTCTCGAGGTGGCTGCCGCCAACCCTGTGGTCGACCCCGTAACGGGTGAGGTGACTGAGGCTAAGCCGAAGCGCAAGCCCGCGGCGAAGAAGAAGGCGCCCGCGCTCAAGGAGCGCACGGCATCCCTTTTCAAAGACATGGATCCGACCACTGTCGACTTTGAGACCGCGTTGAAGTTGCTGAGCCTGCCCCGCGTGGTGGGGGATGACCCCGAGAGCGGGGAGCAAATCACCGCGCAAAACGGCCGGTATGGCGCGTACCTGAAGAAGGGCACCGACACGCGGTCGCTCGACAGTGAGGCGCAGATTTTCGACCTCGACCTTGACGGCGCACTGGCGAAGTTCGCTGAGGCAAAGTACGGCGCGCGTAAAGCCTCCAGTGCTCTGAAAGAGTTCGACGCCGACCCGGTCAGCGGAAAGCCGATCAAGCTCAAAGACGGCCGATTCGGGCCTTATGTCACCGACGGTGAAACCAACGCCACGGTGCCGCGTGGCGAAGATGCCATGCAGGTCGACTTTGAGCGGGCGGTTGAGCTCATCGCCGATAAGCGTGCGAAGGGCCCCGGAAAGAAGCCCGTGAAAAAAGCGCCGGCCAAAAAAGCGCCGGCCAAAAAAGCGGTGGTGAAAAAAGCCGCCGTGAAAAAAGCGCCAGTGAAGAAAGCGGCCGTGAAAAAGGCGCCGGTGAAAAAAGCGCCGGTCAAAAAAACCCCCGTCACGAGGGCGCCGGCGAAAGCTGAGGCCGTGAAAGCCGCGCCTGTGAAAGCTGTGACCGAGAAGGTGTCGTGACCGGGGTTTTCATCACCCTTGAGGGCGGCGACGGCAGCGGCAAAAGTACTCAAATGGGCGCACTCGCCGAGTGGCTGCAGCAGCAGGGCCGCACCGTTGTGCACGCTCGCGAGCCGGGCGGAACCGAGCTGGGTCTTGAGCTGCGAGAAATAATTTTGCACCGCCGCGGGTATATCGCTCCGCGTGCCGAAGCGTTGCTCTACGCGGCCGATCGTGCGCACCACATTGCCACCGTCGTGCGGCCGGCATTGGACCGCGGCGAGGTGGTGTTGCAAGACCGGTACCTCGATTCATCGGTTGCCTATCAGGGCGCCGGGCGGGTGCTGAATGCGACCGAGGTGCGCGACCTTTCGCTGTGGGCGGCCGAGAACCTGTTGCCCCATCTCACCGTGTTGCTCGACCTCGACCCGGCTGTCGGCCGCGAGCGCCTCGATTCGAGCCGTACCCGCTACGACCGCCTCGAGGCTGAAGAAGCTGACTTTCATGAGCGCGTGCGAGCCGCCTACGTGGCTTTGGCCGCGGCTGAGCCGCAGAGGTTTCTCGTGCTCGACGCGACCCTGCCGGTTGATGAGCTGCAGCAGAGCATCCGGCACCGAGTGTCAGAGCTGCTCGACTAGGGTGAGCGCATGAGCGCCTGGGACGAGTTGACGGGCCAAGATGCGGCCATCGCGGCACTGCAAGACGCCGTGGCCGATGCCGGGTCGATGACGCACTCGTGGCTCATCACGGGCCCCCCCGGTTCGGGGCGCTCGAACCTCGCGTTTGCGTTCGCGACAGCTCTGCTGCAGGGCTCGCAGACCGAAGCGGAGGCGGCGCGCACGGCGAAGCAGGTGGCGGCGCGCACGCACCCCGACTTGGCCGTTCTCGCCACCGATCGGGTGATTATTTCGATTGATGAGGTGCGGCAGCTGGTCTCGCAGAGTCAGTTCTCACCGAGCATTTCGCCCTATCGCGTCATCGTCATCGAAGATGCCGACCGTATGACTGAGCGCACGTCGAATGTGCTGTTGAAGGCTTTGGAAGAACCACCGCCGCGCACCGTGTGGATTTTGTGTGCGCCGAGCGCTGCCGACCTTATTCCCACCATTCGCTCACGCGTGCGCACTGTTCGGCTGCGAGTGCCGAGTGTGGCCGAGGTGGCGCAGCTGTTGGTGTCACGCAACGGTGTTGACCCTGCTCGCGCTGAAAGCGCGGCACGGGAATCGCAGTCGCACATCGGTATGGCGGTGCGTCTAGCAACGGATGACGATGCGCGCGCTCGGCGGGCGCGCACGCTGGATATTGCACTGGCGGTGCAGAGTGTCAGCGGGGCAGTGTTGGCTGCCGAGAAGCTTGTGGCAGTCGCCACTGACGACGCGAAGGCTCTCACTGCCGAGCGTGAAGACGAAGAACGCTTCGCCGCACTGCGCTCGCTCGGTATCGAACCGGGCGCCAGCGTGCCGGCGGGCATGCGAGCCAGCCTCAAGGCACTCGAAGAAGACCAGAAGAGGCGAGCGACGCGCTCTGTGCGCGACGGCATCGACCGCGTATTGGTTGATCTGATGTCGCTGTACCGTGACCAACTGATGCTGCAACTGGGCGCCGGCGTCGACCTCGTGAATGAAGCGATTCGTGGTGATCTTGAGGTCACGTCGCGGGCCGGCAGTGCTGAGCAATCACTCACAGCCCTCGACGCCATCGCCGTGGCTCGGCGCCGCATCGAAGGCAATACGCCCCCGGGGCTGGCGCTTGAGGCCATGCTCATCACGGCCAGCGGGCGGGTGCCGGCGTTAAGCTCGCTGATGTGACCCGACGCTCTGCCTTCTTCGCCAGCCTGGTTCTTGCCCCCGCACTCCTGCTGAGCGGGTGCGTGCCCGGCGGGCTGTCAGGCCTGTTGGGTGGCGACGCGTCAACACCCACGGGCGAATCGGTACCCGAGAATCTGCGGCCCTACTATTCGCAGGTGCTGTCGTGGGCAGGCTGCGGCGAGGGGGCACAGTGCGCGACGGCGATCGCACCGCTCGACTGGGATAACCCGGGTGAGGGTGACGACATTGAGCTCGCCATGGTGCGGCACCCAGCGTCGGGCGAAGCGCAGGGTTCGCTGTTTATTAACCCCGGCGGCCCCGGCGCCTCGGGTTTCGACTTTGTGCGCGACAGCGTCGACTTTGCCGTGAGTGCCGAACTGCAGCGCGAATTCGACATTGTCGGGTGGGATCCCCGCGGCGTCGGCCGATCCAGCGCCGTGACCTGCTACACCGATGCCGCCGACCTCGACGCCTTCATTTTTGGGATGCCCGAGGCGACCGCCGGCACGCCCGAGTGGGAGGCGGAGATCATTGCCAGTTCCATCGCCTTCGCCGAGGCGTGCGCGGCCAATACTGGTCCCCTGCTGCAGTTCGTTGACACGGGGAGCACTGTGCGTGATCTCGACATGATGCGGGCAGTGGTGGGCGATGCTCAGCTGAACTTTTTTGGGTACTCCTACGGCACCGATATCGGCGCTCGCTACGCCGAAAAGTTTCCGCAGAACGTTGGGCGACTCGTTCTTGACGGCGCTACCGACCCGACCACGACCACTTTCGAGGTGGTGCTTGCTCAGTCAGAGGGTTTCGAGTTGGCGTTGCAGGCGTATCTTGCGGGATGCGTTGATCTGGGTAGTTGCCCGTTTCCGGGTAGCCGCGATGACAGCCTTGCCCTCATTCGCGACCTGTATGACCGCCTCGATGCTGACCCCATCGAAGCCGACGACGGACGATTCTTTGATGGCGCCGTGCTCGACATTGCGATCGCCACCGCGCTGTACGACGAAGGCTCGTGGCCGGTTCTCAGCCAAATGTTCACCGAGCTGCGAACGGGCGTCGTGGAGACCGGCTTCATGCTTGCCGATTTTTATTACGGCCGCGAAGAGGGTGCCTACACCGACAACTCACTCGAAGCCTTCATCGCCATCAACTGCCTCGACTACCCGGTTGAAACCGATCGTGCTGTCATCGCCGCGCAAAACGAGCAAATTCGCGCGGTCGCGCCGACCACTGCCGACCCTTCAGCCCTGGGCGATGTGCTGTGCGCCAATTGGCCTTTTCAGTTCGAGGGCGACCTTGGCCCGGTGAGCGGCACGGGGGCCGCACCGATCCTCGTTGTCGGCACCACGGGCGACCCCGCGACGCCGTTCCAGTGGGCTGAAGCACTGGCGGGCCAGCTCGAGAGTGGGGTGCTCCTCACCTGGGTTGGCGAAGGCCACATCGCCTACGACGAGGGCGACCCGTGCATCAACGACGTGGTCGATGACTACTTCATCACGGGTGCCGTGCCCGCCAACGGTCTCGTCTGCCAGGGCTGACTCGATCGGCTAAGCTTTTGCCTCGTGCCACGGGCTCGCCCGTGAGCGCCGCCTTAGCTCAGTTGGCAGAGCATCTCACTCGTAATGAGAAGGTCGTCAGTTCGATTCTGACAGGCGGCTCCACATGAACACTCGACTTACCGAGCGAGCCTCTGGCCCGGTTGCCATTGTCGTCACTGTTGCGGCCGGCGTTCTGGTCGCGACGCAGCACCGCATCAATGGGCAGTTGGGTCAAGAGCTCGACGATGGCTTTACCGCTGCTCTGATGTCGTTCGGCAGTGGCTGGCTGATCTTGATGTTCATTGTGGCCCTCTCGCCGCGCGGTCGGGAAGGCCTTCGCCGGTTGCGTCGCGAGGTGCGCGCCGGTCACGTGGCGCCGTGGATGCTGCTGGGTGGGCTCGGCGGCGCCCTCCTGGTGCTCTCGCAGGGCTTGGTCGCGGGTGTTCTCGGTGTCGCCATTTTCACTATTGCGACGGTCACAGGGCAAACAATCAGCGGCATGCTCGCCGACGCCACCGGATTCGCCGGCGTTCGCCGAACCGCGATCACGCCGCAGCGCGTCATCGGCGCGCTGCTGACTCTCGCCGCAGTCGTGGTGTCGGTGGCGCCGCGGCTGGGCACAGACGTGCCGGTTGTGGCGATCATCCTGCCCCTCGTGGCGGGTCTCGCCATTGGAGTTCAGCAGGCCGTCAATGGCCGCGTACGCACAGCGTCTCAGTCGGCGCTGGCCGCGACCACCCTGAATTTCACGGTCGGTACAGCCGCTCTCGCCATAGTGACGGCAGTGCATCTTGCCGTCGCAGGGTTGCCCGACACTCCGCCGTCGAATCCGTGGCTGTACCTGGGCGGGGTCGCGGGGGCGATCTTCATCGCCGTGCAGGTGGTGACCGTCACGCGCCTGGGCGTACTCGTGCTGGGCCTGTGCCTGGTCGCCGGGCAGCTTGCGGGCGCGCTGCTGTACGACGTGGTGGCTCCGATCGGAGTGCCGACCACGGCCGCCACGGCCACCGCCGTCGCGCTCACCCTGCTCGGGGTGACGATCGCCTCGGTGCCCCGCGTGCGGCCAGCCGCCCGTGACGCCGCCTGACCTATTCGCCGGTGGTGGGCGTGAAGTCGAGCGCGAGCGAGTTCATGCAGTACCGGTCGCCCGTGGGGGTGCCGAATCCGTCAGGAAAAACGTGGCCCAGGTGTGACCCGCAGGTGGCACAGCGCACCTCGGTGCGCACCATGCCGAGTGTCGTATCGTCGATGAGCTGTACCGCTTCGGGGCGCACCGACTCGTAGAAACTCGGCCAGCCGCAACCCGAATCGAACTTTGTTCCTGCGACAAACAGTTCAGCGTTGCACGCGCCGCAGGTGTAGGTGCCGGCGCGGCTTTCATCGAGCAACTCACCCGTCCAGGCGCGCTCGGTTCCGGCACCGCGCAGCACTTGGTAGCGCTCCTCGCCCAATTCGGCGAGCCACTGCTGTTCAGTCTTCTCAACCGAGTACTGGCTGCCGTCGGCTACCGGGTTCTGGCTCATGATTCCTCGCTCCTCGCCCGCAGGCGGTTGATCTCATCCCATTAAACTCGCATTCGTGACCGACTCTGCTCCGATCCAGCGCACGTGGAGCCAGTTGACTCGCGATAACGTCTTCGAGCTGGCGCGGTTGCGCACCGAAGTGTTCTTTCTCGAACAGCGCATCGACGAACCTGAGCTTGATGAGCGTGACCGCGACGAGACCACGGAGCACGTCTGGATCGCGGATGACTCCGGCCCGGCTGCCTACCTGCGGGTTGTCGTCGACGCCGTGCTGCAGCCCGGCAATCAGGATGCTCATCGACTGATCGGCCGCGTCGTTACCCGCGCCGACCGTCGGGGTGAGGGTCTCGCGGGCCGCTTGCTTGCGCACGTCATTGCTCAGCACGGCGATGAGCCACTGGCGTTGCACTCGCAGAGTTACGTTCAGCCGCTGTACGCCCTCGCGGGTTTTGTGGCGTTTGGTGCAGAGTATGTCGAGGCGGGCATCCCGCACGTGTCGATGTATCGGGCACCGTCGTAGCGCGTGGCACAATTCGGGGGTGGACCTCACTGCTGATCGGTACCGCCGGTTCGCACGCGAGGCCGCGCCCCGATCGTTCACCTACGCGGCGTGGGCCCTGGCCATCGCAGATGATGCCGACTGCGTTGCCCTGATTGATACGTTGCCTCTTTCCAGCCGGCAACCCGTTCTGGTGCTCACCGCAGCACGGGTGTCAGGCCTGTCAGTGCACGGCAACATCTGCGCGTGGCTCGAGGGCGAGTGGGATTCTGTCGCGCAGATCGCGAGAGGCCGCTTCACGCAAACCAATGACCCGCGCCGCACAATGCCGTTGCTGGCGGCGCTGCAGAGCGTGCCCGGCCCCATCGCTCTGCTCGAGGTGGGGGCGTCGGCCGGGTTGGGTTTGCTCGGCGATTACTACAGCCACGTGTTTGCAGATGCGGCCGGGCAAAACCACCGCATCGACCCTGTGAGCGGCGCCTCACCACTGGAGTTGACCTGCGTGTTGGGGCCGACGGTGCCCGTGCCGGTGGCGATGCCGACCATTGTGTGGCGTGCAGGGCTTGACCGCCACCCTGTGCAGCTTGAGCACGCCGACGACGAACGTTGGCTGCGCGCACTGGTCTGGCCTGAAGAACACGAGCGCGCTGTGCAATTGGATGCCGCTATTGCCATCGCCCGCGAGCATCCGCCGCATCTCGTCACGGGCGACGCTGTCGACGGGCTCGCCGCTCTCGCCGCGCAGGCCCCGCGTGAAGCGACGCTCATCATCTGGAGCCCCGCGGTGCTGGTCTATCTCGCGCCAGCCGAGCGGGCCCGTTTCGTTGACACTGTCGGCTCACTACGTGGCCACTGGATCTCCCTTGACGGGCGACGCGTGCTGCCCGTCGTAGGGGCCCGCGCCGACGCGGCGCTGCCGGGCGCAGACGACGACTTCGTGTTGAGTTTTGACGGCCACCCGCTCGCCCTCGTGTCACCGCACGGTGACCGCATCGATCGCTGGGTGGCGCACTAATCGCCCGAGCGCGCTGACGGGTCATGCGTCGAGATCGCGGGCGCGTCAGCAGAAGCGTCCAGCACGGTGGCTCTAGCCTGATCAGAGACATGGATGCTCCCCTTGACGCACCGGCCGAGCGCGCGCACAGCGTGCTCGAGTTCGAGCGCGCGTGGTGGGGCCACAGCGGGGCGAAAGAGCTCAGCATCCGTCACGAATTCGGCTGGACACCGGCCCGGTACTATCAAATTCTCAACGCTGTCATCGACACGGAGGGCGCTCTGCGCTACGACCCCGTCTTGGTGGGCCGACTGCGTGACGTGCGCGAATCGCGTGCCGAGCGTCGGCGCACCCTGCGGCCAGATGTCGACGGTAACGCGTGAGTCAGAGTTCTCCACCCGCGGAAGGCACGACCACGATGGCCAAGTTTCCTCCTGATCGTTTCGATGAGATTCCCACCACGGTGGCGCGGGTGGGTGCGCATCGCGCGCCTCGATCGCGGGCCCAAGCACTCGTGCCGGTGGCGTGGGCTGCTCTCGCCAGCGGCGTGCTCGTCGTCGTGGGGCTGTACAGCCTGTCGCTCATCAGCGATCGAGTCACTTTTGAGATTCCTGGCCTCAACGGGGCAGAGTCTGCCCCTGCCGAAGAAACGCCACCCTTGCCCGCGCCGCCTGAGTCAGTCGTGCCCATCACCGACCCCGCCCTGGCCGCCTTACCCGACGGTTTCACCATCACGATTCTGAATGGCACCGGGGTTGCGGGCTTGGGGGCGTTGGCCAGCGACGCGCTGGTCGACCCCGGGTGGCCTGTCGGCACTGTCACGGCCGCCGCGCAAAGTGACCTGACCGAGACTGTCGTGTATTTTTCTGACCCCGCGCTGGAGGGTGTCGCCGCTGGCATGGTGGCGTTGCTGGGCGTCGGCACCATTGCGCTGAGTGACGCTTTTCCGGGGGCCCCGATCACGATTGCCCTGGGTGCTGACTTTGCCGCGGCGGCTTCGTAACTGCCGGGCTTCATGCGCGTGGCCGCGACGAGCGCAGGGGTTCTGCGCGCTAGGGTTGCCGTCATGAACTGGGCATCTACCCGACGCGCTACCGTCACCGCACTCGTCTTCAGCGCACTGGTTATCACCGGCTGCACTGCGCCGGCTCCGACGCCAGACCCGAGCACTCCGCCCCCCTTTGACTCGGGCTACGTCGCGCCGCCCGAGTACGGCATTGCTCCGCTGACGGGCGAACAGATCGAGGTTAATGGCCTAGCCGCGCCTTCCATTGCCGCAAAAGTCGATAATCACCCCAGCGCGCGCCCGCAGGTGGGCCTGGAGAGCACCGACATCGTGTTCGAAGAACTCGTCGAGGGTGGCCTCACGCGCTACGTGGCGGTGTGGCACTCAGAGGTTCCCGCCGTCATCGGGCCCGTGCGCTCGATTCGGCCGATGGACCCTGACATTGTGTCGCCCCTCGGAGGCATCATCGCCTATTCGGGCGGGCAAGACCGCTTCGTGCAGATGATGCAAGCCGCTCCTGTGTACAACGCCATTCACGGCCAGGGCGACACCGCCAACACCTTTTTTCGCGGCACCAACGCACCCGCCCCGCACAACGTGATGGTGAGGGCACCCGAGGTCATCGCTCAGCACCTCGATCGCGCTGCCCCCATCCAGCAGTTCGCTTTCGCTGCGAGCATCGCTGCCGCAACCGCCAGCAAAGAGGGTGCGCCAACCGCGGGCATCACCATGCGGTTCGGTTCGCTGAGCACGCCAGCGTGGTCGTGGGATGCTGCGACCGAGCGTTGGTTGCGATTCCAGACCGGCGGCGCCGCTGATACTGACTCTTCGGGCGCCCAGCTTTCGAGCGTCA
>Ga0306871_1000314_pt1 | contig 19081 bp, 17 predicted proteins | sample AntRauMeHopE1497_FD_190447 | JGI IMG/M metagenome (GOLD analysis project Ga0306871, IMG submission 190447) | Saline lake microbial communities from Rauer Islands, Antarctica - Metagenome Hop E1 #497 (v2) (version 2) | ecosystem: Environmental > Aquatic > Non-marine Saline and Alkaline > Saline ... | reverse complement strand
GCTGTGCATAACGGCCAGCGAGATGACGCTCATTTTCTACAGCCAGAGACACACCTTTCAGGGCCCTACAAAGCTCTAGTGCGTGAAGACACAAACGAACTCATCTCGGTGGTTAAAGACACCTATCAGCTGGTACAGAATGAAGAGCTTATTAGAGAGTTACTCTCTAGCTTAGTCGGTATCGGCACTGCTTTTAAACTCGATCCGTCTCACTCATTCGTGCAGAATAATCGGATGCGTTTGCAAATCACCTTCCCTGAGCTTTTCTTGCAAGATTCGTTAAAAGACCTGAAATTACAGGCACTCTCACAAGAAATAGCGTTCTTAAAAAAGCGTTCAAAATCACTACTAATCAAGAATTATATGCATGGATTGAATGGTCATGCAGTAAAAAACGCTGATGGGCGGATAAATACATCTTACCACGGTTAGAGTAGAGCGTGCTAAAAGACCCAATTTATCCATATAAACTTATCGGCAAGTATATGAACCTAGACGACACAAGAATTAAGCTTCAATCATTACTAATAGGTGACTATAGTTTTTAGTCAATTGCTAGCAAAAAGCCGCAAACTTAGCTGTTTTGTGGCAAAAAACGCTAACAGATGCTGACTATTTAATGTTATAAACGTATATAAATACTTTATAAAAGGGGCTTTTAGTTAAAAAAAACTCGTTTTTGGGGTGTGTATATAAAAGCGTAATAGTTGACAGTTATTTCAAATGTAATAGAATGGTTAAATACTAAGAAATACCGCAAAAATGAGTATGATGAGGGTTTTTGGATAAAAAATAGACTACATATTACTCCAATTAATAAATAAAGAAAAACGATATTTATACTGTATACCATGCTATTAACGTACCGTACACAGTCATTTATTTGAAAAATTACTAGTGAAGACATCAACATTCGTCTTTTAGCAGATTCAAACACTCTTTTTGCCCACCCCTTTTATCACACTATGCCGTTTGCTGCCGTTTTCTGTTGCTAATGCGTGCGATTTGCGGTTATAAATTGTTGACGGTTGTTGTTGGGTGTGGGGTTTAATAATGAATGAATAGCATTGATAGATTCGACGAAGTGCTAGAGAGTTTAAGTGGCTATTCTGTCCAGAAGTCTCCAAAATAAAGCGATTAGTTGGCTTGGGAAAAGCTATTTAAGAACACTTCAAAAACCCTCATCAAATCTCGTTTATTGAGAATTTGACTTTCTTTTATCTTGAATTTAGAAGTTTGTAAAATAGACTCTTATGAAGTACATTAGTTTTGAGCCTATGGATTCGAGGCTATAGTTAAACAGAAATACCTTTTTAGAGGGTATTGCTGTGAGACTGTAGTTGAGTTCATGGGTTTTTTTGTTTGATGGATGAAATGACTGCATAATACCACTAGTTGATTGGTGAATGCGGTTAGCCATATTTAAACACATATAACAGACGAATTTTGGTGCATTACCAATAAACACCACCAAATGAATGGAAATATGACCGATGTATAATGAACCAATACAAGAAACCAAATTTATGTACTTTCGGAAAGGATTCAATATTTGGTTAACTCATACTTCGATGGTGATGCTAAAAAATTGGCTATATATGTTTCTACGCCTGCGATCAATATTTATGATATGCTTAATGCAAAAAAAGAGGACATAGGACTGTTGAAGCACAAAATATACCAATCCCGCTTGATCAACTTAGTTTACAGCACAAAAGAAATATATTATTGCATAAAGGTGTGCTTATCCACCCATATAGGTGTGATATGCGCAGGTTTTATACGCATATAAACGAGTTAGCCACAAGCTAAAAAAAATCGTGACTTCATTTAATAATGGATAAAAACACAAGAGATATTTACGAAAAATTTGGAATAAATCTAGAAGAACGAAAAAATAAAAATTAGAACTATGAAAACAATGCAAATACTATTGTTAGCTATGGGAGTTATGCTTTTCTCTTGTAAACAAGAAAACACTACCAATGTAGAACCTATTGAGATATCAGAAAAAGTAGATACAATTCAAAAATATCTCTTTTCGACACCTGAAACCTGGAGTGCCATCCAACAAGATTTTAAAGGAAAAGGGAAATTTGGAAGCGTTAATTTTTTGAAGTTTAAGCCTATGGCAGACTATACTGGAATAGAGGTTTCGGATAAACAAACAGGGAAAACAGGAAAAGAAGTCTATCAATACTATATTAAATTAGTAGATGAACTTTTAGAAAAGAATAATTATGGTCGAACAATCTATTTTGGAGAAAGTCAAAATTTTTTAGTCGGACCAAATGATGAATTATGGGACGCGGTAATATTAGTAGAATATGAATCTGTAGAAGATTTTGTGAATTTTATACGGAGTGACGAGTATAATCAAATTGCGGCACCTCACAGAGCAGCTTCTTTGGATGATACAAGATTATTACCATCAACAAGATTTTAGTTTTAGAAAGACAAAATAACCAAGATTAATAAAAGCCAGTGGCTAACACCGTGTATAATTAATTGCTGGTTATAGCTTACTTACGAAAGTCCTCGCGGACTTTCTATTCAATTTTTATTTCCTAACATTATTGCTTAAAACACGCAACTAATCATACACAACAACGTTGTGTGTAACCAAGGAAAAACATTATTATGAGTAAAATAAAAGAAGAAGATGAAGGAGCATTAATTAAATGGATAGATGGTTATATTGAAAAAGTTGCAATATCGCATCAGCCAAATATTTCGAATTATGTCGGAAAACTAAGAGAACAGAATTCTGGTATTTCAGACAATCAACTTGCAAAGAAAATAATTGGAAGAAAATCTTTTAAAAACGGACTTGTTGGAGCAGCAACAGGTGTTGGCGGATTGATAACGTTACCAGTTTCAGTTCCAACAGATTTAATAGTTACTTGGAGAATGCAAATTTATTTAGCATTAACGATTGCACATATATATGGACATACGAGTGAAACTACTGATCTGAAAACTGATGTGTATTTGATTTTAGCTGGTAATTCCTCCAAAGAAGCCCTGAAAAGACTTGGCATTGAAGTAGGAAAAGCTGTTACCCAAAAAGCTATTCAGAAAAATGTAACAAAAGAATTAATGAAAAAAATATGGAAATATGTTCCACAGAAAATAATTACAAAAGCAGGTAAAAAATCATTGACAAGTTTTTCGAAAATGGTTCCATTAATAGGTGCTCCAATAGGTTTTGTATTTGATTACTTTGCAACAAGAACTTTGGGGAAAATGGCGATTAAATATTATAGTGGTCAATAAAGAAAGAATGGCAACACACAACAAAAAATATAGTGCATTTGGCAGGAAGTGTCAGTTTGAAAAAGCGTTCAATAAATAGAATATGTAGTAATTTGAATATTTCAATCTTTGAAATGCCAAACGCACCATATTAAAACCGTTACCGCCAATGCTAAAAGACAGTGCAACACGACAATTACAGAGAAAAAACGAACATATGAAAGTAAAATAAACCGAGTAACTTACCAACTTGAGGAATCGACAATTGGACAAGGTAAACAGAATGAAAATGTTTTGTTTTTTGCCGACCCGCATTTTTTGTTTTTAATTCCTGACGCTCATTTGGCACATTGCCTTTTGCCCTCCAACACACAGACCAAACAAAATGGCAAAAGTCAATGAGCCAAATTGCCATCGCTCTTGAACAACAGGTTAATAAGTAAAGTCGTTTTTCACTCGATAAAAGGCAATAATTTGGTTACTTTGTAGCTTATAAAATGGATTCTTCATAAGAAAAGATGATAATAGAAAATACTGAAATAACAAAATATACATTCTCTGGACACGACTCCTTTCAATGTCGCCAACTTTGGCTAAAAAAGGGGTATGACTTTGTGCAGGAAGGAAAGAATTTTAATGACGAAGACGCGGTTGTAAAACTTGGTGTTGGTAAAAATATGGTTTCATCCATTCGTTTTTGGTTAAAAGCGTTCAATATTATTGACAACAAGGACATTCCAACTGAATTTGGAAAGCGATTGTTTGATGATGAAAACGGCTATGACCCATTTTTGGAAGACGAAGCGAGTCTTTGGCTTTTACATTATCAGTTGGTAAAAAATGGATTTGCCTCTATTTACTCCATCATCTTTAATGAATTCAGAAAGGAGAAGCTTTTTTTTAAAAAAGAAACTTTTGTAAACTATATGAAAAGAATTGGAGAGGGCAACTCCGATTTGAATTTCAATGAAAATACGGTTGGTAAAGACTTTATTGTTTTTGCTAATCTTTATAAAAACGACCCTGAAAATAAAGATGTTGAAGATAGTTTTTCGGGAATTTTGTCTGAAATAGAACTTATAAAGACAATGGGAAAAGGCAAAGAAGAACAATTTTACATTGAAAATACAGAAAGAGATAATCTACCCGAAGCAGTTGTATTGTTCACAATACTTGATAATCCAAACTACGGAAATTCCATTAGTTTGAATTCTTTAGAATTTGACTTGAATAGTCCGGGTTCAATTTTCGCTTTAAATCGTTCTGGCTTGATAAATATAATCGCTGAATTAGCAAGTAATTTTAAAGACATAACTTTTAGTGACCAAGCAGGGATTAAGGAATTGCAATTCAAGAAAAAATCAGACGCTTACACAATTTTAGATAAATACTATGGCGAATAATTTCACAACATCGGTAAATATTATCAGAGATACTGATAGGGATTTCAATTATATCCCAACACCAAATGCGAAACAAGTTGTTAGCCAAATAGTTAATGACTTTAAAAAAGGGATTCGTTCTTTTAATGTAGTCGGAACTTATGGGACAGGTAAATCTTCATTTCTTTTAGCGTTTAAGCAGAGTGTCAAAGGAACGAAACGATACTTTGAGCCTAATTTCCTAGCTGATTCAAAGTTTGACTTTGTAAAAATAATTGGTTCTTACACTTCAATTGTTGAACAATTTGCAGATACTTTTGAAGTTCAAATAAAAAAAAATCAACAAGAAAATATACTTTCAGAGATATTCAACCGATACCATTCCGTTGGAAAAGAGAACAAGGTCTTATTTATCCTGATTGATGAATTTGGGAAATTTTTGGAATATGCGAGTAAACACAATCCTGAGAAAGAATTATACTTTGTTCAACAACTTGCTGAATTCTGTAATAATCCAAAACACAATATTGTTCTAATTACCACAGTTCACCAAAGTTTGGAGTCTTATGCTTATTCGTTAAGTCCAACTCAAAAGCAAGAGTGGACAAAAGTAAAAGGGCGTTTCCGTGAAATCACTTTTAATGAGCCTGTTGAACAGCTTTTATATTTGGCATCTGAATATGTTGCTGAAAATTTTGAGAATAAAGCGTCAAAATCAGAAATTGGAAAGTGCTTGAAGCTTACAACTGAAACAAAAGCCTTCAACTTCAATAATGATTTCCTGAAAGACATTGCTTCTAAGCTATATCCACTAGATATTCTTTCAGCCAATATTCTAACGCTTTCATTACAGCGATACGGGCAAAACGAACGGTCATTATTTTCCTTCCTTGAATCGTCTGACCACACAGGTTTGGCGAAATTCAACACACAGGAGAATCCATTTTATAATTTGTCAAACGTTTATGATTATCTGAATTTCAATTTCTATTCCTTTTTAACTTCTAAGTACAATCCTGACTTTCCGGCTTGGAGTTCCATTCGTTCTTCAATTGAAGAAGTAGAAAGAGCATTTGATTCAAATATCAACGATTATATCAAAGCAGTTAAAACGATTGGTCTTTTAAATATCTTCTCTGCAAGTGGTTCAATCTTGGATTTGAATTTCTTCATTGATTATTTGAAAATTGCTTGTGGTGTTTCGAACTCAAAAGATATAATCAACAATCTTGAAGTAAAGAATATTATCCGTTATCGTTCACATTCAAAGCGATTCATCCTTTTTGAAGGAACAGATTTGGATATTCAAACCGCATTAATTGAAGCTGGTAATAAAATTTCGGAAGTTGTGGATGTTACTACACTTCTGAATAAGCATATTCAATTCAATCCAGTTTTTGCAAAGCAGTTTTCATTTTCCACAGGAACACCAAGGTATTTTGAATTTAGAATATCTGACTATCCTAATAATTATAATCCTGAAGGAGAAATTGACGGTGTTGTGAATCTTGTTTTCAATAGCAAGTTGAAAGAAAGCGACATCCAAAATAAATCTAAGCAACAAGATGAAGCTGTCATTTACTGTTTTTTTAAAAATTCAGCTGAGATAAAAAACCTGTTGTTTGAGATTGAGAAAATTCAAAAAGTAATTTTAGAGAATGAAAAAGATAAAGTTGCAATAAGAGAATTAGAAAGCATTAATTCTTCTCAAGTCCGTTTATTAAACCACTATATAACAGACAGCATTTATTCAGGCAGCAAAGATGTGAAGTGGTTTTTTAATGGAGAAGAAAAGAAAATTGCTGATAAAAAGGACTTCAACAAACTACTTTCTCAAGTTTGTAGCATTGTGTATGATGCCACACCTGTTTTCAAAAATGAATTGGTAAACAAGCATAAAATTTCATCTTCTATTCATACAGCAAAAAAGAATTATTTCAAGGCTCTATCCAACAATTGGGATAAGGAATATTTAGGTTTTGAAGATTCAAAGTTCCCACCAGAAAAGACAATTTATCTTTCTCTTTTAAAGGAAAACAACATTTCGCCTATTAGAGAAAATGCAACAGATGTAATTTCTATTAATAAGACTTCTACATTCTATAAACTATGGAAAGCTTCGGAAGACTTTTTAGAAAGTGCTAAATCTGAACAACTAAAAATCTCTGAGTTAAGTGAATTATTAAGCAATAGACCTTTCAAACTAAAACAAGGGTTGATTGATTTTTGGGTTCCTACATTTTTGTTTTTAAAGCGTGATGACTTTGCTATTTTTAATGATGAAAGTTACATTCCTCATCTATCGGAAGAAAATCTAGGATTAATTGCAAAATATCCTGATAAATATTCTATCAAAACATTTGATATTGAAGGAGTGAAGCTTGATATTTTCAATAGTTATCGAACATTCTTAAACATTGCGACTGAACAAAAATTCGATAACAACTCCTTTATTGAAACCATAAAACCGTTTATTGTTTTCTACAAACAATTGCCTGAGTATAGTAAAAATACAAAAAGACTCTCGCCTTCTGCATTAAAAATTAGAAAAGCTATTGAAACAAGCAAAGACCCTGAGGAAACATTCTTTGAAGCTTTTCCAAATGCTTTAGGGTTGACACTTTCAACTTTACAACAAGATAAATCTAAACTGCAACACTTTACAACTAGTTTACAGGATTCAGTAAGAGAACTACGAACCGCTTATGATGAATTGGTAAAGCGTTTTGAAGATTTTATCTGTAATGAATTCGTTGGTCAGTCTTCCGACTTTGAAGAATACAAAGAGTATCTTCAAAAGCGTTTCTCAAAATTGAAAAAGCATATGCTTTTGAGTAACCAAAAGACTTTTGTGCAAAGATTAGATTCGCCTTTAGATGACCGAAAAGCTTGGTTGAACTCTATAGTACAAGCAGTAACTGGAAAAACTCTCGAAACATTTTCTGATGAAGATGAAATTTTGCTTTATGAAAAATTTAAAGCAATGATTTTAGAGTTGGATAGTTTGACGAAAATATCCAAAATGGATATTGACAAGAGTAAGGAAGAAGTGATTGGAGTTAAAATCGACACTTTCTTTAGCAAGATTGACCCGAAAGTAGTTAGAATTCCTAAGAATAAGAGCAAAGAAATTGAGCAATTGAAAAATGAATTGAAAAATAAATTGGGCAAAGACAACACATCAAACATTGCTGCCGTATTGAACCTTTTAAAAGAATTATTACAATGAGCAAATTAAGACACGTATTAGGTATATCGGGAGGGAAAGACAGTGCTGCACTGGCTATTTATGTCAAAACTAAATATCCTTCCATTGATTTAGAATTCTATACCTGCGACACAGGTAAGGAATTAGATGAAACCTATCAATTGATAAAAAATCTTGAGGTTTATCTTGGAATTAAGATTGAGCTTTTGCAAGGTGCTGAAAAAAGCTCAGAAGACCCATTTGACCACTTTTTGAAAATGTATGGTGGTTTTTTACCTTCCTCAAATGCTCGTTGGTGTACGAAAAAACTCAAATTGGACCCATTTGAAAACTATGTTGGTACTGACCCAGTGATTTCTTATGTAGGCATCAGAGGTGATGAGGAAAGAGAAGGATATATTTCTACCAAAAAGAACATTCAATCTATATTTCCATTTCGTAAAAATATTTGGAGTCTAGATGTTGTGACAAAATTGCTGTCCAACCAAAATATGGAGCAACTTTTAGGAATGTCGAAAAATATAGACTTTGGTAAAAACCAAGATAAAGCATTCCAAACCATTATTCGAAAAGTGGATACGAGTTTTACGCTTGACCAAAAACTGAATATTTTGCTTGATACTAATGTTAAAGCATTTAATCATTTAGTTTTTGATTTCTTGAAGACGACTGATTACCCTTTGGCAACAGAAGCTACCTTTCCGCTTTTGGAAAATGATGAAGTATTAGTGCGAGACGATATTTTCAAAATATTGGAAGAAAGCGGTGTAGGTGTTCCTGCTTATTACAACAAAATAGAATTTGAAATCAATGGTAAAAAAGGAGAATACGCAAGAAGTCGTTCAGGCTGTTTCTTCTGTTTTTTCCAGCAAAAAATTGAATGGGTTTGGCTTTATGAGCAACATAAAGATTTGTATCTAAAAGCAATGGAATATGAGAAAGACGGATATACTTGGGCACAAGGAGAGAGCTTAGCAGATATAATTAAACCTGAAAGAATAAAGCAAATAAAGGAAGAGTATATTAAAAGAATGGAAAGAAAATCAAAAGCAAAATCACCTTACCTAGTGGACATCTTAGATGATGCAGAGGGCGAAGGGTGTGCGGCTTGTTTTATATAAGTGTAAAATATCTGTATATATGAACGACAGTGCATTTTTATTAGGAGAAGAATTAGAACTACGGAAGGTTGAGTATAAACTTCATAGAGCTATATGGAATCAGTTTAATTTTCAAAATTTAGACTTAAAATTTGAAAATTGGGTTAAGACCAAGTACCTAAACGCAAACGCTGATGCTTTAAATGAGCAGGTTGAAAATGTTCCTAATAGTACAGGTGGATTGTATATGTTTTACGTAAAGTGTGAAATTATTTCAGGGATTACAGAATATCCTTTATATGTTGGAAGGGCTCAATACACAGAACATCAAAACTTAAGGAAGAGAGTAAAGGAGTATTTTCAAAAGTATTCCAAAAACAATGAAAGACCTAGAATTACAAAAATGTTCAAGTATTGGGCAAGTGACTTATACTTAGCCTATATTCCATTGGAAGAAAATGAGGGAATCAATGAATTAGAGAAGCAATTTATTAATTCATTGCTACTTCCTATGAATACAAGAATACCCGATACAGAAATTGGTCAAGCAATAAACGCATTTTGATTATGAAAATACCTGCATTAAAAGCAAAAATTGGAGATTGGGATCATTATGTAACCACTCTCACATTTGAACAAGTAAGCAAATTTGTTTCAAAGATTGATGACCAGCTGCATAATTCAGAATCGCTAAAAGATTTGATTCAGCGTAGTATTACTAATAATTACATAAGTATTAAACAATATATTATAAATCAACCATCCGTTTTCTTTAACTCATTGGTTTTAGCAGTTTATGACGACTATCCAAAATGGCAAGAAATCGAATTTCAATATGATGGTGGAGAAACCTACCAAATGGGCTTACTTGACTTTCCGGATAATCATAAAATATTTCCTGTTGATGGTCAACATCGAGTTGAAGGAATAAAAGCAGCATTGGAAGAAAATCCTGAACTGAAAAACCAACAAATTGCAGCTCTTTTCATTGGCCACAAAAATGATGAATTAGGGAAGCAAAGAACTAGGCGTTTGTTTACTACACTCAACAGATACGCTAAACCTGTTTCATTAGATGATATTATTGCTTTAGATGAAGACGATTCTGTTGCTATAACAACAAGATATTTACTAGAAGAGTATGATTTGTTCACTGGTCAAAGAGTAATTTATGCCAAACAAAAAGCTATTCCTACTAACAACAAAGATGCGTTGACTTCAATTATCACTCTATATCAAGCTAATATAGAAATATTTAATGTGTTTTTTGAAAAAAAGTTTAATAAGAAGCCAACAAAAAATAGAATTGCTGAATATTTGAAATTCAGACCATCAGAAGAAGAAATTGAAGAGTTGAAAACTTATTGTATTCAATATTGGAACGCTTTTAAGGAAAATTTATCATTTATAGATGAGTACTTAAAGTTAAATTCAAACGCTTCAGCACCATTTCGAAATAATGAAAATGGGGGAAATCTCCTTTTTCGTCCAATTGGACTGTTACCATTTATAAAAGCGAGTTTAACAATCTATAAAAGAGAGGAAAAAACGTTTGCACAGATTATAGAGAAGTTTAATAATATCAATTTTAATATAGATTCCAAACCTTGGTATTATGTTGTTTGGAATCCAATTGAGAAAAAAATGCTTATGAATGCATCGTCCCTGACATATTTACTTTTGATTTATCTCTATGACAATGAATTGCTTCAAGCCAATGAGCTGCAAAAATTGAAAGAAGGATATGCTTCAAAAATATCTTATGAACAGGATTTAGATAATGTTTTAAATGAAATTTAATTGGAAGAATTTAGCAAAATATCATATCTCGACTACAACTCTACCACCCCAATAGATTCAAGGGTGCTTGAAGCAATGTTGCCTTTTTTAAAGGACAACTTTGCCAACTCAAGTAGTACCCATCATTTTGGGCAAAGCATCAATGAAAATATAAAACAGGCTCGCGAACAAATTGCAGATTTCATTAACGCAGATTCCAACGAACTTATTTTTACAAGTGGAGCGACAGAAGCCATCAATATTGCTATTAAAGGCGTTGCAGAAAGTTATTCAAGTAAAGGAAAACACATTATCACTGTCTCAACCGAGCACAAAGCGGTTTTAGACGTTTGTATAGATTTAGAAAGAAAAGGTTTTGAAGTTACTTATTTGCCTGTTCAAAAAAACGGATTGATTGATTTGGCAGAATTTGAAAAATCAATCAGACCTGATACAATTCTTGTTTCCGTGATGTATGTCAATAACGAAACAGGAGTCATTCAACCAATTAAAGAAATTGCTTCCATAGCCCACGAAAAGGGAGCTTTATTTATGACAGATACCACACAAGCTGTTGGAAAAATAGAAGTAGATGTTGAAGATTTAGGAATTGATTTACTTTGTTTTAGCGGTCATAAAATGTATGCCCCTAAGGGAATCGGGGCTTTATACGTTAGGAATAAAGTAAAACTCACACCACAAAATCACGGAGGTGGTCACAAACAAGGTTTGAGAAGTGGTACGTTGAATGTGCCTGGAATAATAGCACTCGCCAAAGCTTCTGAAATGGCTAGTCAAGAAATGAAACAAAATGAAAAAACCATTTCTGATTTAAGAAATGAATTAGAGACCGAATTATTAAAGTTGCCGAATACTTCACTAAATGGCGATTCAGAAAATAGAATTTACAACACCACAAACATTTGTTTTAAAGGTCAGGATGCCAATGTTTTAATTGGGAGAATGAAAAATATTGCAGTTTCCAATGGTTCAGCTTGTTCATCAGCAGTTGTTGAACCCTCACACGTTTTAAAAGCAATGGGACTAAATGATGAAGATGCGTTTTCTTCATTGCGTTTTTCTTTAGGGAAAAACAATTCAGTTATAGACATTGAAAAAGTGGTCAGCAAAATAAAAGAACTCACTCAACCAAATTATAAATATGCTTAAAGATTGCGATTGGTCAATAGATAGAGATTATAAAACAGGTTCAGCAAACGAACCCTTACGATTCTATTTGGATGGTTTGGCAAATAGCAATGAGTTTAGTTTGTTGTTGGGTTATTTCAGTTCTTCGGCTATCAATTTGCTTTCTGTTGGCTTTGCTACCTTTATCAGTAAAGGCGGAAAAATGAAAATGGTAATTAACCATTTACTCTCGGAAAAAGATAAAGACTCAATTTTAATTGCTAGCGAACCAGAACGAATTCCGAAACCATTTGATTTAACTGACATTGTTGGACTAAGCCAAGTACTGGATGAATATGATACGCACTTTTTTGAGTGTTTAGCTTATTTGATTTCTGAAAAAAGAATTGAAATAAAAGTCATCAAACCAAAAAACGGAAAAGGAATAGCACATTATAAATCAGGTGTTTTTAGTGATGGTCAAGATGCTGTCGGCTATCAAGCGTCTTGCAATTTCACTTATTATGGTCTGTCAGAAAATATAGAACAACTTGAAGCATTTTTGAGCTGGGAAAATGGCAGGTCAAACAAATTGATTAAGAGACAACTACAACTCATTGATGACTATTTCACTGAAAAAGAAAAAGATGTTGAATATATTCCAGTAAGTGAAATTGAAATCGTTCTAAAAGATAGATTTGGCAAGAAAGATATCAATGAATTATTGGTTCAAGAAGAACAGCTCTTAAAAAAGAAAATGAGTTTGATTTCAAATCCGAAACTCAAAAAAACGATTGCAAAGCTTTTTAATGATATTGAGATAATTAGAAGAAGTCCGAGATTTCCTTACCCACAAGGACCTAGAGATTATCAAGTTGAAGCTTTTAATAATTGGGTAGCCAATAATTATAAAGGAATATTTGCAATGGCAACTGGCACAGGAAAGACGATTACTTCTTTGAATTGTATTTTGGAAGAGTATAAAATAAATAATTCATACTACACCATTATTCTTGTTCCCTCTAAAGCTTTGTTAGAGCAATGGATAGATGAGGTTTCACTGTTCAATTTTTCTAATATTATTGTGATCGGAGGTGGGCATAATGGATTACAAGTTTTGCCGAATTTCGCTTCAAATTTTAAAGCAGGTTTAAAGAAGGATGTAATAATCATTACTACCTATGCAAGTTTCTCTTCAGACCGGTTCCAAAAGTACTTTAGTAAGATTCAGGATGAGTTTACTCTAATTGCAGACGAGGCTCATAATATGGGAGCAAGTCAAATTAAGGCGGTGATGTCGAAATTGACGATTCCCAAAAGAATAGGCTTGAGTGCTACACCAAAAAGGAAGTATGACCCTGAAGGTACCGATGCAATATGTGATTTTTTTGATGATAAATCTCCATTCTGTTACAGTTTTGGAATGAAACGTGCGATGAAAGAGGGCAGACTTACTGACTATTATTATTATCCAAGAATTGTTCATCTTGACGAAGATGAAAAAGAGGAATATGTGGAGCTTTCTAATATGTTGCTTAAATTTTTTGATTTTGAATTAGGCAGATTTAAAGATTCTTCAATAGTGGAAATGCTACTACTCCGTAGGAAGACCATTATACATCAAGCAAGGAGAAAAATACCTGCTTACAAAGAAATTCTGCGAGAGTTGGATAAAAAAGATAAATTGAAATATGTCTTCACATACGTTCCAGTAGGCTCGAGTAAAGAAGAGGAAGAGAATAATGAGGATGTCGCTAATAAATTTATTTATCAATATTTAAAAGCAGCTCAAGAAGTAAAGCCTAATCTTAGATCGAGTACGTACGCCTCGGAAACAGAGGACCGAATAAGTAAAATAAGAGGTTTTTCAGAAGGGAAAATTGATATGCTTTTAGCAATGAAAATGCTAGATGAAGGTGTGGATATTCCACGAACTGAGGTAGGGATTTTTGCCAGTAGTACAGGAAACCCTAGAGAGTATATACAGAGAAGAGGTAGATTATTAAGAAACCATGTTGACAAGAAGTTTGCCATGGTATATGATATGATCGTAGCTCCAATTGCTAGTCATGATAATGAAAACCTTTACCGAATTGAACGGAATATGGTAAGAAATGAATTAATCAGAGTAGCATATTTTGCCAGCCTGTCGATGAATTTCTATGACTCAAAGAATATACTACAGGATATTTGCGATAGATATGAACTTGATTTAGATTTAATAATTAATGAATTAGAAAATGATTAATAATTTGCTTGAAGAAGTTTTGAGAGACAAGGTATTGTCTTCAAAATATAATATTACTGAAGAAATGATCAATAAGGCTAAACTTGCTCCGCCTTATGAAAATAAGGTCATTGAATATCTAGCAATGATCATTAAATCTAAAATGGTTGACATGCATGGCGATATTACAGTTTACAATCAAATCAAAAATTTAATCAAGTAACCATGGCTTCCATTATTAATCAAATATCATTTCAAAATTTCTTTAACTATTTTGGTTCGCTTGAGGATAATACATATGAATTCTCAGAAGGGGTTAACATAGTTGTAGCTGATAATGGCGGCGGAAAGTCTAAGTTTTTTAATGGATTTTTATGGATTTTCTATGATGAGATTCTTGACTCAGATACTAAAACTAGAAAGAATATTAAAAATCAGGCTGTCAAAGTATGTTCTGACAAAGCAAAGAATGAAGCAGCTGTTAATGATTTAATTGAATGTAATGTAGTTCTTGAGTTTAGCGATAATCGGTTTAGATACCGAATTTGTAAAGGTTTTAGAATAAGAAAGTCAAAATCAGATTCATCACTCACTGAAAGTTCAGATTGGCAGGTGTTTTTTAAAGATTTAGAAATATCAAAACGGGATCTTCAGCTTTTAGAATTCCATGAAGTTTATGATGATGAGGAGCACAAAAGAATTCTTAATAAGCTTATTCAACCAAATCTTAGAGAATATTCACTCTTTCAAGGAGAGGAAGTCGATAAATTGATCGATTTCAATCAGGCAGATAGCTTAAATAGAGCTGTTAAAAGTTTGACGAACATCAATAAATACGACGAATTAGAAAAGATTACAAAATACGTAGCTGATAGAGCAGAGAAAGATATGAATGATAGAGTAGCGTCAAATGATGCCGCTTCTCAGAATTATCGGGAGAAGCTGGATGAAAAAGAGACTAAAAGAAATTCCCTTGAAAGCGAAATAGAAAAACTGGAATCATACGAGCATTCCTATACAGAAAATAAGGGGGAAGTTGATAAACTTGAAGGTTTGAATGAGAATGCAGAAGCAAGAAAGGAATTTGATGATAAAATTAAAGATCAAAACGGGAAGCTAAAAGCACTTAAAGAAGAGTATGACCGACTCGTTGAGAAGCTAAATGAGCGGTTTTTTGATGGTGGTTTTGGCTGGATTGCGATGGGTTGTGAAAAAGGTGTATCAAGTTTCAAAGAAAAACTCAATAAGTATCGGGAAGTACGGACAATCAAGAAGGTTTCTATTCTTAGCGATGATTCTAACAATCAAATAAATCTTCTCCCTCCCGATTCTCCCGATTCTGTGACATTGCAAACCATGGTAGAAAGAGAGCATTGTTATGTTTGTAATCGTGAAGCAAAGGAGGATACCGAACCATGGAAGCACATTGTTAGTTTATTAAACAGGAAGGAATTGGGGCAGAATAAGTCAGTTCAAATGTTTAAAAACGATCTTAATGATTTCTTTGGTGATATTCAGCTTGGAGCTCAATCATACGTAGGTAGGATAGGTGGGATTCAACAGTCAATTCTACGAACTAGAGAAAAGGAGCAAGAACTATTAGAACGAATAACAAGAATAAAAGACAAGGTTAAAAACTTAAAAGATGAGCGTTCCTATTTGATAATAGGTGATGAGGACGACATGGCCGATGCTCGTCAAATCATGGGGCAATATAAGGGAGCATTAACCAGATTACAGAAAGCTGAGGATGATATTGTGAAAGCAAAAAATCGAATCGCCTCATTGAATGAGAGTATACGAAAAGATGAAAATGAATTAGGAAGAATGAGACCTGAGGATACTCCAAAAGAGTATGAGCTTCATCTGGATATTGCATCCGATTTGCGAGATGCTGCTCAGCGCACTAGGATAAGAGTTTTTGATGGTATGATACTAAAACTAGAAAAGGAGGCTAATCAACATTTTCAAAACCTAATAAAATATAACGAGCTAGCTGGAGGTATCCTGAGATTTAAAAAGAACCCAAGAGGAACTATAGATTTTAAATATTTAGATGAAGAAGGAAATGAAGTGACTGGGGCGTCAGAAGGTTTTCAACGGATGAAAGTACTAGCAGTACTTATGGCGGTCATTTCAGTAAATCCATATGGATACCTGTATCCATTATTAGCAGATGCACCATTGTCCGCATTTGGTCAAGGGTTCATTAAAGGATTTTTTGAAGAGACGGACAAAGTATTTCCTCAAAGTATCATCTTGATAAAAGACTTATATGATCGTGATTCTGAAAACAAACTCAATAAACTGGGTGGTGAGCTTCTGAAAGATGCGAGTGTGAGTACAATATATTTAAATCAAATTCCAAAAGATCTCAAACAGATAGAAGTCTATACGGAACATAAAAAAATTAAATGATGACGAGTAATGAATTCAGAGAAGTGATATTGAAGAAGACACCAAAATATTCAGTGTCTGTTGAGTATTTATTTGAAAAACTGGCAAATAAACAAGGTAAAGGTGAATTTTCCCAATTTGGTCCCTTATATGAACTGTACATATATGCATTTTATCTGGGACTCAAAATTAGAAGCCGCATAGAATTAGCATCTGGAAGTAATGCAAAAAAATTCGTAGAAATAGCTGGTTGGAAAAGTTCTTCTCCACTAATTGATTTCCTCTTGTTGACTATTTTCAGTAGATCAGATGAAATAGGTTTTGATTGGAATGAGTTAGAGGATATGGAAGAAAAGGAACTGGCGGAGGTAGTCCGTAAAGTAGTCGTATTTATAGAGGAGTATGCTTATGGGGGATTAGATTACCTCAAAAATAAATTTGATAGCGGTCAATTAGATAATTCACAATATTTATTTGTAGATCTATTAAGTGATTTGGTTTTAAATAAAGACTAATCTTTTTTTGACTAGAATTCAAAAAGAACAATTATTTGTATACAGTCGTAGTGTGTTTTACCCTCTTCCTGCGGAATGAAATCAGATAACTTGACAAGCTCTAGATTGCTTAGGCTGTTTAGTTTGAGTGTTATTATTTGTTTGATATCCATAGAATTAAGAATATTGGCCATATCGTTTTTAACTTACGATATACTTCGTTTTACTGGATTTTCCAAAGTAGCACAGTTTGATACGAATTGGCCACCTAAGTTTAAGAATATAAAAAATTATTAAATGGGGTACATTATGACTTTTTATAAGCAATTTGAGCAGTTGAAAATTTACTATGAAGAAAAGGGACTAAAATTAAACAATAATTTTGCTCAAAACTTGGAGCTATTAACGGAAGATGGTCTTTATAACTATGTAGCTTATCTATTGGCGGATGTAAATGGTAATTCTATTAAACTAGCCATTTACAAGGTCGATAATAGAGTCGATTTAGATGAAAATAACGAATATGGTTATTGTTCACTAGTTAAAGCAACGAAACAAGTTTTAGATAAGATAGCCATCGAAAATAAAAACAGCACTAAAATCACTTCAAAAGAACGCAAAAATAGGCATGTTTGAGATTCAATAGCCATTCGTGAAGCGGTTATTAATGCCATTATTCATAATGACTATACCAATGAAGCCCCACCCAAATTCGAGATTTTTGATGATAGAATAGAGATTACTTCAGTTGGAGGTTTGCCGGCCGGCATTAATAAAGAAGAGTTTTTTGAAGGGATATCAATACCCAGAAACAAAGAATTAATGAGAATATTTAAGGATTTGGATATGGTAGAACAACTTGGTTCAGGAATACCAAGAATACTTCAAGTTTATCCTAAGGATTGTTTTAAAATTAGTGAGAACTACCTTAGAATGACTTTTCCTAAAAGTATTAATAATAAAAACGATACCGGCAGTAATCCAATAGGTGGTGTAATCGATGAACTTACTGATAGTCAAATAGAAGTTTCAAGCACCATGCATGGAAATAATAGAATCACCTACAAGGAATTGAGTGAGACTTTTGGAATTGCTGAATCTGCAGTAAGTAAACATATAGATACTTTAAAGGAAAAGGTGTACTAAAAAGAGAAGGTGGTACAAGAGGTTTCTGGAAAATAGTTAATCCGGATAAATGATTAAATTGAGATTCTTTAGCAAAGCTGGAAGTAATTTTTATTTCAATTTGACTAAAACGTAATAATAATGTATTCAATAGCAGAAAAAAGATACAAATCAATCAAAGAAAGAGCTTTTAAAAGTTTTTTAGAGCTGTATTTGACCAAAGTTTACCTTACCAATAAGGACTTAAAAAGTACTAGTGGGGAAGGGGTTAAAGAATTCTCCTATGATGACATAGATATTCCACGCTGTCTGAGAGTCTATCAACTACCTTCTGATAAAAGTCTATTTGAAGAAGAGCCTGTAAAGAATTTAGATACTGCATATGATAACTGGTTTGAAATTAATCTAATTAAAAAGTACAAGGAGATTTTCGAGACTAAAAAAATCATTGATTGGGAAGTGTTTCGACCCCTATAAAACAAGAGTGTTCTTTTAAATTTTAGTTTTATTTATGCGGTTAGTTTTTCTTTTAAAATGGCCTGTTTGTCTTGGTTCCATTTCTGCATGGGAGTAATTCGCCCCAAAAGTCCGTGAAGCCTCGTTGTATTGTAGAATACTACGTATCTTTTTAGGATCTGTTCAATCTGCCCAAAGGTTCTGTAGTCTACTCTGTCAAACACTTCTTTTTTTAATATCCCATGATAGGCCTCTATATGGGCATTCTCTTCGGGTGTGGCCACATGGGTAAACTCTTGATCAACGCCTATTAGCCCTAAGTTTTCTCGCACACTCTTGGCAATAAACTGGCTTCCGTTATCACTTCTAATCACCACCTGCTTTTGGTAGTCATATTCCAAGAATAAAGCCGATAATAGCGCTATGACACGGTCTTATTTAATGCTTTAGGCAAAGTAATTTTTGAGTATTCTACGCGTGTGTACGTCAATTACCGACAGTAAATACGCATTTTTACCCGTACTGGGTAT
>Ga0306871_1000310_pt1 | contig 19188 bp, 17 predicted proteins | sample AntRauMeHopE1497_FD_190447 | JGI IMG/M metagenome (GOLD analysis project Ga0306871, IMG submission 190447) | Saline lake microbial communities from Rauer Islands, Antarctica - Metagenome Hop E1 #497 (v2) (version 2) | ecosystem: Environmental > Aquatic > Non-marine Saline and Alkaline > Saline ... | reverse complement strand
AACAATGGTTGGGAGATCACGCGTGCCGGCCCGCACTACATCCTCACCCCACCCGACGCGAAACCTGGCGAAGTGATCACCATGCCCAGCAGCAGTCGAGCGCTCGAAGATGCCCTCCGTGCGTGAACGTGCAACGTGGCGCGCACGTGCGTGAAGGTGCAAGGTGGCGCGCAGGCGCGTGCGTGCGGCTGCTGCCGCCGCCGGGCGGCCGGGCGGGCGGGCGAGAAAAGCGGGATAGGCCTCGCGGGCATGACAGGCTGAAGCCATGACCCTACCCACCGCACACCTCACAGTGCTGGTCACCGGATTCGAGCCGTTTGACGGCGCCGATCACAACCCCAGTGGCCAGCTGGCGCGACGGTTAGGCGAGCTTGGGCATCCTGACTGCCACCTCATCGGCGAAGTGTTGCCCGTGTCATTCGCTCGGGCTCCGGCACTACTTGCCGCCGCCATCGAAGCCCACCACCCCGACGTCGTCGTCATGCTCGGGCTTGCCGAAAACCGACACGCCATCACCCCCGAACGTGTCGCCATCAACTGGGCCGACGCGCGCATCGCAGACAATGACAGCGCCCAGCCGACGGATGCCCCCCTCGAACCCCACGGACCCGCCGCCCGCTTCACCCTCCTGCCCGTAACGCAGATTGCTCTCGCGATTGAGAACGCAGGAATTGCAGCAGAAGTTTCACTCTCGGCCGGCAGCTACGTGTGCAACGCCGTCATGTACACCGCGCTCGGAATCGCTGAACAGACTGCCGGCCCTCTGGGGGCCCCGTTACAAGCCGGATTCATTCACGTGCCAGCGACACCGCAACTCGGCGGTGACCCGCGGTTCACGCTCGACGAGCTGGAGCGGGGCATCCGTGTCGCCATTACGACCATTATCGGTCTGCGCGCGTGAGTCAGATCGTGGGCGTGGGTGAGACACAGGGTGGGGTTGAAAGTTTGGCGCACGGCGGGGCAGCGGGTGGGGTTGATGCTGAGCGCGCACAGCCGACTATTCGCGTTTCTGCAGTGTTAGCCGTCGACGATGCCGGCCGCCTGCTCGTCGTCCGCAAGCGCGGCACCACCGTCTGGATGCAGCCAGGTGGCAAGCCAGAACCCGGCGAAACAGCCGCTGAAACCCTGGTTCGAGAACTGTACGAAGAGCTCGGAGTGCGGCTCGACCCCACCAAACTCGAACCACTCGGCATGTTCACTACCGCCGCGGCCAATGAAGCTGGCACAACTCTCATCGCCGATGTGTTTCGCGCGAGCATCCGCGAACCGGTGATAGCCGCAGCCGAAATAGACGCCGTGTGCTGGATGCACCCCGATCAGTTCACGCAGCATCGCGTCGCTCCGCTCATCACGCAGCACATGCTCGCGCTCATGCCCCCCGCCCGCGTAAGACCCTGACCCCTCTGCCGTTATAAAGCTCGTGCCGCGGTAGCCCACTTGCTACCGTGACCCTATGGAGCTAGAGCTCGACACCTTCGGCCTCACCGCGGCGATTCTTGCGGTGGCCGGCGTGGTGGCATTTCTCGCGCATCGAGCCAAGCAACCGCTCATCATCGCGTTCATCCTGGTGGGCATCATCGTCGGCCCGAGCATGCTCGACTGGGTCGACGAGGTCGAACCACTGCAACTCTTTGCCAAAATCGGCATCGCGATTTTGCTGTTTCTGGTCGGCCTGAAACTGGACATCAACCTCATACGATCGATCGGAAAAGTGGCGCTGATCACCGGGCTCGGCCAGGTCGTCTTCACCACAGCAATCGGATTCGGCATCGCCCTGTTGTTCGGGCTCGAACCGATCGCCGCGCTCTACGTCGCCGTCGCCCTCACCTTTTCGTCGACCATCATCATCGTCAAACTGCTGAGCGATAAGCGTGAACTCGACGAACTGCACGGGCGCATCGCCCTCGGCTTTTTGATCGTGCAAGACATCGTCGCCATCGTCGCCATGATCACGTTGACCAGCTTCGCCGGAGGCGGTGACGCCCCCGTTGAGGAACAGTTTTTGCGCTTAGTGCTCAGTGCGGGCGGAATCTTTATCGGCCTCATCATCATGATGCGGTGGGTGTTGCCGTGGCTGCTCAAACGCCTCGCAGGTTCTCAAGAGTTGCTCATCGTCTCCAGCGTTGCCTGGGCTGTCGCCCTCGCCGCCGTCACTGATGTGCTCGGGTTCTCGATCGAGGTGGGTGCCTTCCTCGCCGGTTTCGCGCTGGCGTCGACGCGTTACCGCGAGTCGATCGCTGCCTCACTGAGCGGGCTGCGCGATTTTCTTTTGCTGTTCTTCTTCATCGTGCTCGGCGCCGAGCTCGACTTCTCAGCCATCGGCGATCAGATTCCAGCGGCAATCGCCTTCTCGCTATTCGTACTCATCGGCAACCCACTCATCGTGCTGATCATCATGGGCGTCATGGGATACCCCAGCCGGGTCAGCTTTCTTGCCGGGCTTGCCGTCGCCCAGATCAGCGAGTTCTCGCTCATCTTTATCGCTCTCGGCCGCGACCTGGGCCAAGTTGACGATGACGTTGTGGGGTTAGTCACACTGGTCGGCCTCATCACCATCGCCGGCTCGACCTACATGATCTTGTACTCACAGCAGCTTTATGGCTGGCTTGCGCCCGGCCTGCGCATTTTCGAGCGCTCGGCAACCCTGCCCGAGCCAGTGTTCGAACGTGCACGCTTCGATGCGATCGTGTTCGGCTACGGCCGCTTCGGGCGTCAACTGGTGCGCGAAATCGTCGAAAGCGGATGCACCGTGTTGGTTGTCGAATGGGACCCGTATGCTCGCGTTCACGTCGAGCAAGAGCACCTCGCCGATAGAGTGACCGTCGTTTTTGGCGACGCGAACAGCCCCGACTTTCCCGACACGCTTCCGATTCGACACGCCCGGTGGATCATCAGCACCCTGCCCGACGCCGACACGAATCTGGTGCTTGCAGCATCACTCCGTCGACACGGAACCACCTGCCCGATCGCCGTCACCGTACACACCGACGACGCTGAGTCACTGTATACGGCGGCGCGCGATGACGGCACGATATCTGCCGTGCTGCATCCTTTTCGTGATGCTGCCGACGACGCACTCGCAGTGCTCAAGCTCCTCGAATCGAAGAAACCAGACGACAGCTAGATCTTTCTGCCGAGCCTACTGAGCGCGAACCTGCTGAGCCCGAACCAGATCAGAGTCAGGGATGCTCGCTCAGCCGCTGCCGCAGTGCGGGCCACGAGTCGGCGAATCCGGGATGCAAAGGCAGCGCATCCACCTCAGCGATGGGCACCCAGCGCAGGGCGACACTTTCTGAGTCAGCCACAATCGGGGCGAACAATCGCACCACTCGCACTGCAACCGTTGTGTATGACCAGAACCCGAGATCGAACAGGCTTTCAAACAGTGGTTCGACGGCATCCACGGGCACACTCGCCTCTTCACCCGCCTCACGAACTGCCGCGTCGTACGCAGATTCGTGCCGCTTGCGGGCCCCACCGGGTAGCCCCCAGGTGCCGCCGTGGTGCGACCACAGTGCGCGGTGCTGCAGCAGAATGCCCGCCTCGGCGTGCCATGCCAACAACCCTGCTGCTCCGAAGAGCCCCCAGTACCTCTCACCACTCGGCCCTTCAACCCACGCGTCTCCGGGATCACGGACGAATCCGGCGGGTAGGGGTGGCGGAGTGCGCGAAAGTGGGTCGTACGTCATGGTGAGTTCAGGGTAGGCGAGCATGATGGGAGCATGCCCTCTAGCCCCGATGCAGCGTCGCCCTCTGAGGCGGGGTCGCACCTGGCCGCTCCGCCGCTACCCGGCCGTGCCGTCATTCGGCAGCGTTGGAGCGACTTTGTCTTCGTGCACTGGCGCGTCGCCGCCGACCTGGTCGCGCCGTTCATGCCACCGGGCACGCGCCCGGACGTGGATGAAAACGGTGATGCCTGGGTTGGCTTGATCCCCTTCGTGCTGAGCGACCACGCGTTTCTGCCCCTGCCACCGGTGCCCGGGCTGGGAACATTCATCGAAATCAACGTGCGCACCTATTCGATCGATGAGAAAGGCCAGCGCGGCGTCGTCTTTCGATCTCTCGACGCAGAGCAACTGCCGTCAGTTCTTGCCGCGCGGGCCCTCTTCGGTTTGCCTTACGAGTGGATGCACGCCGAGATGCGCCACGTCGACAACGCGATCGAGTACCGCGCGCGTCGACGCACTGGCACGCGCCCTGCGACGCGCATTCACGCGCGACCCGGTACGGCTCCGGTAGACACTCCGCTCACCCGCTTTCTCACCGCGCGCTGGGGATTTCACGAACGCCACCTCGGTCGCACCATCTACGCGCGAAACACACACGAACCGTGGCCACTCGTCGAGGCAGAACTCTTGCACCTCGACGACCAGTTGCTCGCCGCCGCCGGATTCGCTGACCTCGCCGCACGCCCACCAGACTCAGTGCTCGCCACACCTCTCGGGCATGCCGGCTTCATCACCGAGTTCGCGGCGGCACGGCGTATCTGACAACGCGGCGCACGCGCGCTCAGGCCGACGCGCTCACGCACGCCCGCGCGCACGCGAGAGGCTAGCGCTTCCTTTTCTCCCGAACACGCATGTTGACCTGAATCGGTGTGCCCTCAAAGCCCCACACTTCGCGCAGTCGACGCGTAATGAATCGGCGGTATTGCGGGTCAAGAAAGCCGGTCGTGAACAGTACAAACGTCGGCGGTCGGGTCGATGCCTGCGTTGCGAACAAGATGCGCGGCTGCTTGCCACTGCGAACCGGGTGCGGATGCGCGGCCGTCAGCTCCGCCACGAACGCGTTCAGTTTTCCGGTGGCGATGCGGGTATCCCACGACTCGAGTGCAACCTCGAGAGCCGGCACCAGCTTCTCAAGGTGACGGCCCGTGCGTGCTGAAATGTTGACTCGCGGTGCCCACGCTACGTGGTGCAAGTCTTGTTCGATCTCACGCTCAAGGTAGCGGCGTCGTTCGTCGTCGAGCAGATCCCACTTGTTGAAGGCGAGCACAAGCGCGCGACCCGATTCGAGAACCAGGTCGATAATGCGCACGTCTTGCTCGCTGAGGGGCTCAGTTACGTCGATGAGCACCACGGCGACTTCAGCTTTTTCCAGTGCGGCTGCCGTTCGCAGTGACGCGTAAAAGTCGGCACCCTGCTGCAGGTGCACGCGGCGGCGAATACCAGCGGTGTCGACGAAACGCCACACTTTGCCGCCGAGCTCAATCTGCTCGTCAACGGGGTCACGCGTAGTGCCCGCCATGGGGTCGACGACAACGCGCTCTTCGCGCGCGGCCTTATTCAGCAGGCTCGACTTACCCACGTTGGGGCGGCCGAGCAGGGCGACGCGGCGTGGGCCACCGAACTCTTGCTTGGCTACCGTCGAGACCTCGGGCAGCACGGTCAGAATGTGATCGAGCAGGTCGGCAACGCCCCGGCCGTGCAGTGCCGATACGGGCCACGGGTTTCCGAGGCCGAGGCCCCACAACGCGGCAGCTTCAGGCTCTTGACGGGCGTCATCAACTTTGTTGCCGGCGAGAATGACGGGCTTTTTGGATCGACGCAACATTTTGACGACAAACTCGTCGGTGGCTGTGGGGCCAGTCATGGCGTCGACGACGAACAGCACAGCATCCGCCAGATCGACTGCGACTTCAGCCTGCGCCGCCACTGACGCGTTGATGCCTGAGGCGTCGGGCTCCCACCCGCCGGTGTCGACAAGGGTGAAGCGGCGATCGTTCCATTCACCCTTGTACATAACGCGGTCGCGCGTCACGCCCGGGGTGTCTTCTACGACGGCTTCGCGGCGACCAATAATGCGGTTGACGAGGGCACTTTTGCCGACGTTCGGCCGGCCCACAATGGCCAGAACCGGCAGTGCGGGCATGGTGATGATGCCGTCTTCACCGAGCACTGCTGCATCGAGCAGGTCAAGGTCTTCGTCGTCAAGCTCATAGTCGGCGAGCCCAACACGCAGCGCCTCTGCGCGCTTAGCTGCCAAGTCGTCATCAAGTTCGGCAAGGCGCGCGGCAACCAGTTCGGCAGCTTCAACATTCGCAAATTCAGAGTTGGCAAGCTCAGCGTCGGGCAGGTGATCGGGGGTGTTGTCAGTCATGGGATCCTCCCACTTGTTCCGCTGCCCGCAGGCGGCGTGTGTTTCGCACGAAAACTCCCGGTTCAGAGTTTCGCGCGCACAAGGTCGATCAGCGCCAGCACCGTGTGCTCGAAGTCGAGTTCGGTGGAATCGAGAGTGGTGACTCCCTCGGCGGCGCTCATGAAGTTGACCACGCGGGAATCGAGTGCATCCCGCGAAGACAGCTGCTGCGCGGTCGCCTCGGCCGACACGGCGCTGAGCTCCGCCGACCTTCTGTACATTCTAGCCTCTGGCGATGCCGTTAGCAGTACGCGCACGGCGGCGTTAGGCGCGACGACGGTGGTGATGTCGCGCCCTTCGACAATGATCCCCGCTTCAGAGGCGTCGGCGATAAGTCGCCGAAACAACTCCGTGAGTTCGGTTCGCACCGCTGGCACCTGTGCAACAGCACTGACCACTGCACTCACGCGTGGCTCCCGAATGTCATCGGTGATGTCTTCTCCCCCGACGCGCACAAAGTAGCGGTCGGGCTGTGTGCCGACGGCGTAGTCGAAATCGGCAGCGCGCTCGGCGACTTCGGCGGCATCGTCAACATCGACGCCCTCGTCAAGGCAGTGCCAGGCGAGCGCGCGGTAGGCGGCCCCCGTGTCGAGGTAGGCGTAGCCGAGTCGTCGGGCGGCCTCGCGACTCACACTCGATTTGCCACTACCGGCGGGGCCGTCTACAGCCACGATGGTGTTACTCATGCGCGATCCTTTCGCTGTGTTCACTCGCGCCGGCAATACGCCAGCCACGCGCCGAGAGCTCGTCAATGAGCCGCTGCTCAACCTCCGGTAGTACCGACACTTCGGCAAAGCCGATTTGTGCGCCGGGTGAATGTTCAAGCCGCAGGTCTTCCATGTTGATGTCGAGCTCGCCGATTTCGGTGAGCAGTCGCGCCAACTGGCCCGGAGTGTCATCAATCATCACCACGAGTTGCGCGAACCGGCGGTCGTCGCCGTGCTTGCCTGGAATGCGGGCGACTCCGGCGTTGCCCGCCCCAATCAGGTCGGCGAGGGCCCGCCGCGAACCGGGCACTTCAGGGTTGACGAGGGCACTGATCAGAACGTCGACATCATCACGCAGTTCGCTCAGGATGCTCGCAACGGGCCCCGCGTTTGCCCCCAGAATTTGCACCCACAGCCCCGGGTCGCTTGACGCAATGCGCGTGACGTCTCGTAGCCCTTGCCCGGCCAACCCCACAGCAGAGTTAGATGCGGTTCGCAGCCGCGCGGCCATCACGCTTGCCACCAGCTGGGGTACGTGGCTGATCATGGCCACCGAGCGGTCGTGCTCGTCGACACTCATTTCAATGGGTATGGCACCCACGTCGAGAATGAGGTCTTCGAGCGCTTTCGCGCGGCGGTAATTGATTCCCTCATGCCCGGCGAGTACCCACGGGCGGCCGAGAAAGAGGTCGGCGCGAGCCGACATGGGGCCGCCGCGCTCCCGCCCCGCCATCGGATGCGATCCCAGGTACCGACTGACGTCAGCGCCGAGCTCATACAGTTCGCTGAGCACGCTTCCTTTGACGCTGGCGACGTCGGTGATGAGGGCTTCCGGATGCTCGATCAGCGCCCGCGCAACGGTGACCGCCGTCACATCTGGCGGCACGGCCACCACCACGAGGCCGGGTTGGTCGCCGGGGCGCACTGCGCGGCCAGCGCCGTAGTCGACCGCGAGGCGCACTGCCGTCGGTGACACGTCGGCGAGCGTCACATCAACACCCTTGACGCTCAGCGCCAGGCCGATGCTGGTGCCGAGAAGCCCGGCACCGATGACGTGCACCTGCTCATTCAGGCGGCGATCAGTCACGGGGTGTCCTCCCCCGCGGGAGGGGGTGCTGCCTGTTCGTGTTCGCGGGCAATGGTCAACAGCGCCCCACGTTCGGCGTCGGTGAGCTCGCGAGTGGCGCCTGAGGCGAGGGTTCCGAGGTGTAGCGGCCCGAACTGTCGGCGCACCAGTTCGACCACCGGATGCCCGACCGCAGCCATCAGGCGCCGCACGATGCGGTTGCGGCCCGAGTGCAGGGTGAGTTCAACCATCGAGTGGCCCTGACTGGGCGAGCCGAGCAGACGCGCGGCGTCAGCCGCAATCGGTCCGTCGTCGAGTTCGATTCCCTCTTTGAGTCGCCGCAGGGTGGGAGCGTTGACCGAGCCGGTGACCTTCGCAATGTAGGTCTTCTGCACCCCGTACCGCGGATGCGCGAGCACATTCGCCAGAGCGCCATCGTTGGTCAGCATCAGTAGTCCGCTGGTTTCACCGTCGAGACGACCCACATTGAACAGACGCTCCTCGTAGTCGCCAGTGAACTCGCGCAGGTCACGGCGACCGTTCTCATCGGCCATCGAGCTGACCACGCCGGTGGGCTTATTGAGCATGATGTAGCGCTTAGAAGTGTCGAGCTGAATTGCAACGCCGTCAACAGCAACCAGGTCGCTCGACGCTTCGACGCGCGACCCCAGCTCGGTGACCACTTCACCGTTGACCGTGACGCGCCCCGCCGCAATGAGGTTTTCACACACGCGGCGACTGGCCACTCCAGCGGCGGCCAGTACTTTTTGCAGTCGCTCACTCGTCGCACTGTCACCCGCGCGCTGATTACTCGACATATCGAGCACCACATCGGGCACGAGATCACGGTTGGCCCGCATGTCGCGCCGGTCAGAATTTTTATTAACGGACATCGTCAAATCCTTCACTGCCGTCGTCGAGCAACGGCGAAATTTTCGGCAACTCATCGAGCGAATTGATGCCCAGTTGAACGAACAGCAGATCGGTCGTCTCGTAGTGGATCGCCCCCGTCTCACTGTCGGTGAAGGCCTCAGTAATGAGCCCGCGACCGAGCAGGGTACGCACCACCGAGTCGACGTTGACCGCACGGATCGAGGCAATCGCACCGCGACTGATGGGTTGCTTATAGGCGATCACAGCGAGCGTCTCGAGGGCCGCCTGCGACAGCTTTGACGGATTATGCGTGTGCACGAAATCCCGCACCACGTCGTCGAATTCGCTGCGTACATACAAGCGCCAGCCGCCGCCCACCTCACGCAGTTCGAAGCCCCGCCGCACGCTGGTTGAAGCCGTTGCCAATGTCGAAGCCGGTGCCGGCCCCGGTGCCGGCATCCCGTCAAAATCATCGACAAGTTCAGCAATAGCTGCCTGCACTTCTGACACGGTTCGCCCCACCGAGCTTGCCAGCCCGACAACGCTCTGTGGCTCATCCACCACCATAAAGATTGCTTCGAGAGCCCGTGCCAGGTTCATAGAATCGGGTATGCCCTGGCCCGCAGCCTCACCCGCGAGCGTGATGCTGACCTGCGCGGCGCTGCCCTGCGTGGTGTTGCGCTGCGTGGTGTTGCCCTGCACGGTGTTGCCCTGCACGGTGTTGCCCTGCACGGTGTTGCCCTGCACGGTGCTGTTCAGCATCTCACTGACCATAGTCGGCTCCTAAGTTTGCAAGATTCTCGTCACTCCAGTGCTCGGCGCTCCACCGCACGGTGAGCTCTCCGAGTGGCTCGAGCTGCTCAAAGGCGACCGCGGCGTTGCGGTATAGCTCAAGCAAGGCCAGAAAGCGGGCAACGATGACGCCTCGCACGTCGGCTCCGGCGATGAGCTGGCGAAACGTCATCGCCTCTCCCCGCCGCAGCATCGCCACGACGTGTGCGGCCTGCTCGCGAATCGACACCAGCGGAGCATGCAAATGATCGAGCCCAATGACAGGAATCTCTTTTGGCGTCAACGCCAGCAACGCCAGCGCGCCAAAGTCGTTGAGGCTCAGGTTCCACTTCAGTTCAGGGGTGGTCTCGCGGTACTGATCTTCGAGGCGCACTGAGCGCACATGCCGCGCGTTTTCAGCATCAAGGCGAAGCGCAAACCACGTCGACACCTGTTTGAAGGCCCGATACTGCAGCAGTCGTGCGAACAGCAGGTCGCGGGCTTCCAGCAGCGCCACGTCTTCAGCATCAACGAGTTCGCCCTGCGGCAGCAGGCTCGCGATCTTCAGGTCGAGCAGAGTTACCGCCAGCACCAAAAACTCGCTGGCCTGATCGAGCGCGTCGACCGTGCCGACGTTCTCCAGCGCGCGCAGATAGGCCAAAAACTCGTCGGTCACCTCGCTCAAACTCACCTCGGTGATGTCGAGCTCGCGTTTGGTGATGAGACTCAGCAGTAGGTCGAACGGGCCATCGAACTCACCCAGTGTCACGTGAAATTTGGGAGCGACTTCCGCAGGCTCAGCCGCCGCCGTCGGTGAAACGGTCGCTACCGACTCAGGCGACCTGGCCACGCGCGATCAACTCTCGCGCCAGTTGTCGATATGCGGCAGCAGCGGGGTGATCAGGGGCGTAGGTGGTGATCGGGGCGCCCGCTACGGTGGCATCCGGAAATTTCACCGTACGCCCGATAACCGTCTCAAAGACAGTGTCACCGAACGTGTCGACGACGCGCTGCAACACTTCGCGGCTGTGCAGGGTGCGTGAGTCGAACATTGTGGCCAGGATGCCGTCGAGCTCGATAGCCGGGTTCAAGCGATCTCTGACTTTGTCGATTGTTTCCACCAGCAAAGCCACACCGCGCAGGGCAAAGTATTCGCACTCCAGCGGAATCAGCACTCCGTGCGCGGCGGTCAAGGCGTTGACGGTCAGCAAACCCAGGCTCGGCTGGCAGTCGATGAAAATGACGTCGTAGTCATCAAGGATCGGCTTGAGCACTCGCGCCAGAATCTGCTCACGAGCCACCTCATTGACGAGATGCACTTCGGCGGCACTCAAATCAATGTTGGCCGGAATCAGGTGCAGGTTTGGGGTGCCGGTAGCCATCACCGCTTTGCGGGGGTCGGTTTCGCGGCCCAGCAGGAGGTCGTAAATCGTCACAACGTCATGGCTGGGCATGCCGAGGCCTGCTGACAGTGCGCCCTGCGGATCAAAGTCGATCACGAGCACCTTGCGGCCATAGTCGGCGAGCGCCGCGCCCAGGCTGATCGTGGTCGTGGTCTTGCCCACGCCGCCCTTCTGGTTGCACAGGGCAATAATGCGAGCCGGGCCATGGTTTTTTAGCGGAGCTGGCTCATCGAAATCGCGCAGCGGGCGACCTGTGGGGCCGGTCTTGAGGGACTCAAAACCTGGCAGCTCTGAGCTCTCATTCGCGTTGCGTTTCATGGCCTTAAGTGTAGTGACCGACGGCCGCGCAGGGCTGCGGCGCTCCGTCAGAACAGCCAGCCTGCTCAGGGGCAAAGCGTGGGCAAGCGACCGGTAAACGGGGCTACTCAGCCTCCCCGTGCTTAGCTTCGTACCGTGCGTGACGACGACACTCCTGCCAATAGCTCGCACGACGGTGCTGTTCCTGCCGGTTCTGCTGACGTTTCTGGCCCTGACGTTTCTGGCCCTGACGCTGATGGCGCTGACGTCTCTAGCGCTGTCGTTGCTGGCGCCGACGATCTCCAGCTCCAGGTCTGGGCGTATGGCCGCAACCACTCTGCCGCTGACCAGGATCGGGCTGACGCTGCTCTCATCGAATTGGCGCAACGAGCAGCGTTGTCATCTGCAGATCAGGATCTGAGTCAGAGCCACCATCCGGACGTCACTCAGGATCAGGGTCAAAATCAGGATCAGAATCAGAATCAGAATCCGGATCAGGCCCCGGCTCACACTCGGCGACGAACGCTCATCACGCGCACAGCCGCTCTCACCGTGACCGCGTTGGTGGTGGGCGCCACCGCCCTTGCGCTGAGTGCACCCGGCGCAGACCCCGACCCACTCGCGATTTTCGACCGTGGAGAAACGGAATCCGATCAAGGCTGGGCAGAGCTGCTGACACAGGACTATGTGGCGACCATCACGCTCGGCCCGCGCACCGTTGATCTCGGAAACGATCGCGTGGCCATTGCCTTTCGCTCTGCGGCTGTTGCTGACGGGCGCAGCACCGAATACGACCCGTACTGCCTGGTTACCAGTGACACGAGTGGAAGTGCCCTTGGCGGTCAGTGCGTTACTCCAGAACGGTTCGCCAGCGAGGGCATCGTGCTGCCAATAGCTCCCTCTGCTTCGGGCGACGGTTTTGATACGGCGATCTGGGGGCCGACGGGTCTTCCGCAGCTCGAAACGGACCGATCCCTCGAGCCTCTGACTGCGGCATCGACCGTCCTGGACTCGATGGCGTTTTCGTCAGTCATCGAAGTCGGCGTCGACCCGCTTGCGATTGTCAGCAAACCGGACTGGCTCCTCATGGGCCCCGTGCAGGTACCGACGTATTACGAGTCGAACAGCGAATCGAACCCCGAACTGCTGAGTGATCTGAGCAACAACGCCGGCACCACTCCGCCGAACATCGTGACGTCGACCTATCTGCTACGTGGCGAAAGTACCGCCACATCAGCCGTCTTTTGCGCGCACGCCGCCGTTTCCGGGGGTGAGGCAACGACGATGTGCGTTCCCCTGTCGGCGGTGCGACGGCAAGGCTTCGAATTCACCGTAATTGTGGATGCACGCGAATGGTCCGTGAGCATCGCCGCTGACGGCCCCGCCCGCCGGAACACTCTGCGCCTCGCCGACTGATTCACCCGACTAGTGCTTGAGTGCCAGTGCTTGAGTGCGAGTGCTTAAGTGCTCGTGCGTGAGTGCGAGTGCGTGAGTGCGAGTGCGTGAGTGCTAGTGCGTGACTGTGCACATGAGCGCGGATCTCTCGGCCGGCGATGACGCGCAGCTCGCGCGCTGGGCTTACGGGCGGGCGAGCAAATCGGCGGCGCTAGCGGACTGCCGCGACCACTCGGTCCAGGGCCGGCAACGCCCTCATCCCTGTCGGTCTTTGACCGTCCGCCATCCGGTACCGAGCGCGATCTGGTGTGCCTCGGCGGCGAGTACGACGTCGAGTGGGGGCCGACGGGTGGAGCGCAGCTTGACGTACGCATCACCGAGGCACAACGGCTTGCGATGGAGCCCGGGTTCGAGGCCGTGTTCGAGGCCGTGTTTGTGAACCAGCCTGCGAGCGGCTCTGCGGCAAGCGGAGAGTGGGTCGCCGCCTAGATGGCTGCGGCTATCGAGCGAAGCGGCACCCGCATCATCGCGAAATGGTCGTCGACCGGCGACGTATCAGTCATGACAGCGCGCCCGTAGGTTCTCGCGCCCCAACGAACAGTCGACCGCGCCCGCCGTAACCCCCGGGCGGTGGCGTGCTGCCTGCGCCACTTCAGAGCGCGCGCGGGTGAGCGGTCGCCCAGGCTTCACGCACGGCATCTGCCGTCACGAGCGTGTACAACTGTGTGGTCGCCACTGAAGAGTGGCCGAGCATCTCTTGCACCACGCGCACGTCGGCTCCGCCTTCGAGCAGGTGGGTAGCGAACGAATGCCGAAGCGTGTGCGGTGAGAGGGCTGCGGTGAGCGATGCTCGGGCGGCAGCATCCCGAATGATGAGCCACACACTCTGCCGCGATAACCGCGCCCCGCGTGCTCCGAGAAAAAGTGCGGGGGTTGCGCTGCCTCGCGGCGAGAGCACGGGGCGTGCACGCACCAGGTACGTTTCGAGCGCCTCACGCGCGTAGCGCCCGATCGGCACAATGCGCTGCTTGCGGCCCTTGCCGAAGAGACGCACTGCGTCACCCACGGCCGCGGCGGGGGCGCTGGCGGGGGCGCTGGCGTCGGTGCCGGTGGCGATCGCGGAGGCGGAGTCGGTGGCGGAGTCGGTGCCGGTCGCTGATGCGGTGTAATAACCGTCACCGATGATGTCATCCACGGCGAGGTCGACCACTTCGCTCACGCGGGCGCCGGTGGCGTACAGCAGCTCCAGCAGGGCTCGGTCGCGCAGTGCCAGCGGGTCATCCCCACTGCAGGCTTCGAGTAGTCGCTCGACGTCGTGAATGCTGATTGCTTTCGGCAGGCGTTTGGGCTGTTTCGGCGGCCGCTGGTCAGCGGCCACATTGCGGCTCACGACACCCTCGTCGGTGAGGAAGCGATGCCACCCGCGCACACTCGAAAGCATGCGTGCCGCGCTTGACGCCGACACGCCTGGGAAGTCATCGCGGGTTGTGCGCACGGCGACAACGAACTCAGCCACGTCGGCCTCAGTGATGGCCGTGACGTCATCCACTCTCCGCGCAGTGAGGTGCTCGAGATACCGCGCCAGGTCACGGCGGTAGGCGGCAACCGTGTTCACCGAGCGACCGCGTTCCAGAGCGACGTGTCGCAGGTACTGCTCGACGGCTCGGGTCAGCGGGGTCTCGCCGCGCTCACCCGTTCGAGCGTTCACGCTCAGTTGCGTGAACGTCGGGCGTGTTCGGCCAGCACAGCGGCCATGAAGATGCCGTTGTGCACCTGGCCGGCGAGCACGGCATCTACTGCCTCATCGAGCGCGACCCAGCGCAGCACAATGTCGGCCTCTTCTGAGCTGCGCGCGAACACCTCCGGCGCTGCCGAGAGCTCTGTCGCACGAAAAACGTGAATGACCTCATCTGAGCCGCCCGGCGTCGTGTGAAGGGTGATCAGCGGCTGCCAGTCGCCGGCCACCAGGTCGGCTTCTTCAGCCAGCTCACGCTGCGCGGCCTCACGTGGCGGCTCGCCTTCGACATCGAGTAAGCCCGCCGGAAGCTCCCAATTGCGCGAGTGGATCGGGTGCCGATACTGCTGGATGCTCAAGATGCGATAATCGGCGTCGACGGCCAGCACTGCCACCGCGCCCGGATGCGCCATGAACTCACGAGTGAGTGTTCCCGCACCGTAGGCGAAGCGTTCGCGGCGAATGTTCCACACCACGCCGTTGAACACCGTGTCGCTGCTCAGAACTTCGACGACGAGCTCCTCGTCATGCAGGTCCTCGTCATGAAGGCCCCCGCCACGCAGGACTCCGTGATCCAGGCCCTCATTGCCCTGGCCCTCACCACCCGGTGCGTCGCTCACGCAGCCGACTCCGTCTCGTCGTCGAACAGCTTCGAGGCCTGCTGGCGTTCAATGGCCGCCTCGATGAGCCCCCGAAACAGTGGGTGCGCGTGAGTGGGCCGCGAACGCAACTCGGGGTGCGCCTGGGTGGCAACGTAGAACGGGTGCACCTCGCGTGGCAGTTCAACGTACTCAACGAGTGTGCCGTCAGGGCTCGTGCCCGAGAACGCCAGGCCGGCAGCCGCGATCTGTTCGCGGTACACGTTGTTGACTTCGTAGCGGTGGCGGTGACGCTCGTGCGATACGGGCGCGCCGTACAACTCTTCGACAATCGAGCCGGGCGCGAGTGCTGCCTCGTACGAGCCCAGGCGCATGGTGCCGCCGAGGTCTCCGCCGTCAAGGTGCGCCACCTGTTCGGCCATCGTGGCGATGACAGGAAACTCGGTGGCTGGATCAAATTCTGTGCTGGATGCTGTCGGCAAGCCCGCAACATTGCGCGCGTATTCGATGACCATGCACTGCAAACCGAGGCACAACCCGAGTACGGGAATGCGATTTTCTCGGGCGAATCGCAGGGCACCCAGTTTTCCTTCGATACCGCGCACGCCGAAACCGCCCGGCACGCATATGCCGTCGAGGTCGGTGAGGTTTCTCACCGCGCCCTCGTGGGTGTCGCAGTCATCGCTGGCGATCCACCGAATAACCACTTTGGACTGGTGGGCAAACCCGCCAGCCCGCAGCGCCTCAGTCACGCTGAGGTAAGCGTCGGGCAGGTCGATGTACTTGCCGACCAGGCCGATCGTCACCTCACGCTTGGGTTCGTGCACAGCGGTCAGGAGGTCTTTCCAGCGATCCCACTGCACTTCTCCGGCCTCGTGCAAGTCGAGCTGGTCGATGATGTACGCGTCGAGGCCTTGGCTGTGCAGCATGGAGGGAATGTCGTAGATCGAGGCGACATCAACCGCATTGACGACGGCGGCCTCATCCACGTCGCACATAAGCGCGATCTTGCGACGGTTGGCGCTGATGACGGGTCGGTCGCTGCGCAACACGAGTGCGTCTGGCTGAATGCCGATGGAGCGCAGCATCGCCACAGAGTGCTGGGTGGGTTTGGTCTTCTGCTCACCACTGGCGCCCATGAACGGCACCAGACTGACGTGGACGAAGAACACATTTTTGCGCCCGAGCTCGTGACGCACTTGGCGGGCAGCTTCGATGAATGGCTGCGACTCAATGTCGCCGACGGTTCCGCCGATCTCGGTGATGATGACGTCGGGCTGGGGCTCGTCGCGCGCTTGCAAACGCATGCGACGTTTGATTTCGTCGGTGATGTGCGGAATCACCTGCACCGTGTCGCCGAGGTATTCCCCGCGACGCTCACGCGCGATCACTTCAGAGTAAATCTGCCCCGTCGTCACGTTCGCAGCCTGACTGAGGTTAATGTCAAGAAAACGCTCGTAGTGGCCGATGTCGAGGTCGGTTTCGGCGCCGTCGTCGGTGACGAACACCTCACCATGCTGAAACGGGTTCATGGTTCCCGGGTCAACGTTCAAATACGGGTCAAGCTTTTGCATGACCACGCGCAACCCGCGGGCCGTCAGCAGGTTGCCGAGACTGGCGGCGGTAAGGCCCTTGCCCAGTGAAGAAACCACACCCCCGGTCACGAAGATGTGCTTGGTAACGCGCCCGATTGACCCTGAGTCTGAAGTATCCACCACGGGGTTCAAGAGTATCCGACGCGAGAGCCTCTTGCTCTCGGCGCGCGGAAACTCAGGGCGTACAGTGACGACCATGAGCAGATACCAGCCTCGGCAGTCGGCGGTGCGGGCGGCCGCGCAGTCGGAGGTGCGGGCGAAGGCGCGGGCGGAGGCTGCTTCGACGCCGACGCCGACGCGGAGAATGAACCCGGTTGGGATGCTCGTGGCCGCTGCGATCGTGCTCACCGGATGCGCTGGTGTCAGTACAGCGCCGGCCGCAGGCGTGCTCTCCGAAACTGCAGGCTTTCCGGCCAATGCACCTCTCGATGAGCTGTCGCTTGCCGCGCTGAATTATGGAGGGGCGGGTTCTCAGCAACCGGGTTCGGCCGAGCCGCTGGGCTGGCTCGCTGACGATCGCGCAACGCTCACGATCGTCAGCTACTGGAGCTCAACGTGCCCCTTCACTGTGACCGCCATCGATATCATCGACGACACTCGTCTCTCCATCGCCCTGCAGCCGACACCGGCATCGGAACCGGCACGGGCATGCACCGACGATCTTGCCCCTCGCTCTCACGTGCTTGCCGTGCCGGAGGGCTGGGGCCAAGGCGGCGACGGGCCGTATTCAGCTCAGATCACTCGCTCGTCCGATGCCGCGCACCCGATCATCCCGTCACAGTCGATCATCACCCTGTGGCCCTTACCCACGCCAGGAGCACCCGTGAATGAGTCGATCGCAATCGAAACCCTTCGGGGTGTTCCCTCCGACATCACGCTGCCTGACACCGCGCTCGATGAGGGTGTGCCGCTCGCCTTCTGGGGTGAAGATCGGGCCACCCTGCGCGTCATCACGTGGGGCAGCTCGAGTTGCCCGCCACCGGCACTGTCTCTCGACGCGAGATCGACATCCGCATCGGCGTCCACACCGACGCCGACACCGACACCGACACCGACATTGCCACCAACACCAACACCAGTGGTGGAATTATCCGTCGTCTTCGGAGTTGTGCCGCCCGTGATGTGCACGGCCGACTTCGCCCCGACCACCCACGTTTTCCGCTCCCCCGCTGGCGTCGAATCCTCTGATGGCACTGGGCCAAGCGCGGTCATCCTCACGATCACGATCGAGCAACGCGACGCGACACATCTCGACTACAGGATCGCCATCGCCGACGGGCCCGCCACGAGTTAGTCGGCGAGGTGTCCTCTCAGTTAGTCGGCGAGGTGTCCGCCGAGTGAGTCGGCGAGCTATCCGACGAGTTCTCCGACGAGTCAACCCGTGAGTCAACCCGCGAGTTCGCGCGCCGTCTCGATGAGTTCGCGGGCGTGCGTGAGCCCTGATTCGCTGTCGGGAAGTCCGCTGAGAAGGCGCGCCATTTCGGCGATGCGCTCCTCCCCCTGCAGCTGCTGCACGCTCGAGGCCGTCACTAACCCGTCACTGTCTTTCACAACCCGCAAATGGTTTGTTGCGAACGCGGCGACCTGCGCCAGATGAGTGACCACGATCACCTGCGCTGTTTTTGCCAGCTGCGCGAGCCGCCGACCAATCTCGATGGCGCTCGCACCACCGACGCCAGCATCCACTTCATCGAAAATGAACGTCGGTACAGGGTCGGTGGCGGCGATGACGACTTCGAGTGCCAGCATGACGCGCGAGAGTTCGCCACCCGAAGCGCCGCGCCCCAGTGGGCGTGGTTCAGCGCCCGGATGCGGCTGCAGCAAAATCGCTACCGAGTCACACCCGCTGGCGGTGTACTCCTCACGCTGGGTGACCTCGACCGTGATGCGTGCGGAGCCCATGGCCAGGGCGGCCAATTCTTCCGTCACGCGCTCGGACAAGCGGCCTGCGGCCGCGCGGCGCAGTTCGCTCACCTGCTCGGCGAGCACCAGAATGCGGGCGTGATCGTCATCGACCTCGGCACGCAGCACTTCGATGCGGTCAGTGTCGTGGTCGAGTTCTAGAAGCCTTCCGCTACCCGAATCGAGGTAGTTGATGACATCGTCAAGGGTGGGGCCATAGGCGCGTGTCAGCACCGCCAACTCTGCGCGTCGCTCGTGCACACCGTCAAGTTCGCGGCCGCTGTCACTGTCGAGCGATGCAAGGTATGACGAAAGCTGCATAGCCAACTCGCCCGCGATAAACCCGGCGTTCGCGAGGGCTTCGCCAATGGGCACGAGAGCAGCATCGTGGCTCGACACGCGCTCTATCGAGCGCCGAGCACTGTCGAGCAGAGAGAGAACGTCGCGGCTCTCATCGGGGTCGTCCGCCGAAATCACGTCGTGCGCTTGGGCGGCGGCCAACCGTAGATCTTCCAGATTGGTGAGGCGGTTCGCGAGCTCAGCGAGCTCAGCGTCTTCGCCCCGGTGCACTGCCGCAGCTTCGATCGCCGTCATGGCGATGCGCAACTCGTCAGCTTCGCGGGCACGGCGGTCACGCTCGGTGACGAACAATTCAAGCTCGGCCTGCGCATCATTCCAGTGGCGAAAAACCAACTGGTAATCGCCCA
>Ga0306871_1000307_pt1 | contig 19268 bp, 2 predicted proteins | sample AntRauMeHopE1497_FD_190447 | JGI IMG/M metagenome (GOLD analysis project Ga0306871, IMG submission 190447) | Saline lake microbial communities from Rauer Islands, Antarctica - Metagenome Hop E1 #497 (v2) (version 2) | ecosystem: Environmental > Aquatic > Non-marine Saline and Alkaline > Saline ... | reverse complement strand
GGCCCAGTCCTTGAGCCAGGAGCTGCTGCGACAAGGTGTACAGGGTCAGGCCCTATTGTTGCCACCAAATCAAATTTGGCTGGACCCGAGTACCGGCCTGGGCCAATGGCTTTTCCTGCCCATCTTAGCCAGCGTGCAGCAGGGCTTTCGAGCAATGCAGACCACCAAGCCTTGGATATTCGAGGTGGCCCGACGCCTAACGCTTGGCAATTCCCAGAGCGACACTAGACAGGCTGGCTTGGACGCGCTTGCTCCAGCTACGGCAGACACCACGCTACTCCTTAGGGCGGTAGTTGCGCATGAGGAATCGCCTGCTTCCTCCGCTGGACTCGTGCATGTCGCGGCCATCTCGTCCGCAGTCACAGGTGGAGCTGTCACCACATATGGAGACGTACTACTGGACTCTGTAGAAGGGCCGGAGAGGACGGTGGGCACAGACGCAGTCCCTACCCAGAGGTATTCTGGGGTTCCCGACAACGCGGACACCACCATACATGCGCTGTCTCCAGCCGCCGACGAGGATGGATTACTTCTCAGGACCGGGGTAGAGGGAGCAGGAGTGGCGACCCTCACGATACTCCAGGGGATGAAGGACGTCGGTGCCTCGATGGTTGCGGCGCAGGCGGCTGAGGATGTCTTGCCACTGGTTGAGCACAACCTTGCTCAGGTGCCACTTGCAGTGCTCGTGAAGGCTGCCTTCGCCACTGAAGAGGGCACATATGTGCCAATACCCCTTGTGCGTGCGGTGCCTGGGGGTGACGGAGACCAGCTACTCGATCCAGTTAGGGCAGAGGTGCGGGTGGGCACAGGCGTTGACGTCTCCACTCACCCTGTGGTGCTAAACGAGGCCGGCACCAGCTCGCTCAGGCTGGTCGCCACCGCCTGCGACGACGCGCTGCGGTATCTTACAGTTGTAGGCGCGACGGGGGACATGAGCACCGTTCTTGGTGCGAACGGTAATGTCAGTGCTGCCTATAGGGGCGATAGCAGCCGTACTGCTGACAGTAGCGATAGGGGCACTGTGGTCTTTGCTGTCACGAGCAACCAAGCAGTCAATGGCACAACGGATAGCGTCATGGATGCTCGTGGGGCGGATGACGGTCTTAGCGTTGCCCAGAGTGGCCAGGGCAGCAGCAGCGGTGAGGCCATCAGGCGTGCTCACGACACGGCTGGCGCCACGAGCCACCAAGAGGTCGAGAGCTCGAAGGATGACATTGCGGTTGTCCACAGGGTGGGCGGTGATCTCAGCGTGGCCCAAGGAGGGGATGGTAGCGGGGGTGCCGATGACGACGTTGAGGCGGATGCAGCCTTTGGAGCTGCAATGAACCCCACAGCTGAAGGCATGATTGTCGACATCGGAGCCGTTCACGAGGTGGACGCAGCTCCAGTAGAATCAGCTGTACCGCCCATCCCTTACAGTCCTCAATCTGCAGCAAGCGTGGCACCTGGTGGCTGGGCCGATATCATCGATCAGGCATGCATGGCAATCGACACTATGGTCCTCCTCGCCAATGGCGAGTATCGCCCGGTACAGAACCTGGCGGGAAGAATGGTGGCAGACACCAACGGTGGGACGACATTGGTGAACAGGGTCCACCGGTTTTACCTCCACAACCCCACGCATCGACTAGTGCTTTTCAAGGGGAACTGGATCACGGAAGGTCATTACATCAAACGGCCAGCTGGCGAATATCATATTTGGGTGCCCTCGGCCGAGGATAACCATCAACATGGCCCTTTGCCAGGAATGTGGACACAGGCCGACGGTCGACAATGGTGGCACGAAGGTTCTTTTCGCCAAGCGCAACCTTTGTCGATCCCTCCCATATGTGAAGACTCCAGGTTCCTCTACGGGGAGGCCGTTTTCAATATCGAACTGAGTAAACCTGCAGGGGTCTTTCTGCTTGGGGGACTTGAAGTTGCGACACTTGGCAATGGTGTCTTCCTCAAGGACGCACACCCGACCTACCATGCGGCACTCTTTGAGGAGCTTACGCGGACACTGCGTCGACTACACATGCAACACCAGGCGGTTATTAGTTGGGCACCCGGAGCCATCAGCACATCGGAGTTGGGAACCCAAAGTCTGGACCATAGCCGAATCATAGTGCCAACTGTCATAATGGCGCATTGGGAACGGCAACCTCACATCTCAACGTTCCAACGCAGCTTCATTGAAGGCACCACGTTTGAGTTGCAGCAGTACCTTCTGGAGCGGGCGCGGGCGGCGGGCGCCGAGCTTCCAGATCCTCCTATCTATACTCGACACACATGGTTGGAAGAGATGCACGACTGGTTACAAACGAATGCTCTCGCCACCTCACTTGTCATGCTCAACACTCGAATGGAAACAATGTCCTCTCCTCTGTCTTCCGACTTTGAGGGACAGGCAGACGTAACGCACCCCAGCTGCTTAGCCGTTGTTATCCAGGGTGTACTGATAGGCAGGTTTGGCGTGGCTCCAAATATCCGAATCTGTGACCTCATAAGCGGTCTCAAGGAAGGAATTCGGAGTGGCTTCAATCTAGACAGATTTCGAACCATCTGGCCTCATGATCACCTTTTTGAAGCTGCACGCGACAAGTCATTGGTCGCCCACGAACGGTTTCTCGACTGTCTTCTCAGGGAAGACTTCACGCTTGGCACACACCAGGGACCGATGTTACCTTTCCACAGACTCAGTGGGTACGTCTGGGAGGATACCAAACTGGTCCACTTGATTCCCTCTTTGGTTCTCCCTGCCAATCGGCCCCAGGCATGGTGGACCGCTCTCAAGATGGCTCCTCCCGTGGCGCACGGACCTTGGACGCACAACACCCTCTCAAACTCAGAGACCATGCCTATCCGGCAGCTGCCGGTCTCAGTCACACTGCTGCCAGGAGCAGTTATACGGATCCACTCTCTCCTGACGGCTACACATCTTAACGGGCGGGTGGCGCTAATTCTCTTTAGGGACAATGTCTCGAACAGGCTCGCGATTAGACTAAGGGGCTTCAGAGCCTTTCAGGGCACCACTGTGCTGGTTCAAGAGCAGAATCTCTCCTTTCTTTGGTGGGGGACCCCCCCCGCCGGCTGGGATGAATGGAGAACTGGACAAGCTGTTAATCTGACCGGATGTCCAGAGGATCGTTTTGTAAAAACCGCACAGGGAACTTCCTCCTGCGGCGGGCACAGAAGCGGGGATGTTGTTATCATACACTCGATTCCTACAACCAGTGTGGGCATTCATGTCAACGGCTGCCGAGCCACCCTCTTGGCCCCAGTCACTCTCAACCTGCTCGGAGACGAGTGTTGGGAAGCTCTTCTCCACGACGGCAATCTCGCCCTTCCCTCGGCAGGAGGCGGCAGAATTGTCCTCCCTCTCCACCAGATGACTGCCAAATCCCTCTTCCTTGGAATGCATTGGGGGCGGCTCGCTCGCGCCACGATGGCTTCCCGTATCGATTCTTTCGAACAGCCCGCGAACCCTGATCTGACCACGGCGCAGTATTCTTCGGTGGATCAACCCACTCAGCCACCCCCTCCCTCGGGAGGGGGTGGCCCCCAATGATGGCCCCCAAAGGGCCCCCTGCTAAGGGAGCAGGGGGTCCTATCCCCGGTGCAGATGCACCGGGGACTGTGGAGGAAACGCCCCTTGCTACGGCAGGGGGCACCAGGCCCCCTGCTATTACAGCAGGGGGCCCCCCCCCGGGTACAGGGGTACCAGGGGGCACGGAGGAGTCATCCTCTGTTACGCAAGTCGAGTTGCATTCTCTTCGATGGCACGGGGAATCCAACGGAGGCAAGCAACATCAGACCATGGGAAAAAGCAGACCTCAACGGTCTACAATCCCGATCGCCTATCTTCATAATCAATCTTATTACATCGACCCCAATCCATCCACTGTCTGTTTTCAACGACAGCACCAGGGTGAATTGTGCCCAAGCTCCCATGCATGCAGCAACTCCACGTACAACACCTATAACATCGTGATCGAAACGGAAGGCACGACAGGCACGGGCCTGCTGGCAGGACGAGATATCCTCCCCAATGAAATCATTGCAGTCTTCGGGAATGCGATCATCCTGCAAGACAGGGGTTTGGTCCAAGAGTTTACAAGGCTCATCAATACTTACAACATGGATCACCCAACTCGAGGGTTCCAGTATTCCATCTTTTATCCAGTGGCGGGGGATTCATACCCTTCAGTGGTTATACCGGATCTCGACAGGAAACTAGCCCACGGGCTTCCCAATCTCTCGAAACGGTTGCGTGCCCGCCTCCGAAATGGCAGCTCCATGGCTGGCCTGGCTCACTTGGCGAATCACACCTGTTGTCCGCATCACAGAAACTCCGAGCTTCAGATCCTGTCCGTATGGCAGGAAGATCGGACGAGCGCAATCCTGCAAGGGCCCGCTGGTGAAGGGTCTGGGGCTCGTAACTCGACGGTCCTAGGCAGAACACTGGTGGCCTCACTTAGAGCTACCAAGTTCATTCGGAAAGGTACGCCGGTTCTCACCTGCTATAGAAACACGTCTTCGGCAGGTACCCAAGCCCAACTGATCAAGGAACGGGAGACGCTAAGCAGGATGTTTCAATGCTCATGTTGCCTGTGTGGAGGCTCATGTGGGGGGTCTAGCTCGGAGGTTGGTCTCGGACACGCCGCTCCCCCTTTCCTTCTGGACCCGGAAGTCCCAGCGCCAGGGGGCTCGAATTCAGACTCGAAGCCAGTGGAGAAGGTTGAGACCGCCCAGCAGTTACATTATGGCTGTCATTCAAACCCCCTTACGAGAGGTTCTGAGACCCCTACGTGCACTCGGCCCGTAGAGGCTGCATCTGCACCCACCGCTGGCCCTCCCATGCAACTGAAGTGGTGCACGTCCGCTGACAAACGCAAGACCTCCAGACTTAATCCAATGGGAAATAAACCGGTTCGGCGAAGCCGGCCCTTGGAGGCAGTTCGATCACGGACAGACTTCTTCTCTAGCCCTTCCAGCCGATTATTGCCTCAGGTTCGACAGGCGCAGGCACCTCTCCACCAATTTCCCGACGTTCGTGCCGCTGTTCTACTGGACTCAGAGCCAGGGGAATTCTTGTATGGCACATCCACATACGCAGGCCAGCCCATCTTAGCACTGAACGACACCCAGCCCTTTGAGTTCAGGGTTTATGACCATGCTTACCCTCTACAGACCTCCTCTACTGCTCGTTCACGTTTGGGGGTCAATAGGCCGACGGGCTATATGTCCCTCACCGGCACGAACTGGGTTTGCGGTGAAACTATAACATCCACGCTACATATCATTGCCAGGGCGGAGGGATGGGGGCTTCAGGCTATGCCCCCCCAACCCCTTCAAACCGTATGGCTTGGCAACTCCTCCTTCTGGTCCCGAAATCTTCTCACAAAGGACTCGGGCCGCCCGCTCCTCGACCCTGTACACGACGCAGGAATTACGGGCTCCTTCTTCGGACCTAAACCCCAGGAGCTGCGGAAAGCAGACCATGCAACTCGGACGGCCCTCTTTTATCGCGCTCTTCAAGTTACGGTAGTGTACATCCCCTTCAATATTCACAGCAACCACTGGGTCTATTTCAAAATTGAATTGGCAACCAACACTATCACGCTTCATGACCCGCTTCCACCTCCATTGCAGACCCAAGTGAAGGACACCAAACAATTTCTTCACAGATTGGCAGAGTGGGTGATCCAGATTAAGCGAAAGAGGACGACAAACTCCCACTTGGCCCTTCCGACTGCTCAGGCATTTCCCGTCCCTTCTGAGCCCGCTACTAGCTTCCGCACAGTCACGTCCATCACCCAGAAGGACGGCTTCCAGTGTGCAGTGATTTGCATTGGCAATATCATGGCTGACGCCTCGAACAAACCGGGTCGTGTCCGCAGCCGATGTTGCGAAAGTATTCGCAAACACATTGGCTTGCTGCTTTGGCTGAATTCCCAGCGGCCCATTGCTCTCTCACAGGAGCATATGAGCCTGCTTGCCCAATATTCCCCGGCTGGGTCAGTGATCGGCACGGGGCACCAATCGCCCAGATTCATTCCGGGGCCCTCGGCCAGCGCCCTTACCCACATCATCATCCGGCTCATGATCCAAGAAATCGGCGACACTCCTCCGGTGGCAACTGTACTTCTGCTTCCCGACCTTTCTCCAGAGGAAATGAGCCTTGACCCTCTGGTCAGCCCATCATGCCATGGGGATGAGTCAGATTCAGACTGCCAGATACAGCAGGGCCCAGAACCCGGTTCCTCAACGGCCCTAGCCTCCGATGAAATTGGACAGTCACGAGACACGAGACCGGCTCGACGAGGAGAGGTGGAGACTCCCCATCCTTCCCAGATTCGGCCCTGGGGTGTTTTGGACTGGCCAAGGTCCCTGCAGGTCGGTAAGGGTCTCAACAATCTAAATAACACGTGCTTCTGCAATGCGGTTCTACAATGCCTGACACATACAGCGCCACTCGCCAACTTCTGCCTCGATCGTGGGCACTCTAGGCGACTAGACAGCACTGCTGCCACGGTGGCTTATGATGCGCTCCTGGCCGTTGAAAGACACGTCATAGAGGCGTTTGGTTCTAGTCAGAGTTCAATATCGCCAATCGACATAGTGACAAATCTAACCAAGATAGGCTCACATTTTGCTGCTGGCATCCAACAAGATGCGCACGAGTTTCTACGATCCTTAACAGCCAACATGCACCTCGCCGACCTGAGCGTGGGTGGGAGTCCTCATCCTCACACTCAGAAGCACACCAACTTGCTCGATGGCATTTTCGGTGGGCTTCTACGCAGCCAGGTGCGTTGTGGGTTGTGCCTCACAGACAGTGTCAGGTACGACACTTTTCTGGACGTGTCTCTTGAGGTGCACCGGTCCGTATCAGTTGACGAGGCACTCCGCTCGTTTACAGACATTGATGTCCTCGAGGGTGACAATAAGTATGACTGCAAGGTGTGCAAAATGAAAACGTGCGCCACCAAGAGACTCACTCTCCACAGCACACCGAGAGTGTTGCAGCTTCATCTGAAGAGGTTCGGGATCTTTGAGGAAGGAGGCAGCGCCAAGATTGGGCACCATGTCACCTTTCCAGAACTACTCAACTTGCAACCATTCACTAGCCCAGAGGGACAGTATTCGGAAATCTCTCTCGACTTCGCCCTGTACGCAGTGGTCGTACATGTTGGAGCGTCAATCCGGAGGGGACACTACGTCGCCTACGTCAAAGACCCTCGAGGAGAGTGGTTCCAGATGGATGATCACAAGGCAAGTCCTGTCTCCCTTTCCGAGGTATTACAGGTCCAGGCGTACATGCTCTTCTACATCCAGACGGTCCATAGGAATGCAGGAATCGTCAGCGTCAATCAGCAGACTGAACAAGTCTCTGACAGTATGGACGAGGACGGGCCACCAGTTGCAGACGAGGCCCTATCCCTGCCGGACTCTAGCACACTGACTGGGCCCGAGCAAGTGGCAAGGCACCCGACCCCAACTGTTGTAGAACCCGCGGAGGAGCTGTTAAGGTCCCACGCAATTGGCTTGGAAGCACCAGCGGTCAGCGGCTGCAAGACGCCCGTCCGGGGTGAAGTCCCAGCCCAAGTTGAGAGTCCTGTCTCTGTTTTGGACATGTCTGGCGTGCGGATCAACTATCTTCCCAGTGCGTGCGAACCCATTCAGTCTCCGACAGACCGCAGCTCCACGGCGCAGGGTGCGCCACTGCACGAAGACGCGACGGACTCTGCTCTGACGGCTCCCCCTATGACCCCCCCCGCGAGCCGAGCTGAACCTACCTTTCCCGATGCTCCGACCGCACCCGTTTTCAGGCAGCAGCCGCCGCAGCCTCAGACTCCACTGGTGGAAAGACCTCAGCTCATCCGAGCTGACCGTGGCGCAAAACGCCAGGCCGACATACCAGAGTTACTGGATCACGTGAACCAGGAGATGTTAAAACTGTACCCCCTCATTGCCGATCTCCATACGGCCAGTGGTGGGAACATCCTCATATTAGCTCCAGTTATTAGCGACCTTATGCGCCACCCAGTTCCTCCTCAGGTCGCAAGGCGCATTTTGCGCCCGCATGACGATCGGTTTAGTCTTCCAGGGTTGGACACGATCACGTTGGCCGAGCTAGGTATAGCAATTGAATCATCCATGATGGCGTGCGACACTGCACAAATGTATGCAGATGTGATACTTCGACATACTACTAGACTTTGCATAGCCGACACTATAGTAGGAAATATGTCAGATTTGATCCTGGACTTTCACATTTTTGTCGGGGGTGATCTCACGAAGATCGGACTTCTACTGGCTGATTTGGCTCCATTGCCACATACGGGTGAAGCGCTTCCAATGGAGATGACCAGATCTCTTCTCCAATGCCACGCTGGAACAGTCTGTTCATTCCCAGGTATCTTACGTTGTCTGAAACGTTTCATTTGCGAGCATGACTCGGAAGAAAGGCTTGCTAGCGTACTCATCAGCCACCTTCTACCCTCCCAGTCTAGACCTGAGCTTCCCGGCCCGACCGGCCCTCCCACGCGCCATCATCGGGACACCTCCTTCCCCGGCCCCAACTGCAGTCCCTGGAGGGAAATCTTACGTGAATGGCTCATAGACTGTGAGGCCTTTGAGGCGGTTCCACAGATCGAAGTTCCCTGGGAGGACTCAGATTCATCCAACCCAGGCAAATCCTGGGCAGCCCTTCTTGACTTTTTTCACGCCCTCCAGGGTAATGTCACGAATTGGATTCGCAAGATGGAACGCAATGGAATAAACACGCTTGCAGCTCATGGAGAAGACCTCTTTGGGTCCGAGGGTGCTAAGGCCTCGATCAGAGCGGAGCTCCGGCTGGATCTGAAGCTTAACAAGGACGCGTGGAAAGCCCTTTCCGGCCAAGAAAAAGAGGATTGGGTATCACATCTTGTGATAACTGGCTCACAGCAACGCAGACTTTCCAACCCACGCATTCTCTCATGGAATGCAGGCCCTCACGGCTACAGGAATAGCAGAGAAGAAATCTCGTCCATATTTGCACAGGGACAGCCCCTCATTTGTCTACAGGATCTGCGGATCCCACCAAAATTGATCCCAGCTATCAAGGACGAGCTACATGCGCAATTTCCACACTATTGGATCTTCATTTCAACAGTCAACAAGCAAGGCGGCACATGCGACACTTCAGGCGAACATTACAACTTCACCACGCTCACAGCACTCGATTCTTATCACTTCCCATCAGCTACATCCGAAACACTTCATCCAGGACGGCAGCTGCGACGTGGAAAGGGTCTCCATCCAGTGATTAGCGGAAGAGCGTTGGCCCTCTCTACAACGACTAAGAGTGGTGGCAAATTTGTTATTATCAACTTGTACCAATTCACGGCTGCTAACCCGGTGGGGCAACAAGAGGTCTGGGATATCATCGCGGCGTGGGTATTAAAGCACCCTAACGACAAAATAATTCTGATTGGCGATCTCAACAGTGCCCCAGCCGGTGAACGAACTGGATACTCGCTCCCACTTAGCAACAGTTTACAACAGGCGGATGCCAGACTGCAAGACTTCTGCCAAGACACGGGAGGCGACCTCACTTCCTCCAGACACCACTCATGGCGTCGGGGGAAGCAAAGCGCCTCTCTGGACAACGCAGTCACATGGAACTACCCTCTCTCTCAACCTCAGGTATGTCCCTTCGAGGCGAAACACAAACAGTATGATCATGGGGTTCTGAGCTTCGCCCTTCCGTGCGAGGACTTCATCACATCTTTTAAAGTTCCAAAGCGAAGTTTCGACATTCCCACAGACAGAGTCGACGTAGTCTTCTTTCAACGAAATCTCCTACAGTGGCATAAGAATGTCCAGCAAAGGATATCTCCCTTCTCCAGCGAGGGTGGAGAAGCAACGGGTGAAACACTTCTGCAAAAGATGCGAGAAGAACAAGACATCATGCGCGGCGAAGCCCTGAAGCTCCAAGGGCGAGCGGAAACCAGCAGGCGCAGAGCCCGTGAAAGACGTCCCAACAGAAGTAAGGATCAGGTCCGGACACGCCGCCTCCACGCCACCCTAGCAGTGGCCTACTCCGAGGCGCTGATAGCCACAGCCAACTCCAGAGTAACAGTAGCTGCTCGGGTTGGGCTCAAGGCTCTGGGTCTTGACCACTTGCCAGAAGCAATCCTACGATATGTCCAGATTTCCCCTAACTGGGCGTATCTTCTACGAGCGGAAGTCAAGAAGGTACAGGCCCAATTGCTTAAGCTGGACGAGGCCCAATTGAGGGAAGGAAAACGGAAACGATGCGACGCCAAGAAGTATATCTTCGACCACGGTATCAAGGGGGTCCGACGAGTGATGAACAAGCATGGCACGGTCACTGGCCTGCAGCAAGTGGACCACCCGTGTCCTATAGGCCTCCACTGGGAGGCTTCTCTCTTGGAACTTTCCAGACCCAATATCAAAGCTGAGATGCACGAGTGGACGTCCTCCTTACCGCCCGACAAGTATGAAGTCTCCCTTACTGACACACATATTAAGATCAGTGCCAAGTTCCTCACCGACGTTCCCACTCTGCTTATATGGGCTCCTAAACACCCGTCTCCCTTTACGTCCCTGCCGACACTGGTATACTCGAATGGTCCCTGGACCAAGGACAACCTCGTAACCGCAGTTGAGTTCTTCTTTCAGCGCAATGCCTATCACCCTTTCGCTCAGTGTAGCCATCCTCAGAAGCATAGCGACCCGGTTCCGCTTACTGAGACTCTACCGAACAAGGCGGGAGCGACCAACGCCGACCGTAGAATGCTCCATTACTGCCCACATCAATCGTGTGCAGGCCTGGACCCGGACAATTTTCGTTCCAACAGGAAAGAGGTGAACAACATGGACTTTCTTGACAAATCGAAGATTTTCTCGTACAGAACCATCGGACTAGGCGAGACAATCCGAAATCCCATCAAGACATTCCGAGAGTTCTCGCGCTACGTCGGTAGAATGGCTAACAGGAAAGCCAGTGGGGATGACAAAATGCCCGCTGACCTTTTTAAAAAGGCCCCAGAGGCCTTTCGAAAGAGGGCCTGGATTCTGATCAATATAATCCTTGCAGGGCACTATGTATGTAGCGAAGAATTGCTTGAGGCTCGGGTGGTACTTCTTTGTAAGGACCACGGCAACCCGACCCTATTGGCAAATTATAGACCAATTGCATTATGCAACTCTTTCTACCAACTTGTCAATATCATTATTACTAGTAGGATCCGAGGTCTCACTGAGAAATATGCGGTGCTGGAATCCTCACAACACGGGTTTCGAGGCTCTCGGTCGGTTCAACTCGTCATCCAGAAGGAGCGCTGGCTCTTAAAACAAGCCATGAAACAAGATACCAAACTCATCCGAGTGGACCTCGACTTTAAAAATGCGTTCAATTCCGCAGGGCATTCCAGTCTGTGGAAGATACTTGAGGGCTTCGGGGTGCCGGATGTGTCTCTACTCAGCAGCATCTATGAACACTCCACGATGCGAATTCAGGTGGGTGGTAAGTCCTCTGCAGCGATCCAGTTGGACACGGGAACGGTACAGGGCTCTGCCCTCTCTCCCCTCCTGTTCGACCTCTTTATCAATGCCCTTCTACGACTCCTCGACTCTACTGGCATTTCCCATCGTGTACGAGGAGTCCCCGATTGGAATCATCAAGCCTTTGCCGACGATCTCTCTCTTTACGTCGGCTCAACGGACGATGCCAATACTCTGCTGGATATTGTGAGCCAATTCCAGGAGTGGAGTGGCCTGAAGATATCCATTAAGAAATCCCTGGCTACAGGCGCCCTCTACGGCAGAGGTGAGACCCAAAGACAGAAGGAGGCGTCAGCGGAGTCCCGCAAACGAAAGGCCCCAGGGCTGCCGCAGTTCATCTCCGAGGCAGTCCTGCAAAAAACCCAAGATCTCGAAAATCTGATGGGCGACTCTGCTGACGATACCCAATCTGATGATGAAGAGGTGGATACGGCCTGTGATGAACTCACCAGACGTAGTCTCCTCCAGATGTGTGCGACTTGCAGCCGAAACCGCAGCCCCCACCACTTCAAGTCTGAGTCCAAAAGTCAATGCACTCAATGTTTCAAGGCCTGGATACCTCGGGGCATTCGATACCAAGGCGATGAACTCAAGACGGTTCACGGGAAAACTCCCATCCGGCTCCTAGGTATTCATCACAATATGTGGTTGGACGCCAAGTCCCAACGTCGCAAAGTCATCGACTCCGCCATTGAGGTGGCAGCATACCTTTACAAGAACGACAATCTTCGCATCGACCAAAGACTGAAGGTCATTTCAATGTGCCTTCCCTCTCTTTTTTCTTTTTCAGCACCACTTATCGACTGGCCTGAATCTGATCTCAAGCTCCTCACAGCCGTATGGATCAGAGCATACAAAAATGCCTGGAACTTAGGGAAAAGCACGGCGAACTGTCTCTTCACCTTTCCTAGGGATAAGGGCGGACTTCAAGTCAAGCTTCCGCTCGGCACACTGTTCACGTCGGTGTGGGGCAACCTTGAGCGGTGTAGTCAATTTGATGATGGCACCCGGCAAATGTTAGCCTTGTGCTACCAGGAAGCCCTACAGGAGAATGGATGTCTCGACCTCTTAGAGCTTCAGGATGCCTCACAGCACTTGAGTTGGAAGGTAGCCAGCGCTAATGAGGTCACCTTTGCGTGTTATCTGGCCAATAAGTTGGATATACGAGTAGACTGGGAACCCTTCCACCCAGACCTTATTGCGTCCGCTCCAGACGCTACTCTGTCAGCCCTTGCATGCCAAGTCAAGCTCCCGCTGTCAATCCAGATTGAAGGAGTTATGCTCACAGCCACGTGCCGTGATACTGGACCCGATTCCACTATGACGATACAGGTAGGGGACAGAGAATACTCAATTCCTGTGGACGGACAGGCCCGGAACCCAGGACTCCCGTCCCTCCGTGAATGCATCTCCCGCAGCTATGGCCAAGCACGATGGCTATACGAGCTCCCAGGCATGGCCACAGACCCAGAGTCTGACGAATGGGCAGATGGTGTTAAAACAATCCGGATCCCTCGGCACCTTGGCATTGGCGTTGGCACCAGCAGGCAAGGACCCCCGCACTGTATCACCTCGATCCAGGCGGGGTCATTGATAGCCCGCAATGGCAGTGCACTGGTGGGTGAGTTTATCACACACATTGATACGATTTCAACTGCCACAATGCACTACAGTGAACTCCACAGAGCCCTACAGGGCCCTGAGTACTCTGCAGTCTCCTTGGTTATTGCGGACCTACAGGGAAACGCTCAGACAATCTCCGTTCTGAGAAGCCCCTCCAAAACGTGTCAGATCAGCTGGGCCCGAGCAGTCAAGCCGCTGAGAGACAGGCGTCGGGAACTCCAAGAGACCATCCGAGGGCTCACCAAGGACGAGGAGAGGGAGAGCGCCTCACTGTCAATGGGCGAGGCCGCGTTCGTGAGACTCTGGCCCAAACTAAGAGCCCATGGGTTTCACACCTTTGACACTATCCCTAGACTTAACCCTTCGGTCGCACGAACGAAGTTTTCCTGTCCGATACTCGGCAAGGCAGACACGGCAGACACCCTTCTCCTAACCGAATGGTTGGACAAATTGCGGACGGTGGAGGGGCACGTTGCCAGCCTAGAACTGGCACACGCCCGACCCACCCTCTTACCCTCGATGGGAGGCTCTCGTCAGAGTCTGATTCGACGCCAGCGCACCCTGGCCCTCCTGCATGATCGCGCTGAAGTAGTGGCACATAGACTGATGAGGCTAGAGTTATCCTCCTCTCTATGGGGGGTCAGGATTCGCGAGATACGGGAAGCATGCTATCACCTACACAAAGTGGGAGCTCAAGTTGGGAACCCTCTCCAATGTTACCGCTCGGCCGAGGAAGGTACCACTGCACTGCGAGCTGCTTTAGCAGTGGTGGAGCACAACCGACCTGGATTCGAACGACACCGTCAACAATCCCATTGGCCGAGACTTACGGCGCAGGCTAATGAGGCGGCTCTGCTTCAACTCAACGCCCTCGCTACCTCCCTTGGCAACTCGGCAGTCAAACTGAATCTAGGAGCCGACCTCAGAGTCACAAGGCTCCCAGCCCTCATCAGGCGCCTCTACAACAAATGCCGTCGAGATCCTCTGGAAAAGGAAGCGCACAGATCATGGTGGGAGACCATGGTCACACTTTGTCGGGCAGCCCTGCGGAAAGGCAAAAGTTGGCCCGAATCGCATGACAGGGCAATCCAGGAAGTAGCTGAGAGTTGGGAGCACCCGGACTGGTTAGCGGTTCTCGAAAATCTTAGATACATCCGGGACCATCCGGAGGGCCCAGCTGAGCGCTACTCCAGACCCTACAAGGTCCAGCAGGTGGCCTGGCACAATCAGTCCAAAGCAGGAGCCGAGTTGATTATGGATATTTCCAACGTGCGCCGGCATCTCCCGGAAGGCTTCTCCCGGTGCAGTCCGACAGCCTACTCTCCCAGCATCATTATTGAATTAGCAGAGCTGCTCTACATTCAACCGGCGCCGGCGGACCCCGTGGACTCGGCACGGGTGGCTACGAACCTGCGACAGATTCTACGCTATTTGGGTCCGCCTGCTGCATCCTGCAACTTCATCAATACCATGCGAAAGGGTTCCCCATCCTACTCAATCATCATGGCATTTGAGGATGCCTTCAGGACATGGGAGGGCAAACTGATGTCACACCTCTCCGAATGGAGACCGATCAACACGTCCCCCATGTTCCTGAGATCAGCAACGCAAGGCCACACCTTCCAATCCACCATCCACAGCCCAGCTTGGATGGACCTGGTGCACAGGTCTCGAGGTCGTGGCTTGGTCTCGAAGAAGGGCTTGCACAATCTCCACTGGGATTTACTCACAATGGCGATCTCTCAAGTCGAACCTACTCTCAAACCATATGACACTTATCTACCCCCCTTGAACTCACACCGAGTCCAAGACGCGCCACTCAATGACCTCGACGGGGTTCACAATTGGATGCGGCTTCACAGACCGGCGGCAACGGACGACAGGGCATGTGGCAATTTGGAATTTCTGTGCGCTCTGAACACTCCATCCCCAGAGAGAATGAGGTATCTTTTGGATCTTTGTAAGGCAAAGAAAACAGCCCATCTACGCCGCACTCTCCTCGAGACCCAAGACCTCCTGCGCATCCCCCTCTCTTTTTGGGAAGGTGCATGCCATCAGACGAGTCGAGGGGGTTGGTGGGTGCGAGCTCTCTCTGAAGAACTCACCTCGAAGTGCGGCAAGTGCAAACGAATTTGGCCAGCCCACCAGCTGGCCAAGGACGGATGCACCAACTGCAAGGCGAGCACAAGTCCAAGGCAGGCCTCGCCCAAGAAGACAAAGGGGGCCAAAGCCAAGCTCCAACAGACACTGGGCCTCGTGATGCGGTCGGCCCTTCCTGAGGAAATCGAAAAAATTTATCACCACAATCTTATTTCAGACTCTACACTCACACTGCCCCATATCCAACTTTGTTTGGAGGACATGATGCAGGAAATGGACATATCAGCAGCTGACGCCCCCACCAGTGGTGTCACTTCATCTCCCATACGTCTGTGGTTCACAGCCCCAGAACTGGGCCACCCTCTCATTGATGACAATCACGACAGGCCCCTACACCCACGGGTGGGCCCGTTTCTTCGTGAATACTTATCCAGACACGAGGATATGGACGACGAAGACGACGAGATGGGACATCTCTACACCGGTTTAGACGACACCAGAGTGCTGGCCCGCACCATGCTTGAAGATTGGGAAACAGTACCAGCTGTTTACGACGACGACCAGAGGGAGACTGTCTCCAAGGGTCATCTGAGACGGAAGAGAGAACGTTTTTCGACCCCTCACACAGCAAGAGATCCCAGCAAAATTCAAGAGGTTGAACTCGAGAGCGAGGAATTGCAGGGCATGATCCGCCAACCGCCGAAGGTTGGGGCCATCCGGTTCCACCACGAACCGGAGAGTTCTAACACCTCACATGCTGATGTCACCGCCACTACATTCCAGGGCACCACCTCAGTCATTACCTCTAGGGGACCATATCAACTAGAAGGTGCACGATGGCACCTCCTCACAAAGGTCTTCAGCAACCCCGAATCGTTCAAGTGCGATTTCCACTCAGAGATACTCCTACAGGAACGTCTGGATGAGAATCCAAAGTATAGATCTTTCTCATGGCAGGTTCTTCGCAAGGCTTCCGAATTTTTTGGAGCTAAGACCTACATTGGCGAGACTGGTCTCACAACCCCCCCCTTCTTTTCTAATGCACGAAGAGGAACGAAGACTATGTGGGGGGTGCTTGATGATAGTCCAGTCATTATAAATTGGAACGGTCTGGATCCAACAGAGCAAGCGGAGATTACCCCGACCTTGGGAACGTCGAATAATTGGATTATATTCACACATCCACTAGGCGCGGAGGATGCTGCCACTCCCACTCCCCCGATACCGAAAGGCGCCCAGAGAATACTTCATACAAAAGGCAAAGCTGGCAGGGAGAGAGGGTGGTGGAGGACGGGAACGGACAAACTTGCCTCGTACGGCCTAGAGACCGAGGTGTGGATTAGTCAGAACAGCACGATTCCCGACTCCAATATCATTGCTCTCGAGGCACTCCTCCAGACGAAATCCGAAAAAGATCTTCCGGATATGCGATCAGAGGGAGTAGAATCGATCTACTGGGCGGGCACGGAATCAGGCTTGATGGAGATCTACAATTTCCCTGGGGTTATCTATGCCACGGACGGTTCGAAAGGTAGCACAGGAATGGGAGCAGGGTTTTACAGACACGATACCAAAGGAGGCGGGTGCTGCAGGGTCGGGGGAGGCGTCGGTGGCGGCTCGTCCGGCAGGGCCGAATTTGCGGCAGCGTGTCTGGCTCTTGAAGACTCCCTCACTCATGAGCAACCCATCGTGGTACTCACGGATTCCAAAGGACTTATGACGGTAGCCTCGAACTGGGTTGGGGAGGGCAAGGACCCCCTCCTGCGACATTCCCCTGACGGAGATATACTCGCCCATATCGTCAAGGTTCTACACCAGAGGGTAAATTTGGGCCTCTTCACCATGTTTATTAAAATCAGAGCACATCGGGGCGAGTTTCTCAACGAAAAGGCAGACAGATGGGCTGATGAAGGTCGAGTGGACATCGACAATGTACGATGGGATGGGCCTAGCCTACAGCCTACTTTCTCGTGGATTGAGGGAGGAGTCGAACACAGGTGCTCCATGAATAAGACCCTTCGGACCAGAGTGCAATTGAAGGTTTCTGAACTACAACTCCCTCTTTACAAGAACCACACTTCAGAATTTCTTAAACGAGAAGACAATAGTAGAGATCTTCTAGGGAAGCACTGGCAAGACAAAACCGTCGCGGACCGGTCCAAGAGGCGTCTTCTTCAAAGCATCAGCCACCAATTCCCATGTGCCAAGCTTCTTAAGCTCTGGGGTCTTCGAGATAATGATGAGTGCAGACTCTGTAAACGCCTTCACCCTGAGGTCACGCCGTGGCCGGAAAGCCTCGGCCATATCCAAGCTCGTTGCCCGGCTCTGCAGAAACCCAGGATTGCAGTTCATCACGGCATTTGGCGCGAACTACTCACAGCCATCAGTAGGAACTCTGTGGAATCCCACGATGACGGTACTAGGAAGTGGTACTTCCCGTCGGCGGTTAGCGAGGCTACTCATGACGAGTGGACAATTCGTCAAATCCTCGTGCACCTAGGTTTGTTTTCTGGTATTGGGAGTCTGCGAGCGGAAGTCACCGACTTCCATGCCCGACAGGGCATCGTCCTGACGGATGTGGAAACTACCTCCTTCTACAGCCTGAGACCTGATGGAGTTGCCTTCGACGACAAGAATAAACACTGTGTCCTTCTGGAATTCACTCGCCCAATGGACTCAGTGTCTTCTTCTCCGGAGGGAGACTGGGCGGAGAGAAAGGAACTCGAGAAGAATGCCAGATATGGAATGCACATTTATTTCATCAACTATCTCAGCGCTCTCCACGGTCGTCCTTGGAACTGTACACAAGTCAACTTCACAGCGGGAGCACGGGGCTCCCTCAAACAGACCCAATTTCAGGACAGACTCCGCCTCCTCGGAGTTACGAACTCCAAAGTCAGAGAGAAAATCCGAGCGCTCACAGTTTCAAAAACTCTAGCCTTGTCGGACATCATCCTCAAACTTTTTCACGTCTCCATTCTGCGTAGCCCCGAGTGGGCTCTTAGTTCTCTTCCGACGGAACTGGCCAACTCGCAAACGGCAGCACTCAAACTCTTCAAAAAATTTACCGGCCCATTCAGTGGGCTGGTAATTTGAGAAGAAGATGTATCGGGCCGCTCTCTCCTGGGGAGACCGGCCCATCAAAGGGCCGCAGCCACCACTGTCGGCCCCTCCTTAGCTCGCCCACACGTGGGTCGAGCAATCCCATCTGGCCCCTCTGATATGTTTATATGTGTGTATGTGCACATGTGTATATGTGTATATGTATGTATATATATGCATGTGTGTGTATGTATGTGTGTGTATATGTATGTATGTATGTGTGTAGGTGTATGTGTATATGTATGCGTATGTATATATGTGCACGTGTATGTATATGCGTGGGTATGTGCATATATGTATATGCACATGATATATGCGTATGTACAAGTATGTATGCGGACACATGATATATGCGTATATATATGTATGTATATATATATATATATATGTACATGTATATGTATATATGTGTATGTGTGCATGTATATATATATGTATATATATATATGTATGTGTGTATGTATGTATGTTTATATATGTGTATATATGTGTATATATGTATGTCTATCTATATATGTATATGTATATATGTATACGTTTATATGTGCATGTGTATGTATATGTGTATATGTATATAAATGTGTATATATATGTTTATGTATATATATATATGTATGTGTATATATATATATATATGTACATATAAGTTGTACATGTATGTATGTATGCGGACACCTGTAAATGTAATTGAGGGGCCCTATCACCCCCTGCGGTTTGGCCGCAGGGGGTGCTGTTTTTATAAGAGTGAGAACGCCGTATCTGACGTTTACACGGCGTCACCCTATGGACTGGTTGATCTCCAACTTCCACATAGGTTTGATATGAGATATCATTTTCATCTCTCTGTGTCTGTCACTGTGGTGTATCTTCCACAAGTGGTACTC
>Ga0306871_1000305_pt1 | contig 19323 bp, 10 predicted proteins | sample AntRauMeHopE1497_FD_190447 | JGI IMG/M metagenome (GOLD analysis project Ga0306871, IMG submission 190447) | Saline lake microbial communities from Rauer Islands, Antarctica - Metagenome Hop E1 #497 (v2) (version 2) | ecosystem: Environmental > Aquatic > Non-marine Saline and Alkaline > Saline ... | reverse complement strand
ACAATGAAGGCGATGAGCCTGGTTTTACTCAGCCTGGGATGTATAAATTTATACATAAACACAAAAAAGTGCGTGATATCTATGTTGAGACCTTAATGCGTAAGCACAAAATTTCTCAAGCAGATGTGGACGAGATTATCAATGATTTTGAACAAATATTAGAAGAAGCTTTTGAAGACGCTAAAAATGCTAAGCCGTTAGAAGTTACAGATCGCTTACTAAGCCGCCACGAAGCCAAACAGGCTGAACTGCCTAAATTCCCAGACACTACCTTTGATGTTGATAAACTAAAAGAGATAGCTGTGAAGTTGAATACAGTTCCACAAGACTTTGATGCTAATCCGAAGTTATTGCGAATTTTAGCTAAGCGAGCTGAAATAGTTGAAAAAAACCTGAAGAAAATTGAATGGGGTTATGCAGAAGCCATAGCCTTTGGTTCATTATTAACCGAAGACTTTACGGTTAGAATTAGTGGGCAAGACGTAGAGCGTGGTACATTCTCACATAGGCACTCTGTACTTCACGGTACAGAAACCGATCATAATTTTATTCCATTAAATAACGTAGCAGAAAAGCAAGGCACCTACTATGCGTATAATTCACATTTGAGTGAGTTTGCGGTATTGGGCTTTGAGTTTGGTTACTCTGTAACAAACGATACGAGTTTGGTTATTTGGGAAGCACAATTCGGTGATTTTGTTAATGGTGCACAGATTATTATAGATCAATTTATCTCTGCCTCTGAAAAGAAATGGGGACAACGGTCTGATGTGGTCTTAAACTTGCCACATGGGTACGAAGGTCAGGGCCCAGAGCATTCATCGGCAAGGCTTGAACGCTTCCTCCAAATGTGTGCTGAAGACAATATGCAAGTTTGTAATCTTACAACACCTGCACAGTACTATCACTTATTGCGCAAGCAGGCTAAGCAAAATGCTTCATTCAAAAAGCCACTCATACTAATGACACCAAAAAGTCTTTTAAGACACCCATTGGCTGTAAATGATATTGAGGAATTAGCAAACGGTTCATTCAAACCATTGATTGTTGATGGAGAAATTGAAGATAATTCAGCGGTTAAACGTGTTGTTCTTTGTTCAGGTAAGGTTTACTACGATCTATATCAGCAAAGAGAAAAAGACGGCTTACAAAATGAGGTCGCTTTGGTTCGTTTAGAGCAATTCTATCCATATCCAGATCATGACATATCTGATGCGCTTAAGACCTATAAAAATGCTAAAGATATTGTCTGGTGCCAAGAAGAGTCTAAGAATATGGGTGCTTGGAGCTTTATAAGCCCACGTTTGCAAGAGCAACTAAGTGGCAAACATAAATTGCACTATGCCGGAAGGTTAGCTTCGGCTTCGCCAGCGGTTGGCCAAATGGCTTTACACTTGGTTGAGCAAGAGCGTTTAGTCCGCCAAGCTCTGGGTTAACAATTACGTAACATGCAGAAAACATTAAAAACCCACTTTATAACTATTGTGGGTTTTGTTTTTTGTTTAATGTTAAGAAATTGTTAAATTTGTGTTAATTAAATGTTAACACCCTTTCGGGTTAATGGAGGTTGCAATGAAATGGTTCATGTTAGTTTTGGTTATCTTTGCCTATGCAACACCGGTTATGAGTCAAAGCGAACGCAAAGTCTTGATAAAAGGCGAGTTTGGCTCAGATACATATGAAGTTTATTACGCTAGCGGTGAGTTGAAAGAGCGTGCATCCATTCTTGATGGTCAACGCCATGGCGATTACCGTTTTTATAGTCAGAATGGAGATTTAAGAATCATGACTGAGTACAAAAACGGCAAAGAAAATGGAATACGTAAAGTATTTGATGACAAAGGGCAGATTATAGCTGCAATTAAATACGAAGAAGGCAAGAAAATGCAAATAACCGTGCCTTTTGGAGATTTGAAAGAGGCTCTTGCTAGAAAAAATGATCGGTAATTGATTTAATTCTCAATGCACATACCATTATTAAAAGGCGCTAATTTATTAGGGCCTTTTTTATTTGTGTTGGTACAAATAAAAAAGGGAAGACCTTCCGGCCTTCCCTTTTTTTGCGATCCATTAGATTAACTCATTAATTACTTAATAAGCGTCATCTTTTTGGTAAAAACTACGTTTCCTGCCGTTAAACGGTAGATATACATACCTGTTGACAAGGCAGAAGCGTCGAAATTGAAATTATAAGAACCCGCACTAAGTCTTGTGTTTACAAGGCTAGCCACTTCACGACCCATGATATCATATACGTTTAAGCGTACATTTTCTGCTTGTGGGATAGAGAAGTTAATAGTAGTAGTTGGGTTAAATGGGTTTGGATAGTTTTGATCTAATATTACAGCTGATGGTAGCTGTGAAATATTTTCATCTTCAGATATTGATGTAATTATATCTGTTAAGTACATATACTCATCTAAGGTAGTCCAACCTTTCATCCAATTGTTGTTTCTAGAAAAAGCGCCAGCGTAGTTTGTAGCTCGGAAAAAGTTATCGTCCATGTCTTTAAGTGCAATAGAAAGTGCAGGAGAACCAGCATTCGGACGAGGATCTAACCCTTTCCCTTCAACAGTACGACCTAAGCCACGAAGTGCAGGATCTGCTACTTGATTGCCTTGGGCGCCAAGCATAGTTTGTACGAAGTCTTGAGGTGCGAACTGTGCTAATTGGTTCCCCGCTTTAAAGCCAAACCATACAGAATTACCCACAATTACAGAATCGTTTTCTAAACGCTGGCGGCTATCAAAAGGTCTACTTCCGGCATTATCGATGTCTTCAACGGTGATAGCTGTACCAGCATTGGAAGATCCAAAATCGGTAAAGATAGAGTTGTAGTAGAAGCCAGCAGTATTATCACGGAACATCAACATTTCGTTGCCATCACCCTCAGGCGTTGCAGCAATGCCAGCGCCAACATAGGTTACATTAGCAATCATAGGCGAGGCAAAAGGCGTAGTGTTTTCATTGCCACCAGCGCCATCCATTTCAGCAACACGACCTGCTTTGTCAGCAGCTTGAATAGCGAACCAGAATTGGTGTTTTCCACGGAAGCCTTGATCCCAGTCAAAAGAATCATCTTCGTTGAAAGCAGAAACTAAGTAGCGAGTATTTACCGTGCCGCCGAAGAACTCAAAACCATCGTCAGCAGAAGCGAAAGATTCTACATATTCTATAGTAGTACCAGCGCCAACAGCGCCAACGGTAAGGCCCTGAATTTCATTGCCTGTTTCAGAGCCGATATTTTTTCCAGAGTGGCGAATACTCACGTATTTGATAACACCTGAGTTATCGTTGTCATCATTTCCCCCATAAAAAGCACGGTTATCGCCATCAGGAGTAATTGTACCCACTCCTTCAATTTCTTCTTGTTGCGCGTTGTTTGTAGTAGCTCTACCAAGAACAACTACGCCGCCCCAAAGGCCACGGCTAGTTTCGTCAAGTGTGCCGTTATCATCAACAGAAGTGAAAATAATTGGATTAGAAGGTGTGCCTTCTGCAAAAATTTGAGCACCTCTAGCAATAACTAAACCAGATGCATCTAAATTGGTACCATTACCACCTTCGATACGAGTACCGGGCTCGATAAATAATTTTCCACCCTCTTCAAGGAATACTAATTTATCTAGGACATAGATATTATCTGCTGTCCAAGTATAAGTCTGGCCACCTACTAGGTCAGCATCAGTTATTGTAACACGGTTTTTAGAGCCTTCTGTAACATCAGATAGATACATGTATTCGTCTAGTGTAGTCCAACCTTTCATCCAGTTATCGTTAGGAGAAAAAGCGCCAGCGTAGTTTGTAGCTCGGAAAAAGTTATCGTCCATGTCTTTAAGTGCAATAGAAAGTGCAGGAGAACCAGCATTCGGGCGAGGATCTAAACCTTTACCCTCTACAGTACGACCTAAGCCACGAAGTGCAGGGTCTGCTACTTGGTTGCCTTGGGCGCCTAGCATAGTTTGAACGAAGTCTTGTGGTGCAAATTGAGCTAATTCGTTTCCTGCTTTAAAACCAAACCACACTGAATTGCCAACGATTAGGGAATCATTTTCTAGACGCTGACGGCTATCAAAGGGTCTGCTACCCGCATTGTCGATGTCTTCAACAGTTACAGCAATACCCGCATTTGAAGAGCCAAAATCAGTAAAAATAGAGTTGTAGTAGAAGCCGGCAGTATTATCACGGAACATCAACATTTCGTTGCCATCGCCTTCAGGCGTAGCGTTAATACCTGCACCAACATAAGTTACGTTAGCAATCATTGGTGACGCAAAAGGCGAAGTATTTTCATTGCCACCTGCACCATCCATCTCAGCTACACGTCCAGCTTTATCAGCGCCTTGGATAGCGAACCAGAATTGGTGTTTACCACGGAAGCCTTGATCCCAATCAAACGAATCATCTTCGTTGAAGGCAGAAACTAAGTAGCGAGTATTTACCGTGCCACCGAAGAACTCAAAACCATCGTCAGCAGAAGCAAAAGATTCTACATATTCGATAGTTGTACCAGCGCCAACGGCACCAACAGTAAGCCCTTGAATCTCGTTGCCAGTTTCAGAGCCAATATTTTTACCAGAGTGACGGATACTCACGTATTTAATTACACCTGAGTTGTCGTTATCATCATTCCCACCATAAAAAGCACGGTTATCACCATCTGGGGTAATAGTACCTACGCCTTCAATTTCTTCTTCTTGAGGGTTGTTTGTAGTAGCTCTACCAAGAACAACAATACCGCCCCAAAGACCACGACTGGTTTCGTCAAGTGTGCCGTTATCATCAACAGAAGTGAAAATAATTGGATTTGAAGGTGTGCCTTCTGCAAAAATTTGAGCACCTCTGGCAATAACTAAACCAGATGCGTCTAGATTGGTACCATTACCACCCTCGATACGCGTACCAGGCTCAATGAATAGCTTTCCGCCTTCTTCAAGGAATACTAACTTATCTAGGACATAGATATTATCAGCAGTCCATCTATATGTCTGGCCACCAACTAGGTCAGCATCCGTTACATTAATTCTGTTATTTTGGGCACTTAAATTGGTAGCTGTACCAAATACAAGAGCTAGAAACAGCGCTTTTTGTAATAGTTTTTTCATACGATTTATGTGGATTATGAGTGGTTATTAGAGAAAAAGTAAAATCTTAAATCACTTAAATGGAGTACTTAATACTGGCGCTAAAGGCTACACCTTGTCTGAAAGATTGAAATATGTATTCTTGCCCTTTAAACTCGTAAGATTGTTTAATCAAAGGGTTTAGTAGGTTGTTTGCTTTCAAACTTAGTGTTATACCATTAGCCAAAGGCTTACTAAGATTCCAATTCAGTGTGGTGTAAGCTCGTTCAAAAACATTTGGTGTAGCATTACCGGTTGCCAGTGATAGTCTATCACCAAAACGATTGAAGGAAAGGTTAGACGACAATCCTGAATCATTCTGGTATTGCAGATCTACATTCACGATATACGGAGATTGGCCAAATAGCTGTCTTGTTGCAGGTGCATCAGGGTTTGCTGCTCTGATATTGATTAACTCGACTTCAGAAATGTCTACCTCTGAATCAACTAGGGTGAGATTACCTGAAAAAGTAAAATCTTCTAATTTTTCATTAATGAAACCAAGACTTTTTCTAGCTTCAATCTCTATACCCCTAACAGTACCTGATGCTACATTTTGAATGGAAGTAGCATTATTACCAATATCGTTGCGAATAACACGTTCCATTGGGTTTTCTAAATCTTTGTAGAAAGCCGAAAAGGCTACTATTTCTCCTGGTCCTGAAAACCACTCAAACCGAAAGTCATAATTTGTGATAAGGGTTCTTTCTAGTCTAGAGTTTCCTTGAAATAAGAAATCTCCAGCAAAGTCAAAGGTGATGAGCGGCATTAGCTCACGAACAGTAGGCCTTGCTAAGGTTTTTGTATATGCTGTTCGGATGTTGATATTATCGTTTATCGAATAAACCAAAGATGCCGACGGAAGGATGTCTGAATTATCTAAGCGGCCAATTCCTTGAAAACCTACACCATCTGGGTTTTGTGTGCTAGCAAGCACAGAGTCGTTAGAAGTAGCTGTAATGTCTGTATTTTCAAACCTTACCCCACCAATGAAGCGAAGTTCATCTGTAATGAATAAATCAAGCATGCCGTAAACAGCTGATATAGTACTCTCGGCGTCATAAGAGTTTCTAATTTCGCTACCATCTTGAACATACGTACCATAATCATAGCCTTGGCCTCTTCCTGTTGTGGTTGAGTCGATAATTCCTTGTGTTTGAAAGAACTGGAATGCATCGCCATTGGCATCTCTTATAGAGTAAGCATCATTAAAAATGTCATACCTAAACTCGTTGAAATCACGTTCTTTTGAATCAAAGAAGTAGCCTGTTTTGAATTTAGATCTTTTCCCAAGAGGTACACTTACATCAACAATAGCAGAATTTCCTGTTTCGTCTAAATCTCTGAAAAAACGTGCAGGCCTAGGATATAATGATTGTGGATTTGAAAATAAGGTAGTATCGGCTCCATTGATCTGAGAATTTTCAGATTGAAGTAAAAAATACCTTAAATCAGGAGTTTCCATAGCGTTATTCGCTTGTGATAATTTCCAATCAACTTGGATATTATTGAAACCCGTAAATACACTTTTACCAGAAAGGAACATGGCATCTAGCGATCTTTCTTGATAAGACAATACATTAGAAATTTGATTAGAATTTGGGACATCTTGCCAAATCCCTTCTACTTGTCTACCAGTATGAGTACCAGATTGCGTCTTAAAATAGGAGAAGTTGATTTTATGATTGTTGTGAGGAATGTAGGCTAAGTTCACTAACGAACCCCAATCTACATTATCATCTGTTCTTCTATCTGAGAAAACTCTATCACCAAAAAGTTCATCAGTTGTGTCGAACTCACCGACTAATAAATAACGACCAACAGAGCCATTTTCATAGTTATTCAATGATCGTGCGTAAGTCAAAGAAACAGAATAACCAAACTTACCAATTGATGTTTCTTTTTGATCACCGAAGGAAATACCAAAACCGTGGTTTATAGGTAAGCTGGTGTTTACGGGAACCATTTCGTTGTTAAAAGTACGCGACGCTCTATTCAATAGAATAGACTCTTGTGTGCCTATTCTACTTCCTGTAGTTAATGAAGGAATTGGCGTATTAGACTCACGTAGTTCTTGTAAATATGTTGGGAGCTTTCTTTGACCATCATCATAACCCAACCAATCTGTGCCACTTCTTTGGCCTAAAAGCCCATCCTGAAAAGCAACTTGTGAGTTAAAAGAAGAAGAAACTGATATGTCTAAGGTTTTATTTTCGGGGAAGTCCTTGGTAGTAATATCCACTAAACCACCCGAGAAGTTTCCTGGTTTATCTGGTGTAAAGGTCTTTAGCGTTACAATATTATCAATAAGATTAGATGGTATTAAATCTAATTGAAAAGCCTTTTTATCTGGGTCTGCTGTAGGAAGTTCTACTCCATTCATATGTGTTGTAGAGTAGCGTTCTCCTAAGCCACGTACATATATATATTTTCCACCGACTACAGAGGCGCCCACGACTTTTTTCATTACACCGGCAGCATCAGAAAGTCCAGATTTTGTAATAGATTCGGCAGAAATAGCATCTGAGAAGGAAATGGCTTTCTGGCGAACTCTTAATAGCGCTCCTTCAGAGTTTGTAATTGCCGCTGCTGTAACAATTACTTCCTCGCCTAGATCAAATGTTTCAACAGCTAAGGATACATCCATTTTTAGGCTTTGGCCAGCAGTTAAGTTTACTTCACTTACCACCTTAGTTTGGAAACTGATAAAACTGAAGATAATTGTATAAGTACCTGGTTCAATATTATCTATAGAATATCTTCCGTCTATATCTGTGGCAGTACCTTTTATAAGTTCTTCGATGCGAACATTCGCGCCAATTAACGTTTCGCCGGTTTCAGCGTCAACAACCTGGCCATAGATTTTTGCTTTAGCCTGAGCTTTAATTTCAATAGTGTTGATTGTGCAAAAAAAGCTCAAAAGAAGCGTTATAACTAAAGTGTTAGTTTTCAAAACAATGAATTTATTTGTGTGTAGCCATGCTGTTTTAGCATGAACTGTAATGGATCGCTAAATCAGCACAAATTTAAACGAATGCACGCGCTGTAGAATTAGCTCTGTGTTAACAGTTAATCATTGAATTGTTACCGTTATGTTACTGCAATATTAACAAGGCCAATTGGGGGGAATGAGAGCATCTTTTACATTTTCTCAAGAAACAGCCAAAAAAAAAGCTACCATAAAATATGGTAGCTTTTTATAAACACGTGTTGAAGGGAAAAGACCTATTTAGCTTTCGGAAGGTTTTTCTTTGTCGTCGCTGTCGTCGCTGTCATCGACTGTTACGTCAACGACAGTGCCGTTCGTAGAGGTCTTGTGTTCATCGGCCTCTTCTTCTTTGTTTTTACTATCGCTATCAGTACCACTATCGTCTGCATCAGAATCTACTACTTTAGCATCTTCAACATCTCTAGGAAACATGTGCTCTGGATATTTCTCGTGAGGACTTTTCCCCAAGATTTTTTTCAGTTCATTGTAGCCCATAATCTCAACTTTGAGCAGTTCTTCTGACATTCTGATAAGCTCGTCTTTATGCTCAACCAGAAGGTCATAGGTGCGTTTATGACAATCTTTGATGATACGGCGGACAGCAACATCAATTTTCTGTGCAGTATTATCGGAATAGATTTTATTAAAACCGTAGCTCGAATCTGGATTTGATGAGTCTCGCAATGAGATATAACCCAATTCTTCACTCATACCGTAATCTGCCACCATGGCAAAAGCCAATCTAGTTATGCGTTCTAGATCATTTTGTGCACCAGTAGAGATTTTCCCGAAGATAATTTCTTCAGCCACTCTACCGCCTAATAGGCCGCAAATTTTGTCTATCAGCTCTTCAGTACGCATTAAGAAACGATCTTCTAGCGGCGATTGAAGAGTGTAGCCAAGGGCCGCAATTCCACGCGGTACAATAGATACTTTGATAACAGGATCTGTGTGCTCTAAGTACCAACCAACAATAGCATGACCTGATTCATGGTAGGCAACAATTTCGCGTTCTTTTGGGCTAATGAGTTTATTCTTTTTCTCTAAACCGGCAATTACGCGTTCAATAGCATCTTGGAAATCAATCATTTCCACGCTCGTTTTATTTCTACGTGCAGCTAATAATGCAGCTTCATTACAAAGGTTAGCTAATTCAGCGCCTGCAAATCCTGGTGTTTGAGAAGCAAGAAGTTTGATATCAACAGCATCAGAAAGTTTGATTTTTTTGATATGCACATTCAGAATTTCAATACGGCCTTGTAGATCGGGTTTGTCAACCACAATTTGGCGATCAAAACGACCTGGACGCAATAACGCTGTATCTAAAACATCTGGACGGTTAGTTGCCGCCATGATAATGATGGCTTTATCAGAGTTGAAGCCATCCATCTCTGCAAGAAGTTGATTCAGTGTATTTTCGCGCTCATCATTAGCGCCCATCATTTGGCCTTTTCCACGCATTCTACCTATTGCGTCAATTTCATCGATGAAAATGATACAAGGTGCTTTTGCTTTTGCCTCTTTAAATAAATCGCGAACACGAGCAGCACCAACACCAACAAACATTTCAACGAAATCAGAACCACTCAAACTAAAGAATGGAACATCAGCTTCGCCAGCCGTTGCTTTTGCTAATAAGGTTTTACCAGTACCAGGAGGGCCTACTAAAAGAGCGCCTTTAGGAATAGTTCCACCAAGAGTGGTGAATTTCTCTGGACTTTTCAGAAACTGTACAATTTCTTCCACTTCTTCTTTGGCCTCTTCCAAACCAGCAACGTCTTTAAACGTAACTTTGGTGGCGGTTTCTTTATCGTAAAGGCTGGCTTTACTCTTACCAATGCCCATCATTTGTTGGCCTGGATTCATTCTCTTCATTATGAAGACCCAGAAAATCACTGCGAATGCAATAGGGATGACCCAGACTAGAATGCCATCAAAGAAATTACTTGATTTCTCTCCAGAGAACTGCACCTTGTCTTCATGCTGCTGTAGGTAGGCTGTTACATCGTGGCCATCAATCATGGTAGTGCTGTATTTTGGAATACTAGTACTAGATGAGCCCAAGCCTAAAGGTGAATTTGTGGCTTCTGGCTGTTGAATTACATTATCTCTTAAAGCAGCATCGCTATATTCGCCATAAATAATGGTACCATCACGAACTGTTGCAGTTTTTATATAGCCTTGCTCAACATACTTCAAGAAAGTGCTGTATGGAATTTGCGTGCCACCTGTAGAATCGTAGCTAAACAGAAGGTTTAGGCTAATAAGCACCAGCAGCAAAACAGCGTATATCCAAAACGGAAACTTAGGGTTCTTAGAACCACCTTTAGTTTCTTTGGGTTTTTTTTCGGTTGGACGTTCTTTTTGAGAATTAGTATCGGACATGTAGTATGGTTTTTGTCTGGTTTTCGGTAGCTGTTACCGTTGTCGTTTCTAATTAGAGACGCCTAAACCTAATTTTGTCTAGAGTATGCTGCATTAACAATTGTTGTTGAAATATCGTGCAATTTTATTGAATGATATAAAGCAGCAAAATATACCTCGCAATACGTGAGCCAAAAACGATTAGCCCAAACCTTTGCCATGATTGTTTTGCTATTCCTGCCAAAATGGTGATTGGGTCGCCAATGAGTGGCAGAGCATTCAGCCAAATCAACCGATTGCCATATTTCTCTGACCATTTAAGAACTTTTTTACCATAATGTTCATTCGTTAATTTGCCATGCATTTTAGTGCTAAAGAAGTATCCGAGCAAATAATTTGTGGTTGCGCCTAAAATATTTCCTAAACTAGCCGTAATTAATACAGCAGATATGGGCCAATCTAGCGCTATAGCGGTGCTAAAGGCTATTTCTGAACTAAAAGGCAGTATTGTAGCAGCAGCAAAACAGATTATAAATAACATCGGAAGTCCGTAGGTACTGATTACCTGCGGATCGGTTAATATTTCTACCACGGTAGCTTATCCAAGTCAACATTTCCACCCGTTAATATGATACCGATAATTGGTTTGTTACTTAAATCAATTTTCTGTTCAAGAAGAGCCGCAACAGGCACAGCACAGCTTGGCTCAATAATAATTTTTAGACGTGTCCAAATTAACTTCAGGGCCTCAATTATGCTAGCCTCAGAGACCGTTACAATTTGATCTACTTGATCTTGAATAATCGAAAATGTGAGTTTTCCAACCGTTGTTCTGAGTCCGTCTGCAATTGTATTAGGCGTAATGTCTGTTATTCGCTTTCCACTAATAAACGATTGGTATGCATCATCTGCTTGATCTGGTTCTGCGCCTATAACCTTGATTGTGGGTTTAATTGCTTTGCTTGCTATGGCTGTGCCACTCAGTAAGCCACCTCCGCCAATGGGAGCCATTATAATATCTAGTTCTGGGTTATTTTCCAGGAATTCTTTGGCACAAGTTCCCTGACCTGCAATTACATCGAAGTAATCATAAGGGTGAATTTCCGTAGCGCCTGTCTTTTTAACAACATCTGCCAGTGTGCTTTCCCGCGCACTTATTGTAGAGTCACAGAAAATAATTTCTGCTCCATAGCCTTTTACAGCCTCTATTTTAACCTTTGGGGCGTTTTCTGGCATAACAATATAGGCCTTGGCAGTACGCAATTTAGCCGCTAATGCAACTGCCTGCGCATGATTCCCCGAAGAGTGTGTAGCTACGCCTTTTTGTAAATGTTCTTCCGATATATTGAATACCGAATTACAACCACCCCTAAACTTAAAAGCGCCTACTTTTTGGAAGTTTTCGCATTTGAAAAAAATCTTTGTACCCAATAGCTTATTCAAATTTTCACTACTTAGCACAGGCGTAATATGCGCATAAGGTGCAATGCGTTCAGCTGCCAGGGCAATATCTTTGTAGGAAGGTGCTATAAATTTCATGAGGGAATGAGTATAAGTGCTATGGTTTTTTAACCCATATTTGCAGTGATGTTTTTGCAAGGCTTATAGATCGCTTTGCGTTCTTTTTGTCAATAACCATCGATTCAAAGCCGTCTAAAGAAACGGCTTCATTGGTGGCTATTTTCATCCATTCGCCAACAGGTAAATCTACTTTTATGGTAGCACTTGATTCTCCAACATTTAAGGCAACAAAGATCTCATTGCCAATGGTATAGCTTAATAAAGCTTCATTTTCTGATGGAGCAAAAAATTGATAATGTCCTTCAGGAATGGCTTCGCCAATGCGCATATTTTTGCCATAGCTTGAATTTCTAAAAGCAATTATCCCCTTCCACCAAGCCAGCATATTTTCATAATTGGGGCTATTTTTGTTGTTTTTTCCAATATTTTCCCAAACAAAGCGATTTGCGGCTCTCAAGTTATAACTGTCATTTTTTCCGTGAAAATGCAATGAACCACTTTCGGTTTTTTTGATTTGGGATCTGACTTCTGCAAGACCTTTTGAGCGCATAAACTCAGTTCCGCCATGCAGTACAATAGGTCCAGCGGAGGTAAATAATAGCGCTGTAGCAATTTTGAAACGGTCTTCGTATACGCCTTTTCTTCCATCCCAATTGTTGGTTGCAAAACGATCTGCTAGCGCCCAATTATCATGGATATCTAAATAGTTGATGCCCAGGTTTGGTGTCGGCTCTTCTTCGTAGCTATTTGCTAAGCCTTGCATAGCTTTGGCTCGGTCTTGGGTTAACCCACCAGCATAGCCACGGTCCGTTTTCTTATTAGCTGGCATGGAAGGTGGGCCTTTAAAGGCATTTCTAGATTCATCTTGGAAGAAAGTAATGGGGGAATCTATTTTGTACCAATCCCAAGATGGGTTAGCCTCATATTCAGGGTCATTACTGCCAATCCAAGGCTCACCGTACACAATTTTTTCATGGCCTATTGCTTCACGAAGCTTAATCAAGGTTTGTTTGTCTGTTTGTCCAGCAAGGTCAATTCGGAAACCATCCACACCAATTTCGTCAATAAAATACTTGCACTGGTCTATAATCCAGCGCTGCATCATGGGGCGGTTTTCCGATTTGGTTTCATTCCCAAAAGCGCCAATATGGTTGCCTTCAACATCTAAACGATAATAATAAGATTTCTCTATGCCATTGAAGTTCATATTATAATGGCGACCATCCATATTTTCCCCAGTATGGTTAAACACATAATCTACAATTACGGCCATTCCTTTTTGGTGGAATGCTTCAACCAATTCTACAAGCTGAGTTCGTTCTGTGCCATGATCTGTGCCTTTTTCCCTGAAACGGTTTTCAACGGCCATAGCATGAGTTATTCTGTAGCCCCATTGGTAATTTTCTAAGGCAATGGCTTGTTCCTGCATAAATGGATCATCTTTAAAAGCAGCTTGCCACTCTTCATTGCTGTAGTGTAAATACTCTTGAACCGGCAGTAAATGCACGGTGTTTATTCCCAAGTTTACCAAATGGTCGAAACCAATAGCCTCGCCAAGCTTATTTTTGAGTCCTGGTTTAATCATTGCAGGAAAAGTGCCCTTGAAACGATCATCAACAGGCAATAAATCGGTGAAATCTTGTACGTGAACCTCATAAGCAATTACATCTTCCATGGCAGGAATACCTTTTTCTAATGGCTTAGCAGGAATTCCTTTAGGCCAAACACGGCTCTTACCGAAAGCGTCGTCGTTTACTCTTGCATAGGGGTCAGAAACGTGGGTGCCAGTTAGTTCATAGTAATGAGAGCCAGGTTCGTTTTCAGGGCCATGAACCGTGAAATCGTACCATGTTTTGGCTAAATTCCCATCAGCTACAGCTTCCCAGACACCATCTGCATCTCGTTGCATAATAATGGTTTGCTTGGCTTTATCATCATTTTTACCTTTGTAGAGGTATAGCTTAACGCCCTCTGCTCTTGGGGCAAATAATCTAAATGCAGTAGTTTTTTTGTCGGCAGCAATAGTAGCGCCGAGCTCTTTACCAGAGTATAGCGTGCGGTAGTAGCCATCGAATCGGCAAAGAACTTTCAGCTTTTCGGGTAGGTAGGTAAGGAAATGCACCCGATTTAGATCAAAACTTGCTGCGGGCTTAATAAGTGCTTCGGTTGCGGTGTTTGGAAGGATTTCGGTAACAGGAATTAGGGTTCCATCAAACTTCTCTAGTTTCCAATCTGCGGGTTTTGTTGAACGCTTAACGCCATCGCCTTCTAAATTGACCCAAATAGTGCCATTAGCGGTTATCTCTGCAATTAGCTTAGTTGGTTCAATTCCCGACATAAAAATTAAATTGCCACCTTGTTCGTTGGTGGCCATAGTTGGCGGACTTAACCACTCGCCTTCATTAATTCTGAATTTAAAAGGGCTTGCTGCTTTTACGAGCTCAAATTCAGAATTATTTATTGTTAGCTCCCAAATACCAGATTGAACAAAGGTAAGTTGCCATTGAGAATCATCCATATCTTGGCTCCATTCTCTGAATGTGCCAGTTACCACTACACGATTTGGAGTTTTAGAAATGCCATAGTCTTTCTCATTGAAAACAAAAGTAAGCTTATTTCCTTGTGACGTATAACCCTGTGCAGTAGGAGATGAAGGCGATTGTGCAAAGGCTACATTCAGTGTACAAATGAATAAGACAAATAGCAGGTTTATTTGATGTAGACGCATAGTTCAATCATTCAGGTTCAATATTATAGCTAGTTAAATTACGCTTTTATTCTATTAAATGGCGCTTTCTAGTTGGTGTTGAAAAGGCCTACAAAAAAGCGCTTACAAAATTATTTGTTATACTAACTAATTCACCAAATGAATCTTATATTCAAGGCTATTCCACCTATTAAAGAATGCTATGCCAACACACTTCAATCCAATCAAAACCTCTGTTTTCGATCTTTTTAAAATAGGTCCTGGCCCGTCAAGTTCACATACTATTGGCCCGATGAAAGCTACTAGAGATTTTCTCCACAGAATGCGCGAGCTGCCAGCCGATTGCCATTCACCCAATAACACGATAAAAGTGCATTTATATGGAAGTTTGAGCGCAACAGGCCGAGGTCATGGCACCGATAGAGCTGTGCTAGCTGGCTTGCTAGATTGGGTGCCTGAAGCAACAGACCCTATATCTTTTGCCACACTTTGGAATACTGAAAAAGAGTATTCTGTGAAAATATCTGAAGAAATGAAATTGTCTTTTGAAGAATCTGCCATAATTTTTGATGATATAGTAACAGATTATAAATTTAGCAATACTATGTTATGTGTGTACCAGCATTTGGGTGGAGAGCTTCGCATGCAGTATTACTCTGTTGGCGGTGGTTTTATTGAGTGGGAAGGTTGGGAATTACCAGAAACGGGCGAGCCTCCATATCCGTATTCAACCTTTGAAGGGTTGTTGGTGCAGCTGAAAAAAAGTGGATTAGGCATAGCTGAATTGTTGCTTGAGAATGAAAAAGCTATTTCTGGGATGACTGAAAAAGAGATTGCCACAAAGTTAGATCACACTGTGAACACCATGATTTCTGCCGTGAACCGTGGTTTAGTAACTATTGGAACACTTCCTGGCTCTATTCAATTAAAGCGTAAGAGCAATAAGGTGATGGAAAAGGCTAAATCACTCAATAGCAGACAAGACAAATTTTTACGCTTACTCAATGCCTATTGCTTAGCCGCTTCTGAAGAAAATGCAGCAGGTAATATTGTTGTAACAGCACCAACCTCTGGAGCAAGCGGGGTAATTCCGGGTATTTTATATCTGATGCGCCATCATTATAAAATTAAAAAAGAAAAGCTGCGAGAAGCCATGCTAGTTGCTTCTTGTATTGGATTTTTGGTTAAGCACAATGCTAGTATTTCAGGTGCAGAAGCGGGCTGCATGGGAGAAGTAGGCACAGCTTCTGGTATGGGCGCTGCCATGATTGCCTACTTAAAGAAAGAGGATATTCGAACCATTGAAATTGCTGCTGAAATCGCTATCGAACATCATTTGGGAATGACTTGCGACCCAGTTGGCGGCTATGTTCAAATTCCATGTATTGAGCGCAATGCCGTTGGTGGCGTAAAAGCGTACAATGCATGGTTATTAGCCTCAAGTGGGGTAAACGATACGCAAATTATTTCTTTAGATAGAGTAATTAGAGTGGTAAAAGAAACGGGAAAAGATATGTCTAAGAAGTACAAAGAGACCTCTGAAGGCGGTTTAGCACTAAGCATGACTGAATGTTAATTGGGCTTAGTTTTTACTAATTCAATTTTGATTTTTTTGCCATTGTCGTAGTCATAAAAAAACCCGCTCCTTTCAAAGAGCGGGCAATGATGAGATGTTATGATGAGAATCATAAACTTCTTTCATAATTTTTATTTCAATAAGGTCATTTTCTTTGTTAGCACCGTACTACTTGTTTGTAGTCTGTAGATGTAAACACCACTAGGCAGTTTTGTGGCATTGAATTCAGTTATATGATTCCCAGCTTGTAGGTTATTGTTTATCAGTGTTGCTACTAGCTGACCATTTATGTTGTAAATATTCAGCATTAATCTAGTTGCTTCGTTCAAATCAAAAGAAATAGAGGTGGTCGGATTAAATGGGTTTGGATAGTTTTGATTCAGCTTTACGTCAGTAGGAATGGCGTCTTCCTCAACATCGGTTAAAATATCAGGTTGTAAAAAAACATCCGCGAAATTCTCTCCATATTCATTCAATGCATAAATTCTTAGACGAATTTCTTTGTACTTATCATTAATGGTGGCTGTTAAAAGAGCGTCGTCAGAAACTTCATATTTTATAGATGTATTACCAAACGTATCAACTATATAAGATGTAATAGTAGCCGTATTTGTAAAAACCGTTTTAAGATCTAATGTATATGAGTTTACATCTATCTTCTTTAATTGGAACTTGTTATTGAAGGAAGGAAGAATTTGTGGAGCTGCGGCAGCATTTTTTGGTAAAGCAAGAATTGAGAACTTTCCATTGTATGTCTTATCCAAATTAATTTCTGTATCGTTATGGAGATCATGACGGATAACTCCATTACCGTCTACTAGAACTGCGTAATCGGTATGTTCAACGATATATGATGGGTCTATAAAGAGATTACGTACAGGTTCTCTAGAAGATAAAGTGAAGTTAAAATCCCAAGTCTGCATTTCATTTCCTGATATACTCCTTATTTCTTTGAAAAAGTACCCATCAATATATACGTAGAAATTGTCGCCTGGAGGTGCCGGTGGGGCAGGGATTTTATGAGCTTGATTTGCCCAACCTACAGCCATAAATTGATAATCCGTATATGAGGTATCTTGGGTACTTCTGAGAACTAGAGAAAAGCTTGTGTCATTCGCATACAGATTATTTGTTGCACTCGATAGCACAAAAAATGTAATTAATAATAGTATGGCTTTAGCACTTCTCATTTCTAGTAATTTTGTCTACCTCTCTCTTTGGTTGGTCTCTCATATCAAAGCCGTTAACAATTGCGAGCTATAGACTTCGATGAGTACAAACTAAAGCTAAGAAGTGCAAAAACTTTACATACTTATGTAAAGAAATGTGTAAAGTGTTAAAGCCTTTCATTTAATATTTTTTTACTTGCACTTTACAAATGAAAATTATTTTACATAAAAAAAGGCGCATTAAGCACCTTTTGTAAATCTATGTTAAAATATAGCTTTTTTTACCAGGTTTAATTATTGTAGCCACCGCCAATACCAATTAAGCCGGGATTTATAGGGCTTAAACTAATTTTTCCGCTTGGGCTATTATCCCAATCTTGAATTAGTGGTCGGTCCAAGACTATTCCAGATCTCCACGCTTGTATGGTAGATAACTCGTTAAAGCGTGCACTTAGGAATAGGGCTGGACCAAAACTCACATCCAAAGCACCACGCATGAGTACATGATGAGAATATTCAGAATCTGCTTCATAAGGCTTTATTTTCATGAAAACGGGTGATTGTAATGGGCCACCATAGTTATCATTATAAACCCACTGGATAGCATTTTGGAAAGTAATTGCTTTTTCTGGTTCTCCATTCATTATATAGACCATACCCATGTCGGTTTTCCAGCCTTCTTTTACATCGCCAAAAGCTCTATTTGCTGTTTCAACACGCTCATAAAATAGTGAACTCAACTGTTCTGCTCTTTCTGAAGTTCCACCCGCATTTAACCAGAAACTGTCAATTGCAGCAATTATTTCATCTTCAGAAGCCAATTGCAACAAATTGTTGTATTCTCTGTCAAACATTATGTACTTAAGCGGTGCTCTACGCTCTTCGGCGCTTACCACTAGGGGATAATTTTCAGAGCGAACGGCAAAATCTCTGCTCTTATAAATTTTCTGATTAGCGTCATCAGCAATGGAGACAGAAAAGCGATAATTTCCTTCAGTTAATTTAGGAACAACATATTCTACTAAAATGCTTCCTTCTTGGCTCACAATACGTCTGAATCGCTGAATATTTGTAGTTCTGCGGTAATCAATTCCTCTGAATTCAAGAGAGGAGTTATCATAATCTGGGAAGAATGTAGGTCGGGCAATGCTGTTATCACTCGCTAATGACTGAAGCTCTGAGGTAACTACAAATTGTTTATTACCGTCAGGATTATACACTTGAAATTGGAATAATAAACTATCAGCACTACCTGCTAATTCATAGGAAGATACTCGTCTGAAGTTCAGTCCATTGTCGTTTTTTCCCAGCATTATAACCTCCGTTAAATGCGGTTTCCCATCATTAGCAGAAGGAATAAAAATGTCGTTAGAAACGGTATTCGACTCGTTATTCCACTCATCAGTTACGGTAGTATTTAATAAATAACTACCCGATGAAATGGCAATATTCTTTGGTATTGAAAAGATGCCTCTAAAATTTCTAAGAGCAGGATGGCTATCACTAATTTTGTGAGATCCAACATTACTATAAACTACAGCGTCAGTCTCTTTGTCAATAATTTCTGTTAAAAGACGGTATTTAGCGGTGTATTTATCGTCTAGCTTAACATAATTTAAGCTGCCATAGATAATGTCTACACCATAATCTATGTAGGGTTCATCATCTAGATTGTACAAGCCTTGCGCCGTTGCTCTGAGTTCAGGACCAGATTTTACAAGGCTAAAAGCTTCGCCTCTATTTACAGATTGATAATTAGGCGTGCTTGAACATGCAATTACGCTTACTAATATGATAATGGATGTGATTGACTTCCTCAATATGGCTGGAACCTCAGTTAATGTGCTAGATAAATAAAATTGACTTTGGTTTTA
>Ga0306871_1000303_pt1 | contig 19388 bp, 19 predicted proteins | sample AntRauMeHopE1497_FD_190447 | JGI IMG/M metagenome (GOLD analysis project Ga0306871, IMG submission 190447) | Saline lake microbial communities from Rauer Islands, Antarctica - Metagenome Hop E1 #497 (v2) (version 2) | ecosystem: Environmental > Aquatic > Non-marine Saline and Alkaline > Saline ... | reverse complement strand
AAGGAAGGAGTGGTCATCACCTTGACCACTCGCCCCCGCATGCGTCGCGTGGTGGATTTGCTCAAGCAGGCAGGTATTTCCGTTAACCCGGAAGACAAAAAGCCTTCCGACATCGCTGCTCTCACCCGCGCCTAAAGCGCGAGCAGCGCGCTCGCGGTGAGTGCGAGTGCTAAGCCCACATATTGAATGGGGGCGATGCGCTCTTTGAGGACCACGTTGGCAAGCAGGATGGTTCCTGCAGGGTAGAGCGCCACAAGGACCGCCATCACCGAGAGCGCGCCGACGCGCAAACCATAGAGGACCACGACGTTGGCGACCACGTCGAGAACACCTGCCACCACAATCATGGACCAGACCGCGGGAATGTGTGAGAGGCCGGGAAGTCGCGGGGTGCGCCCTCGGGTGCTGTGCCAGAGGATGACCCCCAGAATGACGAGAACGAGGGTCAGGCTCGAGACAAACCGGTTGGCGAGCAAAGGAATGAGTCCTGAGTCGTCAGGAGTCGCGGCAAACAACACCAGCGTGAAGCCAATCAGGGCTCCCGAACTCGCTGCCATGATGAGCCCGACTGGACGTGGCCTGACGGCGCCTTTTTCGGGCACGAACCCGACAAAGATGATCGCGATCAAGGCGAGCCCCATCGCCACGAGGAACCCTATTCCACTGCCCTCCCCCATGCCCAAACCAATGCTGACCGGGACAACGGCCGAGAGAAACGCGGTGACGGGAGACAGTATGCTCATGGGCCCAATGGCCAAACTGCCATAGAGCAAACCGATTCCGGCGGCACCCGCAAGACCCGACGCCGCACCCAACAGCCAGGCCTCCGCGCTCGAGGTGGCAGGAACAAACAGCGAAGCCACGAGCAGACCCAGCAACCCCACAATGGCCACACCGGCTGTGGTGAGCAGGGTGGAGGAACGCCGTGCTGCGAGGCCGCCATAAAAGTCTGCCGCGCCATAGGTGAGCGCACCGGAAAGCCCAAGAATGACGGTTAACAACGGTGCTCCTTTGGCGTAACAGTGTGACTCATCGTGAGCTGTGCGACCCTGGACGAATACTCTGGGATAGTACTAATCCCGCCCATGTTAAGGAGCGACGTGCCACTAGTTTACGGAAACATCACCGAAGCATATGGAAATACCCCTCTGGTTCGACTCAACACGGTGACCGAGGGGGCCGGAGCGACGGTGCTCGCCAAGCTCGAGTTTTACAACCCTTCCTCATCAGTCAAGGATCGGTTAGCGATTGCCATTGTGGATGCGGCGGAAGCGTCCGGGGAGCTGCAGCCCGGTGGCACCATCGTGGAGGCAACCAGTGGCAACACCGGCATCGCCTTGGCCATGGTCGCGGCAGCCCGAGGGTATAAAGCGGTGTTGACCATGCCCGACAGCATGAGCATGGAGCGCCGAATGCTCCTTCGCGCCTACGGAGCCACACTGGTGCTGACACCGGGGCCGGAAGGAATGACGGGTGCGTTGAACAAGGCACTTGAGGTCATCGCCGATATCCCTGGCGCTGTCTTTGCCAGGCAGTTTGAGAACCCTGCAAACCCCGAAATTCACCGACGCACCACGGCGGAAGAAATCTGGCGCGACACCGACGGAGCGGTCGATGTCTTCGTCGCCGGTATCGGAACCGGGGGAACCCTGACCGGAACGGGACAAGCGCTGAAAGCTAAAAAGCCGAGTGTGAAAGTGGTGGGGGTCGAGCCCCTGGAATCACCTTTGCTGACCGGAGGGGAAGTCGGCCCGCACAAAATCCAGGGCATTGGCGCGAACTTTATTCCCGAAATTTTGGACCGAGACGTGTACGACGAGATTATTGACGTGTCAAGCGCTGATTCGGTGGCCACCGCCAGGCGGCTGGGGGCAGAAGAGGGAATCCTTGGAGGGATTTCGTCGGGGGCGACCGCGCACGCGGCGCTGCAGCTGGCACACCGGCCTGAATTTGCTGGTGCCACCATCGTCGTTATTCTGGCAAGCTTTGGTGAGCGCTACCTTTCCTCTGTTTTGTATGAAGGACTCGATTCATAGATGGAACCACTCACGCGCATCGTCGAAGATATCCGTGCGGTGCGTGAACGAGACCCGGCTGCCCGGACGGCACTCGAAGTCTTTCTCACCTCCCCCGGGGTTCACGCCCAACTGTGGCACCGGGTAGCGCACGGGCTGTGGCGTTGGGAATGGTTTCTTGTGGCGCGCATCGTCTCCACCGTGTCGAGGTTTTTCACGGGAATAGAAATCCATCCCGGCGCTGTCTTAGGGCGCCGGTTTGTCATCGATCACGGCATGGGTGTGGTGATCGGGGAAACAGCGATCGTGGGTGATGACTGTCTGATTTACCACGGCGTCACCCTTGGGGGAAAAGTGAACACCAGCCGCGAAAGCGTGTCGGGGCGGCGTCATCCCCAGCTTGGCAACCGCGTTTTGATTGGCGCGGGGGCAGCGGTGCTGGGTGCCGTCACCCTGGGGGATGACGCCACGGTGGGGGCGCTTTCGGTCGTTGTTGATGATGTTCCCGAGGGGGCGCTTTCGGTCGGGATTCCCGCTAAGGTCAAGAACCGCCCCCGAAGCAAGTAGGTTTTCATGTTCAAGCAGGTCAGCCGTCTCACCCTGGGTCCCCTGGCCCGGCTGATGTTTCGCGCGAAAATTCTGGGGCGCAAAAATGTGCCCCGCACCGGAGCGGTGATTTTGGCGAGCAACCATCTTTCCTTTATTGACAGTGTTGTGATCACGTTGTTTGCACCCCGCCCGGTGTCCTTTTTGGCAAAAGAAAGCTACTTCACCGGTACCGGTGCGAAAGGTTGGCTGTCACGGTCTTTTTTTTCTAGCATTGGTGCCATCCCGGTGAAGAGGGGGGTGGGCCACGCAGCCCAGGAGGCTCTGGATGCTGGCTTGTCGCTGCTTCAGGAGGGGGAAGCGTTTGCCGTTTATCCCGAGGGCACTCGATCGCTTGATGGCCGCCTCTATCGTGGCAAAACAGGGGTGGCGTGGCTTGCTCTCAACGCCGGGGTTCCCGTGGTGCCCGTTGCGGTGATTGGCACCGACAAAGTTCAGCCCTCAGGAACTAACCGGATCAAACCCGCCCGGGTCACGATTTACTTTGGGCAGCCATTGGATCTCTCCCGGCACGGCAAAGCGGATTCGGGCCGGGCCAGACGCCAGGCAACGGATGAGGTTATGGATGCTATTGCGGCGATGTCGGGGCAGGTGAGAGCGGAGGGCTACAACGAGCCCCCCGCGAAGAACATTGCCGAACGTGTTCGACGGAGCCTTCGCGGGAGAAGCCAGCTTTAGAGAGCCTCAGCGTCTCCGCCGGCTTGTGCTTTCTCTACCTCGGCGCGAACGTCATCCATGTCGAGTGCTTTGACGGCGGTGATGACCTCTTCCAGTGCTGGGCCAGGAAGCGCTCCCGGCTGGGAGAAAACAAGAATGCCATCGCGGAACGCCATCAGGGTGGGGATGGAGCGAATGTTTGCTGTTTGAGACAGCGCCTGTTCGGCTTCGGTATCGACCTTGCCAAAGGTCACATCGGCGTGTTGGTTGCTGGCCTCTTCGTAGATGGGGCCAAACGCTTTACACGGGCCGCACCACTCAGCCCAAAAGTCAACAAGGGTTATTCCTTCGGAGGTAACGGTCTTTTCGAAGTCTGCTTGGGTCAGATCAATAGTGGGCATGGGAGTCCTTTCCGTAAGTTCCAAACTATACCCCATGGGGTATACGGGCAAGAGGGGTGTTCGCCGGGAGCTAATCAAGCGGCGCTTGGGTAGTGGGAGACACACAAAAAACAGGGGGTTTGAGCCAGGTGCTTCGTGGTGGGAACCTATGGGAGCACTGTGGGGAAGCAAAAGCTCTTAGCCTGGGCCTAGAGCGAGAATTCCTCGAGGAGAGCGCGAAAAATGACCCTACAGGTTGAGACACCCCAGACAACCACCCATGCGTCGACGGAGGACCTCTCCGTGGATGTGGCACGACTTGGCGAATATGTGTTGGGCCAGTGGGCCGATATTCGCAGGAGCGCTCGGACTCTGTGTGAAGACCCCGACATGTGGAAAATCGAAGGGCAGCCGAGTGCTCAACATCGCGAGCGAGTCTTTGGCCAACTGAACCGTCTGGTGGAAGCCGGTGGGGTTTTGCTGGCGTTCCCCGATTATGTGGGCGGTGGAAACAACCCCGGGGGAAATATCGCAAACTTTGAACAGCTGGTGCTGGCAGACCCTTCCTTACAGATTAAGTCTGGCGTGCAGTGGGGCCTTTTTGGGTCTGCAGTGATGCACCTTGGCACCGAAGAACATCACAAGAAGTGGTTGCCGGGAATTATGTCTCTCGACATTCCCGGGTGCTTCGCCATGACTGAAACGGGTCACGGGTCTGATGTTGCCTCCATTGCCACGACGGCGACCTATGACGCAGACGCAGGAAATTTCATCCTTCACACACCCCACCGGGGAGCCTGGAAGGATTACATCGGCAATGCTGCCGTGGACGGGAAAGCTGCGGTGGTTTTTGCGCAGCTTATTGTCGCTGGCGAAAACCATGGGGTTCACGCCCTCTATGTCGAGCTGCGCGATGCCAAGGGCTTCGTTCCCGGTGTTGGCGGCGAAGATGACGGACCCAAGGGGGGCTTGAACGGTATCGACAATGGTCGCTTACATTTCACCAACGTGCGGGTGCCCAGAGAGAACCTGTTGGATCGGTATGGAAGTGTCGATGTGCACGGCGTGTATTCCTCCCCCATTGAGAGTCGTGGTCGCCGTTTTTTCACCACTCTTGGCACCCTGGTGCAGGGTCGGGTTTCCTTGGTTGGCGCTTCCGTGGTCGCGTCACAGTTGGCCTCAACTATTGCCGTTCGCTACAGCCTTGATCGTCGCCAATTTCCCCTTCCTGGATCTGAGGATGAACAGGTCTTGATGGATTACCAAACTCATCAGCGTCGCCTGGTGCCCCACCTCGCCAACACCTATGCGATGAGTTTTGCGCAAGACGAGCTTCTGGATCTTTTCCATGATGTGTTCCGCGGCGCAAAAGACACCGAAGAGGAGCGCCAGGATCTGGAAACCCTTGCTGCTGCGCTCAAGCCCTACGCCACCTGGTTGGCATTGGACAACCTTCAGGCTGGTCGCGAAGCATGTGGCGGGCAAGGCTTCCTGTCCGAAAATCGTCTCTCCAGTCTCCGGGCAGACCTTGATGTGTATGCCACCTTCGAGGGCGACAACACGGTGTTACTGCAACTCGTGGCAAAGCGTCTGCTGGGCGACTATGCCAAAGCTTTCACAGAGGGTGGTTTGGGCAGCATGGCAAGCTATGTCGCCGACCACGTGGGTGACGCCGCAATCAACCGCTCGGGCCTTCGGCGGTTGGCTCAAAATGTTTCTGATTTTGGTTCCACCGGGCGGTCTATTGGGTATGTGCGAGACACGGCGTCGCAGCGCCAATTACTGACCGATCGTGTAGAGAGCATGGTGGCCAAGCTCGCCGACGAACTTCGTCCAGCAACAAAGATGGAACCCCGCGACGCAGCCGCACTGGTGAACGCCAACCAGAGTGCCATGATCGACGCCGCCTGGGCTCACGCTGAATTGGTGGTGTGGGAGGCGTTCACGAATGCCGTTGATGGAATGGATGAGGGCCCCACCAAACAGATTATGCGGTGGCTTCGCGACCTGCACGGGTTTGTGCTGATCGAAAAACATCGTGATTGGTATCTGATGAACGGCAGGCTGAGCGCCCATCGGGCTGAGGCGATTACCGACTACATCAACCACCGGTTGTTGCCGCGTCTTCGCCCCCACCTGGGCGATTTGGTCGCAGGTTTTGCTTTGAGTGATGCGAATGTCAGGGCGCCGATAGCGCTTGGCGAAGAACATGAGCGCCAAGAAAAGGCCCGGGCCCACGAGCGCAGCTCTCGAGCATGACCCAGTGACACCGTCTACCGGGTGGGCGCTGGTCGGCATGCAATTTGGTCTGCTGGCTGGCCTTGTCGTCCTGCCCTACGGCGGTCTGTGGCCGAGGGGAGGTGTCGCTCTGGTGTTCGCGGTGACGTTCGTTGGCGTCGGTATTTTCGTTGCCGTGGTGGCGGGGCTTCGTTTGGGAAGAACACTCACGCCGTTGCCGATACCCAAAGATGATGGTGCTCTTGCCACCGGAGGGATCTATCGCTTTGTGCGCCACCCCATTTATTCGGGCGTCCTGCTGGCAGCGCTTGGCGCCCTTGTCTGGGGAGCGTCGCTTCCTCACGTCGTGGGGTTTGTTGCACTGTGGGGGGTGCTGTTGACCAAGGTGATGAGTGAAGAGAAGATGTTGGGCGAAAAGTATCCGGGCTACAGTGCCTACGCGCAGGCAACCGGCAGGTTTTTCCCCCGGCTGGGTCGTTAAGCCCTACGCTCTCAGTGAGCTTTGGGTAGGGGAGCGCTAAAACCCAGGAGGGGCTGATGGCCAGAAGAAAACTTTCCGATGTCACCCATCCTGACCTCACACTGGTCGACTCCCACTGGTTGAGCTATGGCTTGGACCCTCAACCGCCGATGCGGCTCAAGATTTTGTACGTCACTTTTGACGAGGTCGCAAAGTCGGGACCGTCTTCTTTCCAGGTCGCAAGCGTGTGTGATCGCCTAGGCATTACCTATCCGATGGTCAACCATTACTTCGGTGGGCGCGATGGTCTTGTGGCGGAGGCTGCCTCGATGGTCTACCTGCGCCATATCGACGCGCTGTGGCGCGCGGTAGAGGGCGCGCCGCGAAACCCGGCGGATCGGTTGAAGGCATGGATGCTCGCCGACATTAAGGAAACGAGCGCCATTGGCGGCTGGGGCGCAATTTTGAACTACCCGCTCTCGGCGAGGGAAGTAAGCCGTCTCCTTGCGGAAAAGTTTGGTGCGCTCATGTCGCGGGGTTTTGAGCTTAATTGGGCGCGACTTGGTCAGCTGGTGAAGGATGTTCGCAACGACTCGGTTACCGAGGTCTCTTTCACGTTGGACAACTATCCCCGATCCGAAACTTTGGCTGACCCAGATGTGGAAGCGTATGCGCCGACCATTGCCTGGGCGACCTATGGCGTGTCAACGTTTCTTGCGGGTCGGCATCTCGCTTCGGCAGGCATCCCGGAGGTCGCAGCACGAACCCCCGCTTTGGTCCTTCGGCATGTTGATTTGCTGATCGACATGATTACCCGAGATCGCAAGAACTAAAGTCACGTAAATTTTGCTACGCTCCACGAGTGATTAGCGTTGTGAGTGATGTGGCTTTGCTGAGCAACATCTTCCTGGCGGGTGCGGGTCTGTTCGCTGCGGGCGCTGTTGCGTTGGCCCTCACCAGCGCAATGACGCGGGGAAAGAACACTCGCGCCTTACCCAATGACCCCCGGCGTCGGATGGCCCCCCCACGCTAAGGATTAGGGGGTTCTGCCCAGCCGGTGACCTTTCTGTCTGCTACGGTTGTGTTCGCTCACCCTTGAAGAAGGCTTCCAGGGGATGTCATCTACTTCGAGGGTAAAACTATGATTGTTGGAGTTCTCAAAGAGCCAATTTCTGGCGAGAAACGTGTCGCCGCTACACCAGAATCGGTCAAGCAACTGATTGGTGAAGGTCTCAAGGTCACCATCCAAAAAGGTTCCGGGTCGTTGGCTGGATACCCCGACGATGAGTACAAGGCCTCCGGTGCGACAATCGCCGCCACGGTTGACCCTGCAAAACTCGACGTCCTCCTCCACGTTCGCCCTCTGGCCCCTGCCACCATCAAGAAGCTGAAAAAGGGCGCCATCACGATGGGTCTTGGCTCACCAGCCTCGGAGGCAGCAGCGGTCAAAGCGCTGCGTGACCAAAAGGTGACCTCGTTTGCCTTGGAACTTGTGCCAAGAATTTCCCGGGCCCAGTCCATGGACGCCCTCACCTCACAGGCCCTCATTGCGGGCTACCGCTGCGTTATCGAAGCCTCCACGCGCTTCCCTCGCTTTTTTCCCCTCTATATGACTGCCGCCGGAACCGTCCCACCCGCGAAGGTGCTGGTTCTCGGTGCCGGTGTTGCCGGCCTTCAAGCCATAGCCACGGCGAAACGGTTGGGCGCCAAGGTCAGTGCCTATGACGTTCGGTCAGCTTCGGCTGACGAAGTCCGATCCATGGGTGGGACCTTTGTGGAACTGGACATGGGTGAGTCTGCTGACGGTGCCGGTGGGTACGCGAAAGAACTTGCCGCAGATCGGGTGAAGCGCCAGCAGGAACTTCTCACGCCATATGTCTCAGCAGCGGACATCATCATCACGACCGCCGCTATCCCTGGCCGGCCCGCGCCACAGTTGATTACGGCAGCCATGATGAAAGACATGAAGCCAGGATCGGTCATCATTGATCTGGCTGCGGAGACCGGTGGAAACGTGGAAGGGTCCAAGCCCGGTGTTGACACCATGGTTGCGGTAGGAAAATCTGGTGGTCTGGTGACCTTGGTCGGGATGAAAGACGTTCCCTCCACGATGGCCTTCGACGCCTCTCGCCTGTATGCCAAAAACGTGTCGAACCTTTTGACTTTGATGACGAAGGACAACACGGTTGTTCCCGACTTCGAGGACGAAGTTGTTGCGGGTGCGTGCCTCACCCACGACGGAGAAATTCGTCACGAACCTACTGCCCAAGCCATGGCTGCACCCGCCAAGGAAAAGAAAGGTGCCAAGTAATGGATGCCATAAACATTCTGACGTTCTTCGTCCTGTCGGTATTCGTTGGGTTTGAGGTCGTATCGAAAGTGTCCAGCACCCTCCACACACCCCTGATGTCTGGTGCGAATGCTATCCACGGCATCATCTTGGTCGGCGCCATCTTGGTCGCCGGCCACGCTGACTCCACGTGGAAACTTGTTCTCGCACTCCTTGCCGTGTTAATGGCAACGGTAAACCTGGTCGGCGGATTTGTGGTTACCGACCGGATGCTCGAAATGTTTGGTGGCAAGAAGAAGGCTTCGGAAGGAAACGCGTCATGAGTCTTATTGGTGTAGAAGTCGAAGCACTTCTCTATCTTTTTGCTGCCGTCTGCTTTATTTTGGCTCTCAAGGGCTTGTCTTCGCCCAAATCGGCCAGACGGGGAAACCTCCTCGGCGCGCTCGGTGCCCTGGTGGGTGTGGTCACCGTATTTTTGGCCGAAGAACTCAGCAACATTGGCTGGATTCTCATCGTCATTGGTGTGGGATCGGCTCTCTCCGTTCCTGCTTCGCGCATGGTGAAGATGACGCAGATGCCCCAGCTTGTTGCGTTGTTCAACGGTGTGGGAGGTGGAGCAGCGGCGATCGTCGCTCTGCTGGAACTGGGTGTCGCTGACACTTTGGGGTTCCTCATCGCAGTGGCGTTCACCATTTTTGTAGGAAGCGTGTCGTTCTCTGGCTCCGTGGTCACCTTCGCCAAGTTGCAAGAGCTGATGACTACCCGTCCTGTGATGTTTAAGGGCCAACCGATTGTCATGGTTCTGCTGTCTGTGGCAACAGTGACCGGTGCGGTGTGGGTGGTAGCAGACGGCAACTTGCTCATCGGCACCATCCTGATGGTGATCGGCCTGGTCATGGGTGTGCTTCTGGTGCTCCCCGTGGGTGGCGCTGACGTCCCCATCGTGATCTCTTTGTTGAACGCCATGACCGGTTTGGCCGTGGCCGCATCAGGTTTGGTGCTGGACAACACTCTGCTTCTGGTGGCGGGAACCCTGGTGGGTGCCTCCGGGACAATTCTCACCCGGGCCATGGCAAGCGCCATGGGCCGCAGTGTCGCAAACACTATTTTTGGCGCCTTCAAGGGCGGTTCGACTGCCGGATCGACCGAAATGTCTGATCGTCCCGTCAAGTCGGGTTCGGCAGAGGATGTCGCCATTTTGCTGGGTTATGCCCAGCGCGTGATTGTCGTTCCCGGTTACGGCCTCGCGGTCGCCCAGGCGCAGCACACCATGTATGAATTGACGAAGGCTCTCGAAGAGAAAGGCATCGAGGTGGTCTTTGGAATCCACCCCGTCGCCGGTCGCATGCCCGGACACATGAACGTGTTGCTGGCGGAAGCGAACGTCCCCTACGAAGTCCTGCAAGAAATGGACGAGGTGAACCCTCAGTTCAAGACAGCGGATGTGTGCCTTGTGGTCGGAGCAAACGACGTGGTGAACCCCGCGGCGAAAACCTCGCCGGGCTCACCCATCTATGGGATGCCCATTTTGAATGCGGGTGATGCTAAGCAGGTCGTGTTCCTGAAGCGCTCCATGCGGCCCGGATTTGCGGGCATTGAAAACGAATTGCTCTTCGAGCAAAACACCACGCTGCTCTTTGGTGATGCCAAAGATTCGCTTTCCAAAGTGCTCAGCGCCGTCAAAGCGCTGTAGGGGTCACCATGGCTGTGTTCGCGGTGACGTATCGGTATAAGAACCAACCAGACACCGTTGCTGCGCATCGTCCGGCACACCGTGAATACTTGCGAAGCTTGATCGGCTCTGGGGGGTTGGCTGCTGCTGGCCCGACGAGCGGAGGACAGGTCGCCTCTGCTTTTTTGTTGTTTCAGGCTCAGTCGGCGACAGAGATAGAAAAGGTTCTTGATCTCGATCCTTTTTGGCTTGAGGGAGTCATCGAGTCTCGAGAGATTCTGGAGTGGACCATCGCCCTCGGGTCGATTGGTCTTGAGGATGAGCACTAAGCGCACCCCGGGTCGCGCTCTGGTGACGGGCGCAAGCTCCGGTATCGGGCGAGCGTGCGTTCACGCCCTGGTTCGTGCCGGTTGGGAAGTTGTCGCCGTTGCCAGGCGAGAAGATCGTTTGGACTCTCTGGCGCGAGAAACAGGATGTGACGTGGTGGTGGCTGATGTCACCAGCGGGGCCGATATTTCGGCCATAACCCGGCGGGTGAGCGAGATGGGTGGTATTTCTGCACTCGTGAACGTCGCCGGTGGCGCTGTGGGTGCTGATGAGGTCACGCAAGCGAACAGTGACGACTGGGCTGCAATGTTTGATCTTAATGTTTTGAGCGTTCAGCGACTGATTCAGGCTCTCATTCCCGCGCTTCGCACCGCTGCGGGAGAGGGGGGTGTGGCAGACATTGTGACCATCTCCTCCACGGCCGCATTCATTAGCTATGAGGGAGGCGGCGGATATAACGCAGCGAAGGCTGCCCTGCACGCGATGCTGGGGGCTCTGCGCCTAGAACTTGTGGGGGAGCCCATTCGCGTGGTGGAGATCGCACCGGGGATGGTGAAAACCGAAGAGTTTGCGCTGAACCGTTTTGGTGGTGACCAAGCCCGCACCGAAGCCCTCTACGACGGTGTTGAGTCCCCCCTTGTGGCTGACGACGTCGCTGACGTTGTGGCCTATGCGCTCGGGGTTGCGCCCCACGTCAACCTGGATTTGATTCAGATGAAGCCTGTGGCCCAGGCGATGCAATACAAACTGCATCGGGGCCCCCTCACCCCTAAGCCGTGAGGATACAGATTTTCACCCCGATAGAGTGAGCACGTGATCAGGCGACTTTTCGAAATCTCCCGGCCTGTCTTGTGGGTAAACACGATTGGCACCACCGTCATTGGGATGTGGCTTGCAGGAGAGCTGTGGACCTGGTCAATTATCCCCATTTTGATTTGGGTGACGTTTCCCTTCAATCTGTTGATTTATGGCGTGAATGACATTTATGACCAAGACACTGATGCGGATAACGACCGCAAAGGTGGCTACGGTGGCGCAAAAATAAAGCCCCATGAGACCCGGGTCATAGGGTGGAGTGTTGTCGCAACCAACGTTCCCTTTCTTATCTACTTTGCACTCACGCTGCCGTGGCCAGCGCTCGCATGGATGCTGGGCTACGCCTTCCTGTTTTGGCAGTACTCCGCAACACCTTTGCGGTTCAAAGGGCGGCCTATCTTTGACTCTCTCTCCAACGCCGACTACGCCTTTCCCCTCGTTTTTGTGCCCTTCGCGTTGGGTGCCAATCCGGTATGGGCGGCGGCCATTGGGCTGATGGCGTGGTCGCTGGCTAAACACGTCTATGACGCCATTCAAGACATTGATGAAGATCACGCCGCGGGTATTGTGACCACCGCGGTGAAGTTTGGAATCAAAGGGTCGCTCGTGTGGGCGGGGACATGGTGGGTGGTCTCCACGGTGCTCTTTGCGCTGGTCAACATCCCGGTTGCCGTGGTAAACGCCCTGTTGGCCGGGTGGCTTGTGATTGCCCTGTGGCGCACTCCGACGGGCTCTAAGGCCCGCGACCTCTATCGCTACTCCGTTGCGTTCCCCTACGTGGCTGGCACCGTTGCGGGGGTTCAACTTGTGGTCAGTCTGACCTGGGGGATGGTGTCTGGCTCATGAGCTCACGCATCGTTGTTATCGGCGCCGGTCTTGGCGGGTTGGCATCTTCTGCCTTACTGGCCAAAGCCGGACACGACGTCACCCTGCTCGAGGGACAAGAGTGGGTGGGCGGTAAGAGTCGTCGAATTGAGCTCGCCGGTCAGCGGTTGGATACCGGTCCGTCACTGGTGACCTTCCCTGGCGTGTGGGAGCAGGTGTTGACGACGTGGGATGGGCTGGGATCAGGAGGCGAAAGCGCCGCCGCGGTTGCCGGCGTCACGCTGGAGCGCCTGCCCGAAGTGGGGCGCTATTACTATCGGTCACACGAAGCCAATCTCCCGGTGGAGCCGGGGCACCCGTGGCATGATGCGTGGCAACGGTTTGAAAATGAGCACGGTGTGCTCGGCCCCGCTATCACCACCCTGTTGACCAGTGATCCGTGGGACCCAAAGATTTACTCTGCTTTGGGAGAGCTTCTTTCCCGTTATCGGACACGCCTCACCACCCAAGCTTTCCTTGATGGGCTCTCATGGATGCCTGCAGAACTGAAAGATGTGATTGCCATTCACACACTGAATGCCGGTGTGGCCCCCAGCCAAACGCTCGCGCTCTATGCGACCATGGCGGCCGTGATGGCGCGCGATGGAGTCTTTGTTCCGCGGGGCGGGGTCTATGAAATTGCGAGAGGGCTCGAAGCGCTCGCCCGCCATTCCGGAGTCGATATCCACACTTTGGAACCTGTGGTGTCTGTGGAAAAAGGAGTGGTCACGACCGCGCAGGCCACCTATGTGGCGGATTATGTGGTGAGCGCACTCGATGGTGGAATTTTAGAAAACTTGATGGGTAAGGCCCCGGGGAAACCACCCGCGAAGCTGTCTTGCTCTGGCGTTGCCATTTTTGGTGTGTTGGACGAGGAGCTTCCTGATCACGTCGTGACCCATTCGGTGATGATGCCCGATGACCCTGGGGCGCTGTTTGATTCGCTCGGCAAAAGGGAAATGCCCACCCAAACAATGGCGTTTTTGAACTACTACCGGGCCGGACACATTTATCCCAACGATGCGCCGGTGGCCGCACTGCTGCTGACCGCACCGCCCAATGGGAAATCGGCGTCCATGGACGATTCCTTTGTCCAGGAAGAATCCCGACGGTTCTCTGACATCTTGGGTCTGAAGCGGCCTATTACCGACATGATGAGCGAGTCCATGATGTTGGACCCTGAATATTTCGCTGGTTTTGGGGCTGTGGGTGGAGCGCTGTATGGGGAACCAGCTCCTTGGTGGCGCAGTGGACCCTTCCACACTCCGCCCTACAACTCTGCGCGCACACCGTGGTTGTGGCGGGTTGGCTCGACGGTTCACCCGGGCGGTGGAATCCCTGCCGTTTTGGGCGGTGTGCTGATTTCCACCAGAAGGATGCTGGAGAAGCTCGGGTAGTTTCGCTCCGTTGTTTCTGGTGTACGCGAGACGGGTGGCCCGAAGCCTCGCCTTCTCCGCCAGGAAGCTCTGCGGCGCGACGTTACCCGACCGCTTCGTCGGGGCAATCCCGTCGAGATTTCGTATGAATGTTGTGGTGGCTCCGACGGGCGTCGATCCCGTGACCTTTCGATTTTCAGTCGAACGCTCTACCAACTGAGCTACAGAGCCTGGGCGCGAAAGAGCCCCTCTGACGAGAGGCTCTTGGCGACCGCGACCCTGACGGGACTTGAACCCGCGACCTCCGCCGTGACAGGGCGGCACGCTAACCAACTGCGCTACAGGGCCTTGCGTATTAAATTATAGTGACCCCAACGGGATTCGAACCCGTGCTACCGCCGTGAAAGGGCGGCGTCCTAGGCCGCTAAACGATGGGGCCTTAGCGCGTGATACAGCATAGCAATAAGGCATGAGTCTAGGGACGCGGTGAAAGGAATGCAAACGCCTAACCATCGCCACACCGCACCCAACACTGGCCAGAGGCAGGCTTCAAGCTAGAGTCCACGGTGTGAGCCTTTTCTCGTCACGTCCGGTGTCTGCTGCCTGGGCGGCCTTTGCTGCCCTCGTGCTTGTTTTCAGCCTGGGAATTCCCAGCCAAACACCGGCATGGGCGGAAGAGTTTCCTACGTGGGAAGAAGTTGAAGAGGCCCGCAAAGACGTTGCAAAAGCGGAAGCCAAGATAGAAGAAATTCTTGAACTGCTCGCGGGGCTTGAGCAGGCGGCCGCCGAAGCGGAGCAAGAAGCAGCGCGTCTTGGGGAAATTTACTACGAAGCTCTCTACGAGCTCGATGAGGCCACCTACGCGCAAGCGCAACTCCAGGCTGAGGCCGACTCTGCCAGCATCATTGCCGAAGAATCTCGCATGAAAGCCGGCCAGTTCGTAGCAGAACTCGCTCGCGTGGGTGGCGCTGATCTCAGCGCCATGCTTTTTGTGAGTGGCGATGATGCCACAGAGCTGCTGTCTCGAATCGGGTATGCCACCAAAATTGCTGAGCAGACCGATGGCATTTACGCCAGGGCGCTCTCCGACATGAATGCTTCCCAATCGCTGAGTGATCAAGCCGAAGTGGCCAGAGGAATTCGAGAAGAACTGCAGCTGGTTGCGGAGACCGCTTACGAGTCAGCCAATAACGCTGCTCTTCGTGCCTATCAGGCTGTTGAGGCGCAGTATCAGAACAGCGCGCGACTCGAAGCACAATTGGAAGTTTTGACCGAGAAGCGCGAAGCAACGGAAGAGGACTTCCAAAGAGGCGTGGTGGCACGGGCCCAAGCGGAAATTGCGGGAATGATCGATGGCGGTCAAATTAGTAGCTCGGGGTGGGCAAAACCCACGGGTGGATATATTTCGAGCCACTTTGGCCCCCGCATTCATCCCATCTATGGAATTGCCAGGCTGCACGCGGGAATTGACATCGCCTTAGCCTGTGGCTCGCCCGTGTATGCGGCGAGCGGGGGGCGAGTGAGCTACTCGGGGTGGCTGGGTACGCTCGGAGAGTTCATTCGACTGACACATAGCGATGGGATTACCACCGGCTACGCTCACCTCCAAAGTGGGTCCCGGTTTGTGAGCATTGGCCAAACGGTGGTGACGGGGCAGCTCATTGGGCGCATCGGAAGCACCGGTGGTTCCACCGGCTGCCATCTACACCTAGAGACTCGGCAAAATATGGTCGCTCAGAATCCCTACCCGTTTTTCCTCAACAGAGGAATTCGCCTGGGTTAGTGGGCCCGGTTAGTGGCCAGGGAAAGCGGTGATTCCGGCTTGAATAATCGCTTCGGCGTCAGCGGCCGAACCCCAACCCTCTGTTTTAACCCATTTGTTCGGTTCTAAGTCTTTGTAGTGCTCAAAGAAATGTTCGATTTCTTTGCGGGTGTATTCCTCGATGTCGTTCACATCCTGGAGGTGATTCCAGCGTGGGTCTCCCGCGGGGACAGCGACGACTTTGGCATCACTGCCGCCATCATCGGTCATGTTGAACACACCAACGGGTCGAACCGTGAGGCCCACCCCAGGAAATAGGGGGTATTGAGTCAACACGAGAACATCGACAGGGTCGCCGTCTAAGCCCAGAGTGTCCTCAAAAAACCCGTAATCGGTGGGGTAGACGAAGGTGGTGTAGAGAACCCGGTCGAGGAAAACTCGACCTGTTTTGTGATCCACTTCATACTTGTTGCGGCTACCGCGAGGGATTTCGATGATTGCGGGATATTCGGCCATGAACGTTGACTCCTTTGAGGAAAAGTTTGGTGAAGTAACCTTACCGGGTGACCGAGAGGGACGAATCAGAGCGGGGGGCCAGCCGCCCCAGACTGACCCCTGCGATGGCTGATGTCCGCAGGGCTGCGCGGGAATGGTTGGTCGAGTTAGCGGTCCTGCCCGGTCCCTACCTTGTTGCGCTGAGTGGTGGGGGAGATTCGCTGGCGCTGGCGTGGGCTGTGTCTCGTGAGGCACCGGCTGCGGGGGTGCGGGTGGGCGCGGTGGTGGTCGACCACCAACTGCAGGCCGGTTCAGCCGCGGTTGCCCAGCGCGGCGCGGACATGGCCTCTGGCTTTGGACTCTCTCCGGTGTTGGTGAAAACTGTCACCGTGGGAAGTGACGGTGGCCCCGAAGAGGCCGCACGTCTTGCGAGGTATGAGGCGTTTCGGGAAGCGATGAAAGAAACGGGTGCGACCGGAGTTCTTCTTGCACACAGCCAGGACGATCAAGCAGAAACGATGCTGTTGGGTTTGGCCAGAGGTAGTGGGCCCTCAGCTCTCAAAGGCATGGCGCCACGCCACGACGTGTTCCATCGGCCCTTCCTGACACTTCCCCGCGCCACCCTGCGAGCCGCACTCACCGATGCGGGAATCGACTGGTGGGAGGACCCCCACAACAGCGATGAGCGCTACGCGAGGGTTCGGGTGAGAAACACCGTTCTGCCGGTCCTAGAAAAAGAGTTGGGCCCGGGAGTGAGTGAATCTTTAGCGAGAACCGCTGAACTTTTTCGCCAAGATTCCGAGGCGCTTGATGCACTAGCGAGAACGTTCTTTATTGCCCACCGCGAGGAACACGGGCGGGGCCGCCACAGCCTCAGCGTTGCACTCTTGCTCGGAGAGCCTGCCGCAATCCACACCCGAGCACTGCGAATGCTCGTTGCGTCGGTGGGAGGCAAGCCGCCCACCTACGCGCACATGCAACTCATACTCACCCTGCTGCACCGGTGGAAAGGCCAGTCGGCACTTAACCTCCCCGGCGCTACCCTTGAGCGAAGAGATGGCACCATGTACGCCAGTTTTGTGGCGTAACACCGAGAAAGGTCCCACCCGTGAATTTTGATGATGCCCAGGCCGACATTGTTTCTGTCGTGGTGACACCGGAAGAAATCGCTGCGGCGCTTTCCCGGATGGCCCGAGAAATTGAGCGGGATCTTGACGGCCACAAACCTCTCCTAATCGGGGTGCTCAAGGGTGCTGTGATGGTGATGGCCGATCTTGCCAGAGAGCTGACCGTTCCTCTCGAGATGGATTGGATGGCTGTCTCGAGCTATGGCCGGTCCACCAAGTCAAGCGGTGTGGTGAGGATCGTGAAAGACCTGGATACGTCCCTTGACGGTAGGCATGTGGTCATCGTGGAGGACATCGTGGACTCAGGTCTGACCCTGTCGTGGCTTTTGGAAAACTTTGCCTCCCGTGGAGCCGCTTCCATCCGGGTCGCATCGCTGCTGCGCAAACCTGACGCGATGAGCGTTGATGTTCCCATTGACTACCTGGGCTTCGATATCCCTAACGAGTTCGTTGTTGGCTACGGCCTAGATTTTGGTGAAGAGTACCGAAACCTCAAAGGGGTCGGCGTCCTGAACCCTGAGGTCTATCGCAACGCCGACTAGGGAGCCTGTGCCCCCGGCGAACACTTCGGCGGGTGTCGGTTTCTCGCGCTAGCCTTATGTTTTCGCCCCTTGCCCCCACGGAAAGGCCACTCGCGCCATCATGGCCAAAAAAAAGCCTACTTTTAAAGCCCTGTTGAAGGGTCCCCTTCCCTATATCGTTGCGGGGGCTTTAGTGGTGGTAGTGGGGATCTCTCTCTTGACCTCCGGCGGTTTTCGTTCCGTTTCGACGCAGGAAGGGCTTAAACTTCTCAAAGATAACCAGGTTGAATCGGCCACCATTATCGATGGCGAGCAGAGAGTGGACCTTGAGTTGCGCTCCGCCTACCAGGGCCAGGGCACGCAAGTTCAGTTTTATTATGTGTCGCCGCGAGGCGATGACATTGTTGAGGCGGTAGCTCTCTCCGATGTTGCGGAGTTCACCGATGAGGTTCCCCAGACGAACTGGTTGGTGTCTCTCCTGGGCTTTGTGATTCCGTTCTTGCTCATTGGTGTGATTTTCTGGTTCCTCCTCAGCAGCATGCAGGGCGGGGGTTCGCGCGTCATGCAGTTCGGTAAGTCGCGCGCCAAGCTGGTCACGAAAGAAACACCGAAGGTCACCTTTGACGATGTGGCGGGAGCAGACGAGGCCATCGAGGAGCTTCACGAAATTAAAGAGTTCCTCAGGGACTCAGAGAAGTTTTTAAAAGTGGGTGCCCGAATCCCGAAAGGCGTTCTGCTTTATGGCCCCCCCGGGACAGGCAAAACGTTGTTGGCGAGGGCTGTCGCAGGCGAAGCGAACGTTCCTTTCTATGCCATTTCAGGATCTGACTTTGTGGAAATGTTTGTCGGTGTCGGCGCATCCCGCGTTCGTGACCTGTTTACCCAGGCGAAAGAGAATGCCCCGGCCATCATCTTTGTCGACGAAATAGATGCCGTTGGTCGACACCGCGGCGCAGGCATGGGTGGGGGGCACGACGAGCGGGAACAAACACTGAACCAGTTGCTCGTCGAAATGGACGGGTTCGATCCCAAAACGAACGTCATCATGATTGCCGCCACCAACCGTCCCGATATTCTTGACCCAGCACTTCTGCGTCCCGGACGGTTTGACCGACAAATCCAGGTAGATGCCCCCGATATGAAGGGCCGCCAAAAAATCTTGGAAGTCCACGCCAAAGGCAAGCCCATGGCAAAAGGTGTTGACCTTGCGGTCTTGGCAAGAAAAACCCCCGGATTTACCGGTGCGGATTTAGCGAACGTGCTCAATGAGGCGGCGCTGTTGACGGCGCGGGTGAACGCGACAAAAATCACGGACGCAACCTTGGATGAAGCCGTTGATCGCTCGATGGCTGGCCCGCAACGTCGCACGCGAATCATGAGCGATAAAGAACGGCAAATTACCGCCTATCACGAGGGCGGCCATGCTCTTGCCGCTGCCGCAATGCGCAACACCGACCCGGTCACCAAAGTCACCATTTTGCCCAGAGGCCGGGCTTTGGGGTACACGATGGTGATGCCTCTGGGGGACAAATATTCCATCACCAGGAATGAACTCCTTGACCAACTTGCCTACGCAATGGGGGGTCGTGTTGCGGAGGAAATCGTTTTCCACGACCCCACCACCGGAGCCTCCAACGACATCGAAAAAGCCACCTCGATCGCGAGGCGCATGGTCACCGAATACGGCATGAGTGCCGATATTGGCGCCGTGAAACTGGGCCAAGCAAGCGGTGAAGTGTTCATGGGTCGCGATATGGGCCACCAACGGGACTACTCGGATTC
>Ga0306871_1000302_pt1 | contig 19464 bp, 12 predicted proteins | sample AntRauMeHopE1497_FD_190447 | JGI IMG/M metagenome (GOLD analysis project Ga0306871, IMG submission 190447) | Saline lake microbial communities from Rauer Islands, Antarctica - Metagenome Hop E1 #497 (v2) (version 2) | ecosystem: Environmental > Aquatic > Non-marine Saline and Alkaline > Saline ... | reverse complement strand
AGCATTTGTAGCAATTTTCATAGAAATAGGTTTTAGCGTATTGGGGTTAGAAGTAATTAATTAATTTGGGAAACATGGAAGCGTTTTCTAAACAATAATACAATGTTGCAAATCTTTTGATAAAAATGAAACAAAGTTCGTCTATTTATTAAATTAATTTTTTAAGTATGAGGGGGAATGAGTATCTCGGCTGCGCTGGGTAATCGGGAGTTTCACAATAAAGATCTAGCTATGGGCAATGCTAGTAGAGCGGTATCTCGGCTTCGCTCGATTACCGAGAGTTTCACGATAAAGATCTAGCTAAGGGCAATGCCAGTCGAGCGGTATCTCGGCTTCGCTCGATTACCGTGGGTTTCACAATAAAGATCTAGCTATGGGTAGTGCTAGTTGAGCGGTATCTCGGCTTCGCTCGATTACCGTGGGTTTCACAATAAAGATCTAGCTATGGGTAGTGCTAGTTGAGCGGTATCTCGGCTTCGCTCGATTACCGAGAGTTTCACGATAAAGATCTAGCTATGGGCAATGCTAGTCGAGCGGTATCTCGGCTTCGCTGGGTAACCGGGAGTTTCACAATGAAGATCTAGCTATGGGCAATGCTGGTTGAGCGGTATCTCGGCTTCGCTCGATTACCGAGAGTTTCACATTAAAGATCTAGCTAAGGGCAATGCCAGTCTAGCGGAGTCGAGACAAGACAAAGGTTATTACTTCTGCTTCGCTGGGGGATTACTTCGATTCGCCAATAAAACTATCCGCAAAGACTGGTAGAGCTCAGAAGGCATGGCCGAAGCTATTGACTTCCCAGAAGTGGATTGATTTTTATGACGAATCATCACAATTACAGATGCAACCCTTTTTAACAACGGTTGATATACTTGCAACAATATGGTTTGTAGACCGCAAGTCATTCAAGCAAGTTGTATAGCGCTTGTGTTTGTTTATATAGTGTTTTTAGTAGCGACAGTATCCGTCACCTCTAACAATTTTTCCTAAAACAAACTGTAGGAAAAATAGCCCGAAGAAAGTACTTTGAAAATAGGATAAGCCCATGGTCATTGGTTTATTAAATTAGTCATAGAACGTATCTATTTTTTAATTAATAATAATCGATAAGTATGAATTCAGTTAGAAAAATTGACATACCAAAATTAAAGTTAGTCAATGAAGACGTTGAAGTAGTATTCGAAATTGAAGCAACTCTTAATATTGAAAATGATGAAATTAGAGAAGGCTATGAGGAGGTAAAACAAAAAATTTATGCTAATAATATTCAAATTGATGTTTTAGATGAAAGAATAGATAAGCTTACAAGCAAAGCTGATTTTCTTGACAACAGTGTTGCCGTTGCAAGTGGTTTAATTACAGGTTTAATAGATTCACTCTGGGTAGGGTCATTTTCTTTTCAAGATGGTAAAGCATGGAGTAATGAATCAGTTAACAATTTTGTAATGGATAAAGCAAAATCTAAAGGCTATTCGGGGGAAAGGTTAGATGGTGCAATCAGATTCCTTGAAAATGAGTTTCCAATACCTACAGATAATATTTTTCATGGTAAAGACTTAGGTATCTCTGCCAAAAGTCATCATCTAGATGACCTGGCACATCACCCTACTCCATTGGGACTAATATTTTCTTTAATCTCGCAGTTTACTAAAACTGGATATTTTCAAAATAATCAAGGTCAGTTCTTACCTATTAGCTTTGATGAATCGAGTAATAGCTTAATTGGTGACGGATTAGCTGCTAAATTTTTTGCAGGTACGTTAAATTGGTTTTTCCATTTAGTAAGTGATATGTCTGGTAGTAATAAAACAGCAGGTGTTGGAATGGGGATTCCTGGCCCAATAGTTTCATTAGTCAAAGAGTTTTCCTTAATACCAGGAATAAATAAAACTGGTTTGAGTAAAAATATGCATGATGCTTTCGTGAAAAATAAATTTGACCTGAGAGCTGAATTAGCTGTTTTACAGCAGCTAGGAAGACAAGCAGTACCTGTTATTTTGAACGAAGTTATTGTTAGGGTATTTTACTTTCTCAGAAGATTACGCGATGAACTCAACAATAAAAAAAGTATTCAAAAGGTAGATTGGAAAAAAACACTCCCATGGAAAAATCGAACCATAGTTCGAATGCTTACTATTGCTACTGGAACTTTTACCTTAGTTGACCTTGCAGATGCAGCTATAAGAGGTGCGCTTAAATCAGCTGGAGAGCTAACTCTATTCCTAAGTGAAATGCTACTTCGAGTTAATTTTGTTGGAATAGGTAGATTTGTAATTGCATTGAGTGTTGATGGTTTTATGGAGTTTCAGAAAAATACAGCTAGAAATGAAAGAATTGCCCTATATAGTAAACAGTTACATTTAATGAATGCTAAAGTTTTTTATTTAAACGCTAATGTGTGGCAACAAGCAGAAGAAGTAGATAATACAATTAACGAAGCTTATGAAATGATGACAATGAATATTGATTTATTTATTAAAAACTGGGAATTGAATAAACAATCGTTAAAAAATATAGGTACTTTTAGAGACGGAATCAGCAAACATAATAGTGAACTGATAAGTGATATCAATACTATTCTAAATAACGGTACAGAATGAAGTCTGAAGAGTTGTTATTACCTGAAATTTCAAATTTGAATCCAACACAATATCCATCATTAATATACCAGCAGGTTTCATTATTAAATGAATGCTCAGTTAGTGTTAAAAATGCTTTAGAAAATGCTAAAAAGGCGAAGATACAAGCTGAAAAAGCTAAAAATAAATCTGCTGGATTGTTTCAAAAAAAAGTAGCGATAAAAGAGTTACAAACAGCAGTTTATGATAACTCAATTGCCACTGAATCTTTAGCTGAAGCGCAAAGTAAATCATATGAATTACAGTCAAAAATGGCCCATATCGCAAAATACTTATTTGAATTGGGAATTCGCGATATTGCGTTAAACAGAATCGTGGTTCGTGAGCTAGAATTGCGACTTAAGGGAGCGTCAGAAAAAGAGATTTCTGACCTTGCTCGTCAAGAAATCCTTGTAATAGTAAAACAACTCAAAGAGCAGGAAGACATACTCTTAAAGCAAAATAATTTATCTGATCGTGTAAATGAACATAATATTAAATGGTCAAACCAAGAGAGACTGAACAAATTATTAGAGATAAAAGAACGGGAACAAAAATCACTTTTTAAAACTCAAGGAATTCAGATTAAGGCATTAGAGTTGATTGACAACCAAATTTTTAAAAAAATTTCAGATCAGGAAGAAAAATTAAACCGTCAAAATAAAATTATTGATGAATCAAACAAGCAAATAAAAAATCAGAACCATACCTTCAATCAGTCATTTGATAAAATCAATAAAAATAATGAGAATTTACTTGAAAGAGTTTTATCTCAAAATAAAGAAATATATAATCAAATAGATATAATAAAAGATTTAAGTATAAAATTAAAAAATCAAGAACTTACATGTGATTTTTTAATAGAAGAGTTAGATTCAACTAGTATTCAAATTAAGACAACTCATGAAAATTTATTAAAAAAATATTCAACACAAGAAACAGATAGCATAAATCAAATAGTAACAATTGATAAATTAAGTAAAAAATATAAGTTTTTACTATATTATTCTTATGTTATTTCACTTGTGATATTTATTATTCTATACAAATTAATATTTTTATAAAATTACTAAAAGATTTATTAATAAACTTAATATCCCACTATCTCAGCACTATTATGATCGCCATTCTTGAACAAATCACTACCAACTACGACCAAAAGTGCTGGCAACATAGTGGACCATTCCTAGATTTTACCTATTCACACAAAAAAGGAGAGTTTAGTTTTAAAGATTTTCACATAATTCAGGCGCAGGGTCATTACTATCCACTTCGTATGTATAAATTGGGCGATCTCAAAAAAGGTTTTGTTTGCAACGATCTAGAAGAGGCTAAAGCGCTTTGTGCTTATATTGAGAATCCTAAAGAAGACATATTTGGGATATTAAAAACTTACCCTTTTGTTGAGGCTTACTGCCTAGAACATATTGAATGGTCATTTTAGGAGATATAGCCTTATCAGCAGATACCTTTTTAGCTAATTTCGCAAACCATAATACCCTTATTAACTGCTTCGATTTTGACGATTTTCTGAGACTCAAAGTGCTTTCCAAATTCCAAGCTAAGCGTTTAGATAGATTTTGAATACAAACATATTGTTCAACCATTTACTCAACATCACAACCCATGATTTTAGATAACGAAAATAAGCAGCTTAAAGTCCATGAGTGGATTAGTAAGTACACGGAAAATGGTGAATTAGACATCGTAACAGGCTATTTTACCATTGGTGCACTTTCCTACTTGTCGAAAGAGGTGAACGATAAAATAACGCAATTTAGGCTGGTATTAGGTGATATTGTAAGTTTTGATATGGAAGAAAATAGGCCGTTAGATCTACTAAATGAAAACATTACCATTGAAGCAGCTCTAAGGCTTAATAGCATTTCTAAAGAGTGTGTTCAATTCCTAAAACAGGAAAAGGTTATTGCTAAAACACTAGAACCAAATTTCTGCCATGCCAAAAGCTATCTATTTAACCCAGCTAAAGATGATGATCGTAATAAGTACTTTATTTCGGGCAGCTCTAATCTAACTGAAGCTGGCGTTGGGTTAAAACAAACCAATAATATTGAGCTAAACATTGCAGAAACAGGTAATAGTAATCAGTATAAAGAGCTAATAGATTGGTTTGAAGTCTTATGGGAAAAACCACAAGCTCATAAAGTAAAAACTATTATCCATAAAGACGGTACTAAAACTAAAACCGATTTTAAAGCGTATTTAATCAGCGAAATAGAACGAATTTTTATAAAGTATACCCCTCGTCAAATATATTATAAAATCTTATTCGAATTATTTGGTAGCCAATTTCTTGAAGAAGAAAACGATCCTGATTTTAACCGTCAAGTTGGTAGGCTTGAAAATTCTGAAGTCTACAATACCCTCTACGACTTCCAGAAAAAGGGTGTACTGAGTCTAATTCGAATGCTGCAAAAATATAATGGTGCCATTCTAGCTGATGCCGTTGGTTTAGGGAAAACCTGGAGTGCCTTAGCTGTCATTAAATTCTTTCAGTTACAAGGACGAGAAATTTTGTTGCTCTGCCCAAAGAAGCTAGAACATAATTGGAAGAGATATAGAAAGCATCAAGACTCAAAATTTGAAAAAGACCAATTAGACTTCTTCGTACGCTTTCATACCGATATGAATGAAGAAAGGATGGAGAAATACGACGATAGAGCAGACAAATTATTTACTAACGATAAACCCAAACTTATTGTCATAGATGAGAGCCATAACCTAAGAAACGACAAATCTAATAGGTATAAATTCTTATTACAGCACATTCTTCAGCCAAATGAAGACATTAAAGTCTTGCTGCTATCTGCTACTCCTATTAATAATTCTTTGAATGATATTAGAAACCAAATCAAACTCATGGTACAAGGAAACACCAATGGGTTCGAAGAAAAATTGGGCGTAAGAAATCTAGATTACACTTTCAAAACAGCGCAGAATGTTTTTAATGAATGGCGGAAAGAGACCGATCCGAAAATCACAGATTTCATAAAAAAACTTCCTACAAACTTCTTTACCCTAACAGATTCTCTTACGGTAGCACGTACCAGGAAAATGATTGAAGGACAAGAAAAAGCCCTTGTTTTCCCGAATAAAACAAAACCGATAAATTTATTTATAACACCCACTCAACTCGGGAATTTTGAAAGTTTTGAAGAACTAATCGACCATTTCCCCCCAATGTTGTCTGGCTATCAACCATCTTTTTATATTGACGATGAAGACACAGACCAAGGCGTGCTGCATGACGAAAAACAACGCGATCGCTTCCTTGTTAAAATGATGTACATTTTATTGGTAAAAAGACTAGAATCTTCTTGGTATTCCTTCCATTCAACAACCATCAAAATTAAGGATCATCACCAAAACGCCTTAGACAAAATTAAAGCCTATCAACAAGACAAAAAGAATCTTTTTTTGGATGAAGATAAAGCGTGGGTCTTTGAAGAGGATGACGACTTTCAAGAACAACTTGAAGAGTACACCTTAGGAAAGAAAAGAAAAATAAAACTCGCTGATATTGATGCGTCTGGTAAGTTAGAAGACTACAAAACAGATCTCAAAAAAGACATTGAAGCCTTAGAGTCCATTCATTCTAATATGCTCAAATTCAAAGGCAAGGTTGATAAAGAAATAGATAAACCAAAAAACCATAAATCAACGGATAATAAGCTTGAAGCATTAATAGCACAGATTGAGCAAAAACGTAAATCTGGACACAACGCCAATAATCAAAAAGTGGTCATATTTACGGTTTATAGAGATACAGCAACCTATTTATTTACACAACTAAAGGCCAGAGGCTATACCAAGCTTGCAATGGTATCTGGTAGCGGATCTTTGGTGTCTAATACTACCGAAGAAAGCAATTTATTTGAGCCCATTCTTGAACGCTTTGCACCTTATACCAAACTATTTAAAGAGAAAGAGTGGGCCTTTGAAGCAAAAGACGACAGCCTTAAAAGCTATAATAAATGGGTTTCTTGGGTTGAAAAAAATCACCCAAAAACCTACGCTAAGCTTCAAGATCCAATAGATATAATTATTGCCACCGATGCACTAAGCGAAGGCCAGAACTTGCAAGACGCAGACATGGTAGTTAATTACGATATTCACTGGAATCCGGTTCGAATTATACAGCGTATGGGCCGTATTGATAGGCTTGGTTCGCCCAATAAGAAGATTTTTGGCATCAATTTTTGGCCTTCAAACAATATAAACAGCTACTTAGATCTGCAAGGCCGTATAGAGCAACGAATGGCTGCCATGAAACTAGCCGGAGCGGAAGTTCACTTAGATTTTTCAGACAGCTTTAAAGAAATGGCCGAAGATGAAGACCTAGAAAATCGCTTGAAAGCTAGAATGATGCAGCAAATGCAAACATCTTGGGAAGACATAGACGTAAGTGACCAAGGTCTTGGTTTCGATGATCTCTCTTTAGAGGGTTACCGACAAGATTTGTTAGAGGAATTTAATAAAGACAAGAAAAAATTCCAAGAAATGCCAAAGGGCGTTTATTCAGGATTTAAAGCAAATACCAAAATCTGTCCTGAAGATGGCATAATTGCTTTATTAGGTTATCCCAACCGACCTCCGAAAACGTCAAACCATGAATACCACCTCTATGACCTTATCTACATCAATAAAAAAGGTGAACAGAAGCTACTTAACCAAAAAGAAGTCTTAGAAGCCCTCACCCATCATAAAGAGTTAAACCGTTTTGTACCAGATGGAATAGATAAAGGCCTAGAAGCTGATATTCAGCCTCTAGTAACCGCCCTAAAAACCTATTTAGACACCCAAGCCGCTGAAGTATCTGAACAAGAAGACGGAAGCACCAAAAAAATGATGGGAATAGAAGCCAAAGATGTATTAGCAAAGCTGCGCAGAGGCGATAAAGGGGCCCTTAAACGGGTAAAGCAGAATCTAAAGGTTAATGAAAAATATCAATTGGATAATTTCGATTTGATTACATGGTTTTTGGTCTCAGTCTAATTATCGCAAATTCGACACATTCAAACCCATCTAATTTGAGGGGTTTAAAACGAAAAGGAAGTTATTAAAATGGCAAAAAATAAGAAAATAGCAATTGATGGTATTGAAATATCAATTGTTGCTAAAGATCAACAGGACTATATTTCGCTTACTGATATGGCTAGAAGCCAATTACAGGATGTTGTGATTATTAAGTGGCTTAGCTTAAAAAGCACAATTGAATATCTCGGTGAATGGGAAGCTTTGTACAACCCAGATTTTAATTATACCGAATTCGGTACAATTAAAAATGCGGCCGGAAGTAATAACTTTGTTTTATCTGTTAAGAACTGGATTGATGCAACCAATGCCATTGGCCTTACAGCAAAAGCCGGCAGGTATGGTGGCACATACGGACACAAAGATGTTGCATTTCACTTTGGAATGTGGATTAGCCCCAAGTTTCAACTCTTACTTGTAAAAGAATATCAGCGCCTTAAAGAAGAAGAAAACGACCGCCTAAAACTAGAATGGAGCTTTCAACGAACCCTAGCCAAGGTCAATTACTCCATTCACACTGATGCTATTAAAGAAAGACTAATTCCTAAAAAACTATCCGCTAAACAAACGGGCTTTATTTATGCCTCTGAAGCAGATTTATTGAATATGGCCTTATTTAGCCAAACCGCTGCTAACTGGCGAGCCCAAAAGCCCAATGAGAAAGGCAATATCAGAGACCACGCAACTTTAGAGCAACTGGTGGTGCTCTCTAATTTAGAAAGCATCAACGCCGTGCTGATTCGCCAAGGTTTAAGCCAAGCAGAACGCCTAACCCAACTCAACAAAATTGCCATTAGCCAAATGACCTCATTGGTCAATAATGCCAACCTGAAAAAGCTCAACTAATGAACGTAAATTATTTCAAAAATACGCCCTTCCTCCCTGCTCTCAAAGCACTTTTCAAAGATTTGAAAGTACCCATGAATTATGTTGCGGATGAACCCACCACGGCAAAGGAAATCCTGAAAGACACCTACAAGGAAACCCACACCTTCCAACTTATGGATGATGTCTATTTCGTGGGGATGGTGGACGATGCTGCCTTTGAAGAAAATAAATCTTTAGAAGCTGAGAAAATAAAATCCGACTATGACGGCATTTTGGTTTTTGGGGTTATGCTCAAAGAACGACCAAACGGCTTACTTCCCACACGTTCGCAATTGGCAGAAATTTCCCGAGCTTTTAATCGTGAGTTTTATTATACGCCTGTGGTGGTGGTATTCAAATACGGCAATCATTTAGCTTTTGCCAATACCGAACGCCTGAAATACAAACAGGAATGGCGTGAAGGAGAAAAAGCAGGAAAAGTAAGTTTGCTTCGTGATATTAAAATAGATGATCCACATTCTGGGCACGAACGCATTTTAGCCGAATTACAAATACCAACTACAGGGTCCAAAAAGGTAGATTCCTTTGCCAAACTATACGCCTATTGGCAGGAAGTATTTAGCGTAAGTCTGCTCAACAAAAAATTCTATCAGGAGCTTTCTAACTGGTATTTCTGGGCAACGAAGCATGTAACATTCCCCGGAGAACCAACCATTGCAGATGCTCATCACAAAAACGCCAATCTGGATGACTTACTTCAAGAGCACCGAGCCACCAACGTAATTCGTATGCTTACTCGTTTGCTCTTTGTGTGGTTCATCAAAGAGAAAAAACTGATTCCCGAAGATCTTTTTGAACTAGATGCTTTGCAAAAAGAAATCCTTAATGAAATCTCTCCTTACCACGAAAAGGGAATGTTCAAAGAGCGAAACAAGGAAAGTGTGTATTACAAAGCCATTTTGCAGAATCTATTTTTTGCTACACTTAACTGTCCCATTGAAGGAGATAGCTTGGACAAACGCAAACGTGGATTCCGTGGTGATGGTTACGGCACACACAGGGGCATTGACTACCTGATGCGGTACAAACCCCATTTTAAAAACCCCGATGTCTTTTTGGAGAAACTGAATGACGTAGTGCCATTCCTCAATGGTGGTTTATTTGAATGTTTGGACGATAAGTTCAACAACACATACATTGACGGCTTCTCTGACCAAATGACTAAAGGCGAGCAACTGATTGTGCCCGATTACCTGTTTTTTGGTGTGGAAGAAGAAACCGACCTTAGCGATGTTGTAGGCATTAGCGATAAAAAGTACAAACAGGCTGCGGTAAAAGGATTAATTAACATCTTGAAATCTTACAAATTTACCATTACCGAAAATACCCCGATTGAAGAAGATGTAGCTCTTGACCCGGAATTACTAGGTAAGGTGTTTGAAAATCTATTGGCAAGTTATAACCCAGAAACTAAGACGACCGCCCGTAAGCAGACCGGCTCCTTTTATACGCCTCGTGAAATTGTGAATTACATGGTGGACGAAAGCCTGATTGCTTATCTGAAAAATGCCATTACTGATTGGGGCGGCTTGGATGATGATTCCTTGGACAAGGAACTGCACGTCCTTACTTCGTTTGACCTCAAAGTGCCATTTGCGGACAAGCCCGATTTACAAAAACAAATCATCACCGCTTTAAGCACTTGCACAATTCTTGACCCTGCTTGTGGTTCTGGCGCTTTCCCGATGGGGATTTTACAAAAAATGGTGCACATCCTCCAAAAGCTCGACCCTGACAATAAGGTTTGGAAAGAAGTACAATTGGGAAAAGCAGAGCAAGATTCCAAAGCTGCTTTTGAAATTGAAGACAAACAAGCCCGTGAAGCACGCCTGCTGGAAATCAATGAAGCTTTTGACCAAAGCATCAACGACCCTGACTATGCCCGTAAGCTATTTTTGATTGAAAACTGCATTTATGGCGTGGATATTCAACCCATAGCTACTCAAATTTCCAAGCTGCGTTTCTTTATTTCTTTGGTGGTAGAGCAAAAGGTGAACCCTGAAAAAGACAATTTTGGCATACGACCTTTGCCAAATTTGGAAACCAAATTTGTGGCGGCTAATACGCTGATTGGTATTGAAAAACCTAATGCTCAACTTAGTTTGTACGATACCAAAGAAGTAAAAGCATTAGAGCTCAAACTCAAAAAGGTACGGAGTAAGCTCTTTAGTGCCAAAAGCAAGGATACAAAACTGAAATACAGGGAAGAAGACAAAGTGTTGCGAAACCAGATAGCTTCTGAACTTGAAAAAAGTGGATGGAAAAGCGACACGGCTCAAAAATTAGCCGGATGGGATCCGTACGACCAAAACGCTTCTTCTCCCTTTTTCGACCCGGAATGGATGTTTGATATAAAAGATGGCTTTGATGTGGTGATTGGGAATCCGCCCTATGTTGATTTAAAATCGCTACCGAATGAAGTAGTCAGACAAATCTTTAAGAACTTTAAAACTGCACAGAACAGAGTAAACTTATATTCAACATTTATTGAAAAAGGAATAGCACTACTAAATACACATGGAGTTCTAACTTACATCAATCCAAATTCTATGTTAGTGAATGACTCCTATGAAAAACTTAGGGAATTGCTATTACCAGGGGTTGAAAAAATAGTCAAGTTACCAGATTCAGTTTTTGAAAATGCTACAGTTGAAACAATCATTCTAATTTCAAGAATAGTATCGAAAAACCATTTGGTGGAAGGAAGCTATTTCTCGAACGACTCATTGATAAATTTTGAATCAATTCAGTTTGAAAATTTTTCTCGAAACGTATGGGCAAAGTCCGATGGAAAGAAGTTCAATATTTTTGGAAATAATGAATTAGATGTCATATTAGAACATATTGAAAGTATTGGTGAACCATTGTTAAAATATTTTGATAGCTCATTGGGAATTACTCCTTATGATAAATATAAAGGCCATTCCCAAGAATTAATTAAGAATAGACAATTTCATTCTACAAAAAAAGAAACAGAATCGTATGTTCCTTTAATCAGTGGCAGGAATATTACAAGATACTTTGTCGATAACAGTTATTCGGAATTTCTAAACTATGGTTCATGGCTTGGAGCTGCAAGGTCACAACGTTTCTTTTTAGATGAAAAAATTGTTGTAAGGCAAATTGTTGCTGGCAATGATTTAAGATTGGTTGCATCGTATTCTAATGAACCTCATTACTTTACTCAGATTGGTTTTTCGTTAGTTCCTAAAAAACGAAACTCAAAATTGTTAAAAGCTACACTTGCGATTATAAACTCTACATTATTAAGCTTTTATCACAAACATCGATTTCTAGATATTGAAAAAATTGTTTTCCAAAAAGTTTTGATTGCAAACTGTAAGAAGCTTCCAATTAGATTTAACTATAAAGAAAGCCTTTTGTGTTTTTTGGTCGATGTAATTGTTAAAAACGGACAGGATTCTAGCTTCTTTTTTACATTCGATTCTGTACTTGATGCTCTCGTCTTCAACCTCTACTTCCCCGACCACATGAAGGAGCGTGGCATAGATGTATTGGAGTTTGTGGAGCGTGATATAAATGAAGTGATGCAAGGCCGTGAGTATGAGAAGCTGAGTGATACAGATAAAGAACATGTAATTGAGCAACTGCATGCCAAATGGAACCACCCGGATAATGAAGTCCGGAACCGCATCAAGCTTTTTGCAGTGCGTAGCCCGGAGATTTTAAAACCGATATTGGAAAGCTGATGAGAGTCAATCAAACCTATCGCAGTCTTTTGGATAAATCAGTAAATTCTATGCTTTCTGCCATAGAGATTTACAATAAGCCAAGCTTCTTCTATCGAGAAGAAACCTTTGCCATTTTGGCTACCAATGCGATAGAGTTGCTCTTTAAAGCACAGTTGCTTAAGGTCTGTTCTTACCAACTGAAGCATCTTTATGTAATGGAAGCTATTACTAATAAGGATGGAACATCTCATAAAACAAGGAAAAAGCCAAAATTAAGCCGAAGTAAAAATCCAACGACCATAGGTCTTTTTGACGTGATAAAGAAACTTGAAGCTAAAAGCTTTAAAATAACAAAAAACCACTTTTCAAGTATTGAAGCTCTCATAGAGTTAAGAGATAATGCAATTCACTTTCACAATGAAAAATTTATCTCCAAAGAGATACAGGAATTAGGTTTTGCAACCATTAAAAATTACATGCATATCATAAAAAAATGGGAGTTAGAAGTGAATTTGTCTACCTACAATTTCTATTTGATGCCTCTTGCATATGTTGACTCCCGAGTGGTTTCTGATGGCTTGGTCACCGATGAAGTGAAGAATTATTTAGCTTTTGTGAAAGCAAAAATTGATGCTCAGGATGCAAATGATAAAGATTTTGACATTGCAATTTCTATAGATATCAACTTTTCAAAAAGTAATAGTTTTGAAGGTATTGGTTTTAAATACGATCCAGATGGCGTACCTATAACGATTACAGAAGAAGATATTCGTTCCAGATTTCCTTTGACGTATGATGCATTAACACTAGAAGCGAAAAAGAGATATTCAGATTTTAAGCAGAATCAGAACTTTAATGATATCATGCGGGAAATTAAAACCAATAACAAGCTACATCATGAAAGGAAATTGGATCCACAGAATCCAAAATCGCAGAAAAAACCTTTCTACAGTTCCAATATTTGGCAAGAATTGGATAAGTATTACGTGTAAATATAGAGAAACATATTTAGTACTTATCCTGAACATTATTCATTCATATCAAACCGCACTCAGTTCTGTCAAATAGTTATTTCCCAGCATATATAGTAATTAGTTACTATAACCAGCAGGGCCGCTAACAATTTTGTGAAACAGTCTTTTTGAAGTACATTAATTAGCAATCACTCATGGACTCGAGTGCTGTTTGCAAACCTAACAATTAATACTGTTGGGTTGCGGAGCATTGGATTTATGAGTTTTTTGATTTTAATGGGGGTGACATTTATCGTCAATTTAGTAATTAGCTTTAGTTAAATACCACCGTTTTTTCAACACCGTAATATTTATAGTTATGCACCAACCCAACCCAGCCCAGAGTAAAAAAGTTAGAGCACTTGCCCAAGAAATTGCGGCAAGGCGTAAAGCAGAAATAGATGGTTACCATCATAACAAGGCTTTTTTACGCGCAAAGACCTTACTTAATGGTGCTGAAAAGACCTTCAACCTTATTAATAAAGAAAACAAAGGTGGTCATGAAGTATACCGAGATGTTACAGGCCAAGTTCGTGGTACGACTTCGGAGCATAACGATACGCTAGTAGAATCTGGTTCTATCAATTTATATAAGAACCTACCTTTAGGCGAAATTCTTATAAAAAACAGTAGAGGTGAGCATACCTACATTGCTCCAAAAGGCCAGATGCAAATCAAAATTCTAGGGAAAGCCAGTTATGTACCAAGAGACGCACAATATGCCATAGACCTTAAGTTTGAGTTTACCGATGATCTCAATGGCGTCGTATTAATTGCAGATCTTAAAAAGTATATAAAAAGTTTAGATGCTGCAGGTTTCCGTGATATTGAAGAAGAGCTTGAGAATGAAAAAAATGACCAAAAGCGTGCAATATTACTAGAAAGACTAAAGATAATAGAGGCGAATTTTGAAGCACAAAGACAAAATGAAGAGAATCGGAAAACCTTTATTCGTTATGAAGGCAAGTTACGCTATCAACCTACTTTAGACCCAATACAGGAAGATATCAAACGTAAACATCGTTTTACTGCAACCTTAGCCATAGATGGTGGGCCTGGTACAGGTAAAACTACGTCGTTAATTCAACGAATTAAGTTTCTGATTGATGCTGAAGCAATGCAGGAGTATTTAGTAGATCCTATTCTTGAAAAACATAAAAAACGATTTCAAGAACAGGATCCATGGCTATTTTTTTCCCCTAGTGAATTACTAAAGCATTTTTTGGAAGGTGCTATGACAGAAGAGGGCTTAAGAGCGAACGATCAAAGAGTGAAAGTTTGGCAAAATCATTTAGATGAATTGGCGTCTGAAACGGCCTACAAGTTGTTTAATCCTCAAACAGAACAACCCTTTCTAAAATTTAAAGAAGCTGATAGAGATAAATTCACCTCACTTATTTCTTTTGAGCCAAAACAATTGAAGAGTTTAATTAAACGATTTGAAAAATTTACAATTAATGAAGTGCAGCTCTCTTTTCAAAAAGCATTAGTATATCAAGGTAGTGGCTACTCTTGGGATCAACTTATCCAAAATATCAAGAATGATATAGAAGGCAAAAATATGAATCAAATTGCCGATTCAATACGCCTTTTTATGGATTTACAGCGCAAGTATGCAAGCCTTTCTGATGAAATTATTTCCCCATTAAATACCATTCTACAAACTGCTGTAGCAGACCTTTTTATGCGGCTTGACGATTTGCCATCGGAAAAGCAGCAAGTATATGCTTTATGTAAAGAATGGTATGAAATGAAACTATCTGCTGAAGAAGAAGATATTGACGATGATCAGGAAGATGATGAGTCTGATTTGTATGGCCACACAAATGTAGAGCTTGAAAAATATGTGGCAAGTCAAATTCGATCTTTGTTGAGAAAGTATGCCTTAAAAAAGCGTTTAACCGATATTAAGCTTACAAAGAGACAAATGGAATTAGTTAAGTATATGCCTAATCTTTTGAGTTGCCCTGATTTTGATGATATGGCAGATCGCTTAGTCTACCAATATTTATATCATCGGTTAACCAGAGGGGTTGCGCCTAATATGATTAATAAAATTCCGCAGACGCATAAACGTTTTAGGAGAGAAGAGTTTATAAATGATGCACCTGGTTGGAATTTATCATTACTAGCAGAAATTCTAAACGCTAATCCAACAAATAAGCGCTTACATAACGATGAGAAAAACTTACTTGTATACTTCATTAATGAGCGATTACATGAATTCTATGCACGTGGTAAAATGCGCTTTGATAAGCAAAACCATCATTATTTTAGTGCTTTTAAAAAACATACTCGTCCAGTAATTGGTGTGGATGAGGCAACGGATTTTTCTCCATTAGAGATCTTGTGCATGTACTCACTTCGAGATCCAGATATTGGGAGTGTTACATTTTCAGGCGATCTAATGCAACGGTTTTCAGAAAAAGGGCTTAAAAGTTGGCATGAAGTGGGCCTATTGATTAAACCATTTGAAGTTGAAGAATTAAGACAGTCTTATAGGCAAACAGCCACCTTATTGGAACTAGCAAATGCCTTAAAAAAAGAGGTATTAGGCGGCGGCGAACCTTATTTAGCGGCTACACCAAAGAGTGATTATGAACCAAAACCTTTAGCACTTGAAGAGCATGATAGACCGCAGCTAATAGATTGGTTGGCTAAAAGAATTATAGAAATACGGAAGGCCTCTGAGGATAAACTTCCCTCTATAGCTGTTTTCTTGACAAAGGAAGGTGAGATAGAAGCATTCGCCAATGAATTATCTGAACATGACACCCTTTTCGATTATAATATTAGTGTTAAAGCCTGTAGAAACGGTCAGCTTCTTGGTGATGCTAATACGGTTAGAGTTTTCTCTGTTGAATACATCAAAGGTTTAGAATTCGAGGCTGTATTCTTCCCTTATATAGAGCAATTGAAAGACGCTTTTAACCAAGAATTAATGATGAGATACATTCACGTAGGGCTTTCACGAGCAAGCTTTTATTTGGGCGTAACATCAAACGGTCATTTACAAGATGTATTGCCTCAATCTGTTGCAGATAAATTTGAGAGAGATGGAAATTGGCGAGGATAAACCAACAATTGCACTAGACATTTATAACTATATTCGATAAATAAACTATTATGATTAATTTACGTGATAAATATCAAACCACTCATTTGTCTACTCGCTCCATGGCAAGGCAAGTTTTTACTGAAGTTATGCAGTTAAGCGCTTCAGAGCAGGTTTTGGATTTTACCTCGATCGAATTTGCATCACGCTCATTTATGGTTCAATTATATGCTATGCTAGCTGAACACAGTGCCCAAGTTCGTTTGTTAAATATGAATGAGAATGTTCATAAAATGTATGATTTGGCATTGAGGGCTTGGAACAGACCTAAAGTTCTTCCTTCAAATATGGCTAAAGATGCAACAGCAGAAGTTATTGAGCTTTAATTAAGGGTTATTGTTCGCCTACCATTACAAGGATTACTATTCGCTATACTCATTCGTGGCATTACTCACTTCGTTCGGTATTTTTTTCGATTATGCGATTATGTGAGGATATGGGAAAAGTGTATCTCGACTTCGCTCGATTACCGGGTGATTTCATTCGATAATCATGAGAAAATGAGAAACCCTAGCCAAGAAAGTCATTCTGGACAGCGAACGAAGTGATTCGCCGCGGCGAACAGAATCTAGAAGAATTATGAATTGATGAGTTATTAATTATGTGGATGACGCGCATATTTATGATCAAAACTAGGTAACTGCTGTAACTATTACTTGATTGAAAACCTTTCTTCGTTATGGGTAATTATCTACAAAAGGCAATCGGTAGTCGAGTCCCGATTTATCAGGAAGACAACGTAAAGCATACTACCTCATCTTTCCGTGCACTGAAATGCGTTAGCAGCTCAGTAGACACGGAATCTATGGAGTTATAAATTGATGAATTATGAATTATGTGGATTTCGGATTAAATAGTTCTAAAACAAAAAATCTAAAAGGTGTCAAAATTTGTCAGCAGAGCTTTTATATTTATACTAAACCAACCCAAAAAAGGTATTTATTATGAGTGATTTTCTGAACCTTAAAAGAGAGCAAATTTGGTATCGTATTTTAGGTATATTGCAGCAAGATTGGGCTTTTGTAAATCCTTTCGAAGATGAAATCGTGTTTTATGACGATTCAGGATACCAAATTGATCAATTTGAGAATTTAACAGAAGACGTTATACCTAACATATTAAGCGCTTTAGGTTTTATACATTTAGACAGGAAAAGTGAAATGGACTCTTCAATTAAAATCCCAGAGTTTAAGAAAAATGAGTATTTTTCTGGAAATGGTAAATATTGGAACAGATACCAAAGGTTACAAAAAGGCAGTTCTTCTTCTCAGCAAGCCCCTAATGTTACCCCATTAAGCGGTAAAAGTTTTGAAGTAACTTATGAACGCGGACATTTCTACACCAAAGACGGACAGAAAATTATTTTAGAGGCTAATGGAACCTACACCATATCTTCCGAGAAAAGTGCATTCTATGATAAAGATCCGTTATTGCGAGAATATCAACCATTATCGAGCCTAGAAAAGGCTAAGCAGATTTTAGCAAGAAATTTAGAATCTAGATCGGCAAAGGTGCTAAGCGCGGGTACAGTTTTTAGCTTTCACACAGAACTATCTAATACCGATGGGCACGACAAAGAAAAAAGGCAGTATATGTTTGAAGGCCAAATTTTGGAAGACCTATACTTAATTCAAAATAGTAGCGGACATTGGCGCTGTGCATCTTGTATAAGTAGGTTAGATTCATGCTCAGAAGAGGAAATGAAATTGCGTGAACCTTTGTATGCAAATAGCCTGAATCAACTTTTTGCGTCAACCATTACCTACTATTTTGGGTTAAAGCGTTCAACGGCCATTAATGTTTTTAAGCGTTTTACTTTCATAGTTAAAAACCCGTTAGATCTGGACATATTAGACGCTAATCAATATCAACTTGAGTATTTCAGAGATTTGCTAGTAGAGTTTGAAACAGGTATTAAAGATAATTCTAAGCATGATTCCCCTCGGTTCGGTAGATATAATCCTAAAACTTGAAAATGATGATAGATGTAATAGGTGATATTCATGGTCATGCGGAAGAGTTAGCCCAACTACTTAAACAAATGGGTTATGAAAGCCATAAAAAGGGATTTCGACATCCCGATAAACACAAAGTCTATTTTGTAGGCGACTTAATTGATAGGGGAAAGGAACAACGTAGAACCTTAGAAATGGTTAGATCTATGGTTGATGAAGGCGATGCGCAGGTTATTATGGGAAACCATGAGTTTAACGCAATTTGCTTTGCCACAAAATTAGCGGATGGAAGCTATGCTAGAGCTCATAACGATAAACATACAAACCAGCATAATGCCTTTTTAGCAGAATTCCCCTTTGATTCTGATGACTATTGGGATCAAATTGCGTTTTTCAAAAGTATGCCTTTATGGCTCGAACTACCAGAACTCAGAATAGTACATGCGCAATGGGTCGATAAGTGGATTCACGATGTAAAGCCATTCCTAGATGAAAATAATTGCATAAACTCCGATGAAGTCTATGCTATTTATGCGAATAAGGGGAAAACAAATTCGGCGGTATATGCAGCCTTAGATGGCTTATTAAAGGGTGCTGAGGTAAATCTAGATGAATGGGATATTTCATTCTTAGACGCTGATAAGAATAAACGTACCGATGCACGTATTTATTGGTGGCGAATAGGTCAAGACTTACAACAGGTATTAAATATCCCTGGTGAATCTGTAGACTGGACGTTACTTGAGCCGGTTTCTTCAAAACTAACCGCATTTAGTTATACCAATAAGAAGCCTGTTTTCTTTGGGCACTATTGGCTAAAAGATGTGGATTATGAGAATAAGGCTGAAAACACTAGTGCTTATTGTCTAGATTTTAGTGTAGCCAAAGAAGGGCAATTGGTAGGCTGTAGGTTCGCGGAAAATACTGAGCTAGCTTGGTTTAGTGTAGATTCTTATTACTAAATAGAATTGAGGAATTTACAATGGATAATTATACAAAACCGTCATTCTATACTAGAAAACCTTGGAAAAAGGGGGCTGTAAGTAGTAACCTACAGTCAACCAATAAACCTTGGAAAAGCGAAGGACGCTAAGTACCTAGTCTAACGTCATAGAGCCTTTGAGCTCG
>Ga0306871_1000301_pt1 | contig 19471 bp, 19 predicted proteins | sample AntRauMeHopE1497_FD_190447 | JGI IMG/M metagenome (GOLD analysis project Ga0306871, IMG submission 190447) | Saline lake microbial communities from Rauer Islands, Antarctica - Metagenome Hop E1 #497 (v2) (version 2) | ecosystem: Environmental > Aquatic > Non-marine Saline and Alkaline > Saline ... | reverse complement strand
TTAAGCATGAGTATAGTTTAAAATCGCAGGTACTTTAAGGTCACCGGATTTATCTATTATTCCATGACCCCCATAATTGGTAACGCCAAAGGTGTGGTTACTATATGATCTACTCTACTTGTTAGCGTTCTAAGGTTGAAGTGTTATTTGTGAAAGTAGTGATACCTATTTTTGATAAAGTTTTAATTTCTATCCGTTAAACAATGCAAACCTTTGCATCGTTTAATGGATAGAATCGCAAAAGGGAATCTTATATTCGTAGGACGACGGCAACTTTTTGTTTTGTTGCCAATTCAAGTTTCACTTAGGGTCTATTTTGAAATAGTCAGGTTATTTCATCACAGACCTTTAATATAGGAAGACCATGTTAAAACACTATTCTCTATTTCTTTTTTTGGGATTAAGCATTCAGCTTATCACGGCCCAGTCCTTTAAAATCCATTCACACAATGATTATGCGCAGGACGTGCCCTTTTGGACCGCTTACGCCAATGGAGTCAACTCCATTGAAATCGATGTTTTTTTAAAACAAGGGACTTTATTTGTTACCCATGACGAATCTGAAATTTTGGAACACCGCACCATCCAAACCCTGTATTTAGAACCAATTCAAAAAATGAAATCATTGCAATTGGGAAAAGGGCAGCCACTTCAATTCCTTATAGACATAAAATCCGAGCCATACGCCACGCTGAATAAATTGGTGTTGCTATTGGACGAATATCCGGAACTCGTTAGTGATTCCACCATTTCATTTGTAATATCCGGAAACAGGCCAAAGACGGAAGATTATTTTAATTATCCAGCTCATATAAAATTTGACTACCAAAGCTTGGAGGCCCCAAAAAATAAAAAGGTGTGGGATAAAGTGGCCTTGATCAGTCTTAATTTTAAGAATTTTTCCTCTTGGAACGGTAAGGGGAGATTGACCTTACAGCATCGCGAAAAGGTTAAGGCCACTATCGATAAAGCACACTCGTACGGCAAACCCTTCCGCTTTTGGGCTACTCCGGACTCCAAAACGGCATGGAAGGCTTTTGTAGATCTTGGAGTCGACTATGTGAATACAGATATGCCCTACGCTTCTACCTCTTATCTGAATACATTGGAACACCGTGTTTATTACAATACCGAAAGCTCAGCGGTTTATTTGCCTACATATAGATCCGATCAAAAGGATACGGAGGTAAAGAATATTATTTTGATGATCGGGGACGGCAATGGACTTACTCAAATTTCATCTTCCGTTCTTGCTAATGGCGGAAATTTGACCCTTACCCAATTTAAGAGTATAGGGTTATTAAAAACCCAATCCGCAGATGATTTTACCACAGATTCGGCCGCGGCCGGAACTGCCTTGGCAAGCGGTATAAAAACAAATAATCGTGCAATTGGGGTAGATACTTTGGGTAATCCGGTACTGAACCTAACGGAAGTACTGTATGAAAAGGGTTTTGTCTCGGGCTGTATATCCACGGATGATATCACAGGAGCAACGCCTTCCGCTTTTTATGCCCATAGGAAAGATCGTTCGGATATTGACGGGATTATTTCAGACTTGCATAGTAGTAAGCTTTCACTGCTAATTGGGGGTGGGTCGGAATCCCTTACAAGAGGTATTAGCGACATAGGTTTTGTAATCGCGGAAAGTAGCAATGGCATTAGGACAAGCACGGAAGAGCGTGTTGCACATTTTATATCACAGGGAGGTGTGCCAAGTATTCTAGAAGGACGCGGGCCTTTCTTGGCAGAGGCCACAAAAAATGGATTGGCGTTTTTGACCACCAAGAAAAAACCCTTTTTTTTAATGGTAGAAGGGGCACAAATTGACAGTTATGGCCATCGCAACAATGTGGCGGGAATCGTAACCGAGGGTATTGATTTTGACCGTGCGATCACCGAGGCCGTTAAATTTGCGGATGCCACGGGAAACACCTTGGTCATTGTAACCGCCGATCATGAAACCTCTGGGTTTAGTATCCCGCAGGGAAATCTTGAAAACGGGATGATAGAAGGCGACTTTACAACCGATGACCATACCGCGGTTATGGTACCCATATTTGCCTATGGCCCAAAATCGGATGAATTTCAAGGGGTTTATGATAATTATTCCGTATTCGGTAAAATCCTAAAAGTGCTGAATGTTGAAGAGTAATATGCCCTGGCATTCTGTCTGAACAAAGCCTGAAGTTTTGGGTTAATTGATAAATTAGTGTATTAGAAATAGGCAGATCATTTCAGCACAGACCCTAAAACCGTAACTAAATTTGACTGGTCTATACTGTCCCAAAACGAACTATGAAATACAAATGTGTCATTTTTGACTGCGATGGTGTCTTGGTGGATAGTGAAGCTATCCAAGCCCAGGTTCTCGTAGATATGACGGACCGCCTGGGATTGAATCTTACTACGGAATTTATAATTGGGCAATTTCTGGGAAAATCCTTTAATGAAATTAAGTCTTATATTAGTCAAAGGTGCAAGCATCAATTCCCATCAAATTTTGAGTCTGAATACAGACGAAGGACTTATGAGGCTTTTGATATGGAATTGAAGCCTATTCCAGGAATTCATTTCGTTCTACAAAATTTAAAAGTTCCATTTGGTGTGGCCTCAAGTGGTCCAATAGAAAAAATACGGCGAAATTTAAGGACGGCCAAATTGCTGGACAAGTTCGGTGGCAGCATTTTTAGTTGCTATGAAATCCAAAAATGGAAGCCTAGTCCCGATATTTATTTGCACGCTGCAAAGTCCATGGGTTTTGCCCCGCATGAGTGCGCGGTGGTAGAAGATAGTGCTGCCGGAGTACAGGCCGCTTTGGGCGGTGGTTTTGATGTTTTTCTTTATTCCAACAATACCTTAAAGAACAATTTAAATATGGAACGGGTTATAATGTTTGACGATATGACAAAATTGATAGCCCTTCTTGAAGCATCAAAACTTAAATAAGAGACAGAGCGATGCTTTTTTGCATAAATAATTGAATCTGGGAGAATACTTTTAAGAAGATTTGATTATTCTAAGACTGTTGTTATGTTTAAAATCCCTGATTTATGGCGATGCCCGTAAATTCATAAAATTATTGGACTATAAGCTAAGGGACTGTTTTGAAATAGGCAGGTTACTTCATCGTAGACCCTAAGGAGATTAACCAAGCAAGCTACAATTGTCGACTCGCGGAGCTTCGTGAGCTTTACCAACCTGATTTCTAGTTGGACAGACCCATTTTCCTTTGTTTTTTGAAAGGTTCACCCGCACCTTATTTTTTAATTTAATATACTGAATGGAAATTATTTTTGGAAAAAACTAATACGATATTATCGCATATTAGTTTTTAGGGTCTCCTTAAAACTTTAAAGACGGTGGTAAAACCTGAATCTGGTTTTGTGGGTATAGAAAAATAAAAAGTAGGCAGAAAAACATCTCTACCTACTTTAAAGACAAATTTTAATGTCCCCTAACCAAACACTAAACAACCATACTAACTATCGGGACAATTTGCCTATGATTACGAGCGGATATCCTCAAGATTTTTGTGCTGTGCAAGACCACGTTCAATTTCCGATTTTTGTTCCCTTAGCAGCTTAGCGATCCCAATGGGCAGGGTATTCTCTTTCAAAATTTCCTCATATTCTTCCAAGGCAGCCTTGTCTCCGCGAATAGATTCCTCTAACATGGCTTTGTCATCATTTCCTGTGAAGAACGACTTAACATCCATCCAGGTGCTATGGATGGCACCTTTAAAACTACCGTCATTTTTATACGATTCATAGGAACTTACCATTTCGTGATGCAAGCTGTTATTAAAATCCTTGCGGTCTTGGGCCTTTCTTTCAAAATAGCGGCTCAGACTTGCGTCTTCTGTATTCTCTATCGCCTTGAAATAGCCTTTTTCAGCATCTCTATTTTTTTCTAAAATTTCCATTAACTGATCAGAAATTTCTCTTGTGCTTGTTTCCATAGTATCTTAAATTTTAATAGTACTGTTCCTAAAATGCTTCTATACTCCTGCCAAATGAAAACCCGAGTTTTTGTCTCTTTCTTTTTCCCTTTGCCGTCGTTAAAATTATCAACCGTAGCTATGGCTATGCTTCGCCATCGCTACGGCTCGCCCACAGCTTTCGCTCTGTCGTGCCTAGACAAAGAAAAAAATAAAATTGTCAAAATTCTCGGGTTTTCATTAAGCATGAGTATATATTAAAATAATGCCACGCTAGGGCATCATTTCAAAGCGTTATAGGTTTTTAACTGTTCCTCCGAAAGGATACTTTTTAACTGTTTTTCTATTTCCTTAGTAAGCGAATTATCCGGGGAATCATGACTTGCGCCTCCAAGATTTTTTTGGTAGTCTAACATTGCGTTCTCATATGCCTCAATTTGTGATGGAGTCATTTTAAGCTGGTCATACATAGCGGAAATACTTGCACCACTAACAACAGCAGTTTCCGTTGTTTCATTAAAAATATTGGAATTCCCGCCCGTGGTGCCATTTGTAGTGGCATTAGATATCTCTATTCTCTTTTTGCGAAGATTTTCCGTTGCCGTGCCGTCCGTGTCAAAATGCCTCTCCTGTGCATCAAGAGCGTGGGTTTTTTCGGTATCTGGCATCTCCATGGTTTTTTTCTGTTCTGTTTTACAGCTGGCAAATAGGACAAATACACCTAATAATAGTATATGGCCGGTTCGCCTTGGCACGAGCTTTCTAATAATGGTTATTACTTTTCGGAACATTTTCATAATTCTAAAATAACATTATTTAGGGGATAGGTTTAATGCTAAAAAAACACAAATTAATGGTATCGGATAAGTATGGGTGCATATAGGATTATAAGGGTCTTGCACGGCAGCTGAAAAGATCACTTAATTTTCTATATGATCAACATTGGGTTTAATAGAAGTAAGATTGAAATAGGGTTTTGGATATTTTTGAAAAAAATTATGGAAGCTAAACCAGTTTTACTGTGCATACCGGATATAAGCGGTTTTACCCGTTTTATGGCAGATATCGATTTTGAACTAAGCTCCAAGGTAGTGCCCTCCTTGTTGAACAATATTATCTATTCCAACGAAATCAATCTGAATATCTCGGAGATAGAGGGCGATGCAGTTCTGTTTTATAGAAGTGGCCGGCTACCAAGCCTAAAGGTCCTGGTGGACCAATCCATCTATTTTTACACGGAATTTTATCGTCAAATAGGCATATTGCGCCAAAGAAACCTTGGCCGGAGCGGCGCCGAGAGTATACCTGAAATACTCGGCTTAAAGATAATTCTTCATCACGGCAAAGAAGTGGGATTGGTACCTATAGGAACGAATATTAAACTGATGGGAGAGGATGTCATTATCGCACATCGCCTGCTTAAAAATAATATTCCTTTGGACGAGTATATATTGATTTCGGAAGAATTGCTCGCCCATTTTGATGATGCCGGACACGAGGAATTGTTTCATTGGTCGCCCTTAACATCAGATTCCATTACTGTTGACCATTTAGGTGCTGTTAACTTTAAATATGTAGACCTTTCACCTTTACAGCCATCCTAATACATTCATGTATGGCTTGTGAAATTTGCCTGTTTGTATCCATTTTTGGTGTTCACCATACACGAGGTAAGTACAACTCATAAAGGCGTTTACGGTAACTAAAACTTTCCACAATCACTTTAGGCTCCAGTTGCAGCGATTTTAAAAGGAAATGGTTGCGCAAAAACGTTCAACAATGATGGTATAGCGTCAAGTTGTTCTGTTTACCTGAAGTATTTTGGGAACAACAATTAAAACATGTTGCACTATGAAAAATGATAAGAACAAAAATGACAACAAAATGTCCTACAACCCTGAGGTTACGCAGGAGGACTTTGATGCCTTAGGTAAAAAAGGATTAAGCATGGATCTTGGCGATGACCGTTTGTTGCAAGAACGAAAAGAACGTATAGATTTCCACGGAAAAGATTTGGACATACCAGGAAGAAATGAGGTAAACCTAACATCTAGCACAGGTTTGACGGATGAGGAAAATAGTTTGTTCGGGCAAGGTGGCGAGCACAACGAGAATCTAGAGGCACCGGAGCGAGCCAATACCAATAAGAGCAATTAATGTAATTATCATCTCCGGAAAATAACTTTGAGAGGTAATTAATGGGAACGGTTGTTGGTTTAATTTTGCTTGGAATAGCCTAGTCCGACATTTCTAACTTTTTAACCGCAGCCTATCAAGCAGGCTAAACTTCGGTATCACCAAAAAGTTTAGTTCAAAAATTGGGTTCAAGCTTCCTTCTGAATAGGTATTTAAAGCTCCTTTCCTTAGACAAAAACAGTACTATCGAACATCAATCCGCCCTGCATTCCTTAGTGCAGGGTGGTTTATTTTTAGCTTGGGGATAACATAAAAAATCAGAAAATTTAAAGATGCGATATCCATTAAGATAGTATCGTTTTAGCATACAGGTCAAAATGCAATGCCATAGAACGCATACTTTAGCTAATTGCTTTTTAATTTCATCCAAAATTGAAATTTAAAAAATCGACAGCATGAAAAAATTAGTACAAGCAAATTTTGAAAATTACATTGGAATAACGGATGGCTATTCCGAAATGGCTTACCAAATTGTAAGCCACACACTTACCTTGGGGTATGCCGTGATGCTGGCCGGACTCCTTTATTTTATATTGACGTTAAAGACGGTATCGCCAAAATACCGGATGTCCAATATATTATCCGGTGTCGTTATGGTCTCGGCTTTTTTATTGTTGTATGCGCAGGCAGGAAACTGGACAACGGCCTTTGTGTTCGATGCCGAGACGGGTCGCTATTTCTTGTCGCCTGGGGAAGATCTCTTCAATAATGGCTATCGATATTTGAATTGGTTGATAGACGTGCCCATGCTTTTGTTCCAGATTCTATTTGTGGTAAGTCTCACAAAATCGAACTTTATATCTATTCGCAATCAATTTTGGTTCTCTGGTGCATTGATGATCATTACCGGTTATATCGGCCAATTTTACGAAGTATCCGATCCCACCAAATTCTTTATATGGGGCGCTATTTCCACTGCCTTTTTTGTACACGTACTTTGGGTCATGAGAAAAGTCATTACAGAGGGCAAGGAAGACATTCCGCCAAAGGCACAAAAAATATTGGGTCAGATCTGGATTTTGTTCCTAGTTTCGTGGTTTCTATATCCGGGTGCCTATCTAATGCCACATCTATTAGGTATAGAGGGTGCGCTGTATAACGAAAGTGGGGTAGTGGGAAGACAACTGACCTATACCATTGCGGACATCTGTTCCAAGGTAATCTACGGAGTGCTTTTGGGTAGGGTAGCCACCATTCTAAGTAACTCCGAAGGCTATGATTATGAGAAGTTGCCTTCCAATGCTTAACAGCCCGTTCGGCTCTTGTTGAAGAATGATACTATAGTAGGTACGCTTATTTTAAAAAGGATACGTGTACCTATTTAGCGCTTCAAATCTCTTTTTTTAAGTATTCCAGTAAATGGTAATTCATAAATAAAACTGTCGGCAGAAGTGGCCTTGTTACAAACCCTAAATACCATAAAAACGGCCGAAATCTCATTGTACAACGCTTTGGGCGGCGGTTGGGAAAAGGAGTAAAAAGGAGGTATGGGAATCGTTCCCAGTTCTGTTCCTTAATTTCATTTTTATAAATCACAGGGAACAAATACATCTAAAAAAATCAATTAAAAATGAAAATAGCCGTATATAGTCATCATCAATTTGAAAAGGAATTCATTAATAAAGCGAATACCAACAAGTATGGGATTAGCTGTACATCAGAGGAGTTGAGCACTGAAAACGCCGACCTCGCCAAAGGCTGCGATGTGGTAATGCTTTTTTCTTCGGACAAAGCTTCCAAGGAGGTCTTGCAAAAATTTAAGGAGATGGGCATCGGCTTGGTCGTAACGAGATCTGCAGGTACGGATCATATTGATCTGCAAGCGGCAGAAGCATTAGGAATCAAAGTGGCCAATGTCCCCAGTTATTCCCCAAATGCCATTGCCGAGCATGTGATTGCATTGGTTTTGGCACTTTACAGAAAACTAAAAACCTCTTTTTCAAGGATTTCGAACTACAACTTCAGTTTGGGCGGACAGGTAGGATCCGAGATCAATGGAAAAGTTTTCGGGATTTGTGGTACCGGCGATATTGGGGAAGCCTTGGCCTTTATTGCAAAAGGCTTTGGTGCCGAAATACTATTATTCGATGAAGAAGAAAACGAAAATCTTCATAATAGATCGTGGGCAAAGTATACGACCAAGGAAGACCTATTGAAGCGATGCGACATCATATCCCTAAATCTCCCATTGAACGAGGCAACCAAGAATTTTATAGCCAAGCAAGAGTTGGGGCAGATGAAAAACTCAGCAATCTTGATCAATACGGGAAGAGGCGGATTGGTGGATACGGAAGCTGTAAAAAATGCTTTGGAGACTACTACCTTAGGCGGATTTGGAATGGATGTCTATGAAAACGAAAAAGGGATATTTTACAAGGATTTGTCGGACACCGAGGAAAAAGATAGATTGCTTGAATCCTTGATAGCAAGGGATGATGTTGTGGTAACCGCACATCAGGCTTTTTTGACGCATACCGCACTCACGAATATGATGGAAACCGTATTTGAAAGTATAGCCGCTTATGACGAAGATGGGAAGTTGGAGTATCAGGTTACACCTTAAAAATCAAATGATTTTTGTTCGTTGATATAGATTATAATGTTAGCAGGCACACTTATTACTTTGCCTACTGCACCACAGTTTCCAACACCCTTTCCGGTCCAAAATAATGGAAGGCTATTCCAAAAGAAATAACTGAAAGTATAATCCCGATCATAAATACGGTATAGGTCCATCTCAGGATTTTGTATTTGCGTTCCAGTACCACGCCTAGATAATACAGATCCTTTGTGAGCGAATTGTAGATATACTCCTTATCCTTCCGCATGATGGCGATCGCCTCCTCATAATTCTCCAGTTTCATTTTATGAAAATTTCCAAAGAATAGAAGGTTGACCTTCTTTTTGGCTACATCTTCCTTGGTAAAGGTGCCGCTGGTAACGTTGGGTCTGGTGGCACTTATGGAAAGCACCATGGAAACGATACTGAAAACAATAAAAATCACGGTAGGTATGATCAAGTAATCGTTGGATGGATTGTCCAATTTTGGGATGAGGTTGGACAGCGCCAAGGAGATGATGATGGCATTGACCGATAGCAATATATTCGATTTGGTATCGGCTATATCGCTCAATTTAATGTGATTACGAAGGGTAGTGCGATATAATGTTTGTATTCCCCTATCGGACATATCATCTTTTAAGCTCGCCTTTAGCTTTTCTTTTTTGACCAGCCGTTTTGCCTTTTCTCGGTCACGCACCAACCGCCTTAGGTTTTTATCTTTTTCCGTATACCAATGTTCTTTGGCGTAGTCCGTATAAAACCGATGCTCCGTCCGGAACATTTTTATATTGATCTCGCGCCATTCGCTGCGCGAATACTCCGCCCTGTCGGTTTTTTGGAGTTCTTCTCGAAGCATTTCTGAAATAGAACGAAAATCCTTTTTCGCCAGATGTCCAGAATCGGCATCCCTAATTAGTTCTTCCAATAAGGTAGCTGGTTCGTGGCTAATTTTAGTGGCACGGATTAGTTGGCAAATAGCTGCTATATCCGATTTTGACACGTTTTCTTCGGCAAGGAATTCCTGTGCCATTTCACAGCTCTTTTCCTCGTGTGCCGCAGCACCATAAATATATCCCGTGTCGTGCCACCACGCGGCCAGCATTATGTGCTGCTTTTCATCTGCTGCGAGTTCCATCCCCTCCATGAGTTCTTGGGCATTTGCAACTACACGTTGGGTATGCCTAAGGTTGTGGTACAGATACTCGGCACCCAATTCCTTGGAAAGCAATTGGGTCACTTTTTTTTCTGCATTGTGTATTGTTTGTGTCATGTCTTTTTTTTAGGGTTCGTAATCATGGGGTTTTAATGCTTTTTAAAAGCCGAAACCCAAGCCGACCTGAAATAAGTTGTCCTCAACGGAATTGAAATAGCCCAAATTGAAAGCCAAATAATTGCCTGCACTTACCCACACGCCTATTCCCTGCGAGGTGTGCCAAGTATTGGAGTTTTCACCGGGCTGCCATACACGGCCGTAGTCAAAACCGCCAAAGGCGCCAAGCGTGATGGGGGCAACAGCAGTTATGTATTTTTTGATTCGGACACGTAGATCGGAAGAATGAAACACATAGGATTTTCCGGCAAAACGTTCATCCCTAAAACCCCGTAAGCCATTGTCCCCGCCAATGGTAGGGGTGTGATAGAAAAAATAGTCCTCCCCGATATTGGTACGGTACTCTGCTTTCGAACTCAGCACCAGATTTCCGGAGGGAATCAATTTTTGGACAATTTCCGCTCGGAAGGCAAAGTAGCCGAAGGTATTATCGGATAGTGCGGTATTCGCCTTGTAGCCCGCCGTAAGGCCCAAATAGAGGCCTTTGGTGGGGAAATCATCGGCATCATCGTTGTAATAATATACGGAAGTTTCGCCGCCTACATAGTTTTGACGCTCAAAAATGGGTGTATCGAAGTTGTCGGTCACAAAAAAACGATCTCCCATTTCGGCCACATTAAAGGATTCAAATAGTGCTTTAAAGCGTAAGGTATGGTAGGCCATTCCCGCACTCAATTTCAGTTGTTCGGTTCGGGCGCGATAAAAGTCACGGCCCAAGCTATTTTCTTCGTTGTTGCTTTCGTTACCAAAACCAAAAAAGTTTTGTGCATAGCGTTGTGAAGAAAGGTAGCCGTCCAGTTCAAAATTCCATTTGGGAATACTATTGGCAAATATCCCGCTATACTCGAGCTCCGTAGCTTGAAAGTTGAAAAAATATTTTGCATTTAGCGTATGTTTCTGTCGGAATGGATTTCCATTGAATCCGCGTTTTACATAGGTGTTTTTGGCTCCGATGGACAGGCCGTCATCGGTCCGGAAACCTAGGCTTGGTACCAATATATTTTGGTCCGGTTTCAAATAGCGCCAATGAAAGGTGTTTGTTGTATAAAGGTTGGATAACTGTTTTGCCGGATTTTTGCCTTCAAATTTAATTTCCTCGTGCTTCCAATCGTATACTTTCAAGGCACGCCTATTTTCGATCTTAAAATCGTCTTTTCCATAGCCACCAATAAGCCGAATGAAAATTTTTGGGTCGCTATCCCCAAAAACCTCAAAATTATCGTTATCTCCCAATCCGTAGATCCATATTTCCTTGGTTTTCTCCGCATCAAATGTTCTCTGAAGAAATTTCTCATTTTTCTTATCGGAAAGCAGTCTTTTAAAGGTTACTTCTGTTTTTCCGCCGGCAAGGCGAACGATCGTAATCCCATCATCTTTTTCCGAAGCATATAAAACCACTCTTTCATCCAAATACGCGCCGTATTCCTTGGCGTACTTGGCCAGATTTTTCAAGCGTTGTTTTAGGCTTGTTTTTATATAGGTTGATGTACTGTCCTGTACCTCTTTTGGTAATTTCAAAAAGGCTTTGTCGATGGCTTCCTCGGTGAGGTTTTTTTGGATATAGATGGCCTCTTGTTCCCAGTCGATAGCTGTCATTTTGGTCAGTATGGCCTTGTCCAGCCTACTGCCATTGTAGTTTAGCCATTTGGTGTTTTTAATAGTGGGGCCATAGGATTGCCACTTTCTTGTTTCCGGCACAAACCATTGGACAATGTCCATAGCGGCACCGTCAAATTTTGGAAAGGCGTTGTCCCTGTCCCTTGGCACGGGCATAAATTCCTTGATGCCATCGGGAGTTTCATATTCTGCCCAACGCCATTGGTCCTCGTGGCGGTCCCAATCGCCCAAAAGCATATCAAAAACTCGGGCACGGACATAACTCTGTTGGTCTACGGTATAGGATTCATCGCTTTTAATTTTCTCCAGCATGTCCGTAGTGCTTTCAAAATCGGTAATTTCTCCTTTTTCGTCAATGGTTCTGCGATAGCCCTTGTAATTTAATTGTTCGTCGGATGGCCTTTCTTCAATAAAATAGAGTTGCTGGGCATAGTCGGTATTCAGACCTTTTAGAACATCTTGTTGGGGAATGTAATACAGTTGGGTATTGGCATGGTTTACATCAACGAAACTGGCCATGGGGTTAATGACCATTTGCATATAAGGATGTGCCGTGGTAAAAAAATCCGAAATCAATCCCTCGGGTAAAGTGCCCTTATACTCTTCTTCGTTAAAGGCAATACCTTTTACTATAAACCGTAGGTATTTTAGCGGGTCCTTGCGCAAGGAACGCATAGCGAACTGCCGCTCATCATCATCCGCAAGGCGAATGGAATTGGATTGATGTCCACCACCTAATTTGACGAAGTTTAGTCCGCCGTGCAAGGTGTCCAAATACGCAATAGGTGCGGTAACCGCAGTATGGTAATAATTGCGGTAACGGCTTCCCCACAAGTATTTGAAGAAACCGGAGCGCTGTAGATCAAGCTCTGCACCGTATACGGAATCCACAACGGTGTTGGTGGGGATAACAGGATAGGAATCTATCAAATTTGGTTTTGGGAACTCGGGTAGTACCGCAAGATGTTTTGGTGTATCATTAGTTGTTATAAAAGTAACCCGAGAAGAGCCGTCCTCATAATAATCGAGTTTGGCAAAACCTTGTTTCCCGTAGGTAAAATGACCCTTATAATCTAGCGTACCACCTACGGTATAGATGTTGTCCGATGAACGTTTGGTCGGCGTACTACTTCCCATTGACCCACTAATAATTTGATGTATGCCCCCGCCCGATAGGTATTGCAGGCTCTCCTCATGCCCAGATAGTACCGTAATACGATCGGAAGCTTTTGAAAGTGCACTCACTAAAATACGCAGATGATTGTAGGGCCGTGATAAAAGGGTATTCGAAGAAAATGCACCCAAATCCTTGATGCCCTTTATTACAGAACCTACGATCGGCAGCGGTAGCATGTGGCTTTTAAAACTTTCATAACCGGCATATTTGCCGTTACTGAAAATAGGATGGTGCATGGCAATGATTAAATTTTTACCTTGGGCATCGTTGATGTAGCCTTCCAATTCCTCGGCAAATCGTCTTCGCGTGACAATATCGGTGCATTTTTTGTTGATGCCATCCACCTTGGACCAATCCGATAGAAACCATCTGGAATCTAACAATAATAGGTCTAGCGATTCGTTTATAACTCTAAATTCTAACGGACATCCATTTTTTGGAAGTACATAGTCTTCCTGCGTTTCAATCGTATCCAAGTATTCCTCCACCCTTTGAACGGAGTCGATTTGCTTGATTTTCCATTCATTATTTCCTGGAAGAAAAACTACCTGCCCCCTAAATTCCTTGGATAATTGCAGTTGTTGGTCAACTATTTCCTTGTCTTTTTGCCAGTTGCCGGCCTTGGGTGAGATATTATCCCCCACAAACAAAAGGGTGCTATTTTTGGAAGCTGTTTTTAGTTCACTTTGCAAGAGGGTAGTCAGTTCTTTCTGCTCAGCCCCAGTTTTATTGCCAAATCCACCTGCGATGTATATGGAATGCGATATTTTGTTTTGGGAGGGCTCTGTTAGAAGTTGCTCTTGCACCTGAAGTCGGTTAGTGGCACAAGAACTGCCCAATAGCAGGATTAGGACAACTAAAAGCAGTTGATGAAGAGTATTATATTTCGTGTTTTTAATCAAAATACATTTTTCTAAGTGTTTCGTTATTCAAAAGTGATACTGGATGTTGTTCTAAGGGCTCGTAACCAAATAACTTATACATGTTGCCTTGCTCTTTCGCACATTAACTTCGTTGAAAATACTCGCTTAAGCTATTGCTATAGCTGTGTTTTTCGCCTCGTTACTGCACAAAATAACATCGTCGACTTTTTACACTTTATTTATGTACAAGACCTGAGCTATTTTCGACCTGTAGCGAACTGATTTGCTATAATCTTTACCATTTTGCTCATCAAATGTTTCTAAGTCCTTTTTGGATCGGGAATCTCAGGGGTTTCCATAATTACTTTTCCGGTATAGGTACTATCTAAAGAGAAATAAACGATGGTGCCGATCGCTTTCCCGTACATCATATTTACATTTCATGTTGCTATACCGAAGGTGTTTATAGTTTGATTTTACTCGGCATCCATAAAAGTATAGCATCGACATAGGCTTGATTATCGCAATTCAGTCAATGAGTGATGCAAATCAGAACCGTCGAACAGGGCAAGGCAATAAATTGGCAATACTATACTTGTTTAAGTCTTGTTTAAAGGTATAATGGCCAACGTGGTGGCCGCTAGAATCGACAAGGGATTAATGCAAATTTTAAGAATTCGAAATGAAGTTGTGGGTAAGAAAAAAATCAAGGTTCTAAAAATGCTGTATGGCCCTAAGGTAAGTAACGGAATTCCATACATAACATTCTTTCCAAGGCCGCTCCCAAGCAGCTGCGGTCTTTTTTCAAAGTCCATTTATAAGAATCGGTATCAATCAGTGCCCAATTTGTTTGGCAGGATGCTAGGCCATAAATGGATATATACTCCTGCCCAATGAAAACCCGAGTTTTTGTCTCTTTCTTTTTCCCTTTGCCTAGGGAAAGAAAAAAATATATTTGTCAAAATTTTCGGGTTATCATTAAGCATGAGTATAAAATAGACTATTGCATAGGTCCCGTCGTTCTGCTTAAAGTGGTAATAAGGTTGGATATCGCTATTTATGGGATATTTTAGCCTAAGCTAATGGTTGCCAAAATGACGCTCCTACCTTTTATTTGCTAGAAGAGTTACTTTTCAATTTAGAGTTTATCAATCCACGGAAATCTGAGTTGGCGATGGTAGCTCAGGATTGGTCCATGGTTTGCAATACCACCCGGAAGTTGCCATTTCGGTTGCTATCTAAAAGAAACTAAAAATATTCCCTAATTTCACAATTGGGCTTGAATTTAGGATTGTCACTTAGTTTTGTATGGGTATTTGATAGAGAATTTAATTTTTACAGCACCACAGCCCAGCTGTAAACTGAGCCCTCTGTGCCTTAAGATGCTAGATAATTTAGTTGGGGAGCAATACTTTGTCAATACCATGCACGGTTCCCTGGTCCACTCGGATATTAGGTTTCACTATTTTTGCACTATCTCCCATTTCATCTATCAGTAGCAATTCGCCTTCCATATCCATGATTTTAACCGATGTTCCTTGAATTGTTTCCAAGGTAAGGAAACCGTCATTTTTGGACATTTCTTCCCGTAATGCGTAGGCATCGTAATTACCTTTGACCACATGGTATTTTAATATGCCTATAAGTTCACTTTTACCTTGGGGTTTCAGAAGGTCCGCAACTTTTTCCTCTGGCAGTTTTTCAAAGCCGTTATTGGTAGGGGCGAAAAGGGTAATGTTCTCCATTTCCTGCAAAGCATCAATCAGTTCAGCATTTTTTAAGCTTTTAGCCAAGGTAGAAAACTCAATATCGAACAATGCTACGTCAACAACCGTTTTCATGGCCTCCCTGCTTTCGGGTGTTTGTGGACTTTCCATTTCCAAGGCCTGATCTATCTCAGTGGCTAAACTATCCTCTTTTTCCTTTTTACTTTCTCCGCAGGCCGCTAGCAACAGAAGGCCTAAAAATGTAAGTCCTGCAGCTTTTAATATTTTTTTCATAGTAATATTTTTAAATTTTTTATAAATTACTACTAATTGGTTGCATTTGTTGATGGCATGCCATCGAAAATTGATGCTAAAAATTAAGCACCGACCAAGCTCCAAAAAGTTGATGTTTGATGTTTGGTGTTGGCATTTTAAGAAGTTACCTGTCAAGCCTTCATGTTTTGGCAATACAGCGCATCATTTATGTGTTTGCGTCGTTGCTGGGCGAATGCGTTTTATAATTTACTTATTTACGTAAAATACGAATCTAGAATGCCTAAAAGAAAATTGAAAAAATCCTTAGGTTTTTGGGATGTGCCTATGTTTGGAGTCGGCGGTATTGTTGGTGCCGGTATTTATGCCATAATAGGACAAGCCGCTGGTCTAAGCGGTAATATGCTCTGGCTAAGCTTTGCCTTGGCAGCCTGTGTTGACTTGTTGCCGGGACTCTCTTATGCTGAATTTGTGAGTCGCTTTCCGGATGCAGGTGGAAGCTATGAATACATTAAAAGAGGGATAGGGCTCAGGACTGCACTTTTTATGTCTATTTTTATGACCTTCACAGGAATTGTGGCCGCCGCCGCCATAGCCATCAGTTTTTCGGAATACTTAGGAAGGTTGGTGCAATTCCCAAAGTGGTTAGCTTTGCTAAACCAAGAACGCCAAAAAAAATTTACCTAGTACCGTCTTGCTTAGCGGAATAATTGTTCTGGTAATTTACGTGTTCATCGCTATTTGTGCCGTAAGTATTTTGGGCAGTGATGAATTGGCTCGTGCCGATGACCCACTTTCCGCAGTACTGGAATCTCAATGGGGAAGGCTCGGCGGAACTGTTCTGTCCGTAGTTGCCCTATTTGCTACCAGTAAAACGATTTTAAGTAATATTCTGGGAACCTCCCGTTTGCTTTATGATGTGGCGCGGGACAGTGAGATTAAATGGCTGAAAAATTCACTGCGATATCAGGGATAGGCAATGCCATTAATTTTGCCATACTGGCCATCGCATTTATGGCCATACTTTTTGGACTTATACGTAACTTAAAGGTGATAGCATCTATTAGTAATATTTTTATTTTTATTGTTTTTGGTATGGTAAATTTCGCATTACTTAGGTATAGGGTAACTACGAGGCGAAGTGAACGGGACAAGGATGTATTTAGGATTCCCTTGAATTATAGAAATATTCCCATTCCAACATTGTTGGCCTTTGCGACCATTTTAGTCTTATTTGTTTTTAATGCCTTCAACCTTACACTATAAATCTCTTGGAGGGTACTCAACATTATTTATCAACTATGGGCATTATTAAAACAAAAAAGGTGTGTGTGCCAAGAGTGGGTTATCGTTAATTCAGCACTTTACTGCAAATAATTCTTTTCAAGTTTTCAATAGCAATGACGAGTATACAATGCTACCACGAATGTAGCATTGTCCGATAAACCCTAGGCTTAAAAAAAAGAACTTTCCAACTTGGAAGTTCCCAAATTGTGAAGTGATGGACTAAAATTTAGCTGTCTGTGTCCTCATTTACTTTGGTATTGGGCAATAATACTTCGGTAATACCAGGTATAAGACATTATTGGCCTGAGTATTAACAAGCTCTATGATGATTTCCGAACTGGAATTTCCTGTACCGTTCGTGACACCTACCAAGTTCCCTAAACGTTGGAAGGTGAGCATATCGCCTTGTAAGGTTGCGGGGGATTCCAATGCATTGGTGATATCTGCAAACAAGATATTATTTTCAGGAATTGCATGATGCCGTAACACCGCTGTCAGTGTTTTTCCAGAGGGCACGGCGGTCAACAAGGAAAACGGATCGTTTATAGGCGTTTTCCTTATGGTATCAGTGGTACTAGGCCTTCGAACCGCAGCGCTATTTGGCTAGAAATGGGTTCGATGTGAAACCTTTTGAGGCAATAGTGAGCCATCCCATAAACGCAAATGCAAGCTATTGTCCTCTTTGACTTAAGTGTTCGGAACAAACTGAAATTTAAGGGCTTTGATAGGTGTTGAACTTATTTTGATAAGGGGATGGTGTTTTCTAATATTATGCTTTCCCTATTCTTTACAATTCTAATAAATGTGGAGGGAGTTAAACCTGTTACTTTTTTGAATTGGCCCGATAAATGCGAAACGTTGCTGAATCTCAAGGAATAAGAAATCTCGGTAAGCGTGTATTTTCCCGTCATCATCATTTGCTTGGCGATATCTATCCTTTTAAGGATAACAAAATTTTCTATAGTGCTATGCGTGTTCGAGGTAAAAACCGATGATAGGTGCGCATACGAATAGCCCAGTTTTTGGGAAAGATAACAGGATAGGTTAGACTGATCCGAAATGTCGTTGTCTATGACGTACTCTGTAATTTCATTTTTAATTTTAGACACCAGATTGCCCGTATGGTTATCAATAAGTTCCAGACCGAAGGTTTTCAACTCCTTGTTGATTTTTACTCGTTGCTCCGGCGTTAGACGACCCTTTATCTTGATCATGGACAAACCCACCATTTCATATGCTATATTATAATCATGGAGTACTAAAGAAATGGCCTTATCCAATAAAACTTGCAAATCATATTTTATACCAATTTTCACTCCTTTGTTTCTTTTGATGTCCTAAATAATTAAAAACCGGGCAAGTCGGTTGACTTAATCCATTAAAATCCTAGTCAATATCATTTCAGGGTTAAAATCCATTGGAATAGCCATACAATCTTTAAGGCCCTATATCCATTTAAGTCAATTATCATTGGTATTGAGCATTTCCCCGTGTCATTTAATCACTATTTTACATAAGCTAGCTACTAGCTACTAGAAAAAAATAGTTATGAATACACAAGAAAGAAGCTTGGGCCTCCATGAACTAAGCCAGATCTACAGCTTGGGCATGCATCAATATATTAATGCGGCTATCTATTCGGAAAATGACGTTTTTGTGCAATTTTTTGAAAAGAGTGCCTACGAGCGAATGATTTTCGTACATGATATACAGTATAGAATTGGTGTTTTGGAAGGTTCTAATTTAAAGATGACACTTGAGGAAATGCTGGATGCGTGGCAAAATGCGTGTGCCTTTCATAAACTGGAGGAAACCTTTTTTATAACCAACGACATTGGCTACATAGATAAAAAGGCGATATACCACATAGGTAGGTTACTAACGGAAGAATTATCCGAGGAAAGTACCAGTCTTATTATGGGTCATATCCTAAAGATAGAATCCGGTTTAAAAACGCTAGATTATTTATTGGGTTCCTTGGATTTATAATTTGGGCTGTTTCATTTTAGCCTACCTTCTCGGCAGTTGCGTTCAAAATTGAAAATCGGGATGTTTATCTTAATTTGTTAGCGTTGAGATTTTTTTGCGTTGAACGTTATTTGGACAAGAATTTTGGATGTAGTGTAGCCTTAAAAGACATTGCAGACCTTGTCCAAAATAGGATATATACTCATGCTTAATGATAACCCGAAAATTTCGACAATTTTATTTTTTTCTTTGCCTAGGCACGACACAGCGAAAGCTGTGGGCGAGCCGTAGCGATGGCGAAGCATAGCCGTAGCTACGGTTTATAATTTTAACGACGGCAAAGGGAAAAAGAAAGAGACAAAAACTCGGGTTTTCATTTGGCAGGAGTATACCTTTCTTGCATAAGTGGTTAACGGCTACGGCGACTTAACGCTCACCGATGATTGGCGATTGCTTTCCGGTATTGAGTCCATAAACGGTATTATGCTCATCGGCTGGTCTACCGCTATGATGTTTTCCCTAATTCAGCAAGTGTACAAGAATTTGTATTC
>Ga0306871_1000300_pt1 | contig 19476 bp, 16 predicted proteins | sample AntRauMeHopE1497_FD_190447 | JGI IMG/M metagenome (GOLD analysis project Ga0306871, IMG submission 190447) | Saline lake microbial communities from Rauer Islands, Antarctica - Metagenome Hop E1 #497 (v2) (version 2) | ecosystem: Environmental > Aquatic > Non-marine Saline and Alkaline > Saline ... | reverse complement strand
CAAGGGCCTGCTGAACGACCCAGTGCAGATTGACGTTGCCGTGCGCAACTCAACCGTCGAAAGCGTTGTTCAGTCGGTGTATCCGGTGGATCAGAGCCAGAAAACGGCGCTGTTGAGCAAGCTGGTGCGCGACAACAGCTGGGAACAAGTGCTGGTATTTACCCGCACCAAGCACGGTGCCAATCGCCTGACCGAGAAGCTGGGTAAAGACGGCATTACCGCTGCTGCAATTCATGGCAACAAGTCTCAGGGCGCCCGTACCCGTGCTTTGGCCGAGTTCAAGCAGGGTGATATCCGTGTGCTGGTGGCTACCGACATCGCTGCCCGCGGTCTGGATATAAAGCAGTTGCCCCAAGTGGTGAATTTTGAACTGCCAAACGTGCCGGAAGATTATGTTCACCGCATTGGCCGCACCGGTCGCGCGGGCGAAAGTGGCCACGCGTTGTCGCTGGTGAGTGCTGACGAACTCAGCATGCTGGTGGGTATCGAAAAGCTGATCAAGAAGCAGCTGCCGCGCAAGGAAGTAGAAGGCTTTGAGCCGAAGAACCACGTGGCGCTGAAGCCAAAAGCCAAAGCGGACCCGAGCAAAGCCCGCAACCGCAGCGGTGGAAACGGCGGCGGCAATGGCCGGCCAAGTGATAAGCCAGGCGGGCGCAGCGCAGGCCGTAGCCAGAATGGCAATGGCGGCCGTTCAGGCCAGCGTCAAAACCAGGGTGCTTGAAGCCATAATGGCTTGAGGTAGCAGGTTAAAAAATGCGGAGCTTCGGCTCCGCATTTTTGTTTGCGTAATTTGAAAACAAAAAAGGGACCGTGTAAAAACAGGGCCCCGTAGAAGGTCGTACTTTCAGAGTCTGCTGGGCCGGTTGCTCAGCAGACTATCCGCAAGGGATCAGAACTTGTAGGTGAAACCGACCATGTAGACCATTGGGTCGATTTCGACTTCGGTCTTGATTTCAGCGGCTTTAACATCGCCGGCGAAAGCGGTAATAGTTGCATCAGTGTTAATATCTGCCCACCAAACGCCTGCGTTCAAACCAAAATTTTCACTCAGCATATAGTCCATGCCGATCTCTACGGCAACGCCCACGCTGTCGTCCAGTTTGAGTTTGGAGCTAGTAACGGCGCTTGCCGGAATGTTTGAATCAACCGAATTTGCTACCGAACCAATAATGCCATCGAGGGCACTAGTAGTTTTTTCCTCAAAGAACGTGGTGTAGTTCACACCAACACCAATGTGCGGCTGAAACTTTGAGCTGCTATGCATTGGGAAATATTGCAAAGTAATTGTAGGCGGTAAATGTTTAGTTTCGCCCAGTTTTTCAGTGCCTAAGCCGCTCTTGCCTGAAATGTTGTGTTTGAAAGGAGTGGCACCCAAAATGCCAATACCAATATTATTGGTTACCATGTAGCTGGCACGAATACCCAATTGAGTGTTGCCGTCCACAGCCAATTCGGTTCCTGCCAAGGTAGTGCGGGCGCCAGCGAGTGGTCCAAAACCTGCTACTGAAAGTGCGTCACTGGAATCATTCGGTGCAACGTGAGCAGCACCAGCACGCAGAATAAAATCACCAGCTTCAAAAGCCTGAGCAGCCGGTGCAACCGCCATTACGGCCGCAGCCAACACACCAATTTTGAAAGTACGGGACATAATAAATCTCCAGGGTTCGATTCGTATTGGCTGTAAGAGTAATGGTTGCTACAAAGGCAATCTTGATTTAGCGCAATAATTAAAAAAAGAGGAGCGCTATTTCAAGGCACCTTTGATTCAGCTCAAGTAATGAATGTATTGCGGGGTGTTTTAACGCCGTGGCCAGTAGCGTTGCATTTCCATAAATAGGAAAGACGCTCTTCAGCTCAGCCGTACCAGCACTTCGTGATGAATCAGCACCACGGTCGCGACCAACGCGCTGAAGGCGACAGTGGTAACAAGCAGGCTTCCGGGTTCTTCTACTGGCAAAAGTGAATCTCTCCATGCAGAAGGGTGACAGGTCCGCCGCGCAGGCGATGGTAGACGCGGGTGAGTTTTCTCAGCTTATAATGGATTCTTGCAGGTATCATGGTTGGGTTTGTTTTTTCTGTCACCCGATTGGCGCTATGATGCAAGTCTAAAAATGTAGAGTAGTTCCCACAGGAGTGAAGGCGATGTTTGTGAAAAAAATCTCGGCAGTCGTGTTGATGGCCGCTACCCTGACGTTTGCCGGTTGTGCATCTGTGGGCCAGGATTTTGCCACCCACAATGTTGACCAGATTACAGTCAATGAAACTACCCGCTCAGAAGTGCAGGCGTTGTTCGGCGAGCCTTGGCGTACCGGTATGCAAGACGGTAAACGCACCTGGACTTACGGCAAGTACCGCTGGTCTGCGTTTGGTGACGACAAAACCGAAGATCTGATTATCACGTTTGATGGCAACGGAGTGGTGCAGTCTTACACCTACAACGCCACCCAGTAAATCGAGGAACGTGAACAAATGAACGGGCTGCATTTGCAGCCCGTTTTTTTAATCGATTTTACATTGCTAAACCCTCTTTATAGCGCTGAGTAGGTCCACTTCCTTACGGTAAATCCGGGATGAGGAGACTATGCTTGGCGCCCAAAATCTCCTTCTGTGGAATTCTTCGGTAATGATTGAACTGTTTTTCTCGACCTACATCAGTAGCTCTATCCGCTTTTTGTTTTTGTTAGCGCCGTTTTTTGTGGTGACCATGTTTCTGGCGCTAACCCGCGGGCTGCCGGCGGACGAGAAAACCGCGATTATTCGTCGTGCCTGCATATCGGCGCTGGTGTTGGGTGTGATTTTGTTTTTTGCCGGTCCGCTGTTATTTGGTGCCATTGGTATTACTCTAAATTCGTTCCGCATTGGTGCAGGCACACTGCTGTTTTTGACGGCCATCAGCCTGGTTAACAATGGTACTCGCAGCCACGCCACGGGTTTACCGGATGACAATCGCGACGATATTGCGGTGGTGCCCCTGGCGATTCCGGTCATGATTGGCCCGGCGACTATTGGTGCAATTCTGGTTTACGGTGCGGAGCTGAAGGAGGTTGCGGCGGTGGCCGGGGGCCTGTTGGGGTTGGTGTCGAGCTTGCTGATTCTGGCGGTGTTGTTGCGGTTGTCGGGTTATCTGGAAAAAGCGATGGGCAAGAATGGCCTGAATATTATGTCTAAGATCAGCGGGTTGATTTTGTCGGCTATGGCGGCGGAAATAGTGTTGACCGGGTTGTCCGGGTTTATTGCGGCTTCGGGATTAGTGGCTAGGTAACGAGCTGGAGCGGGAGCAACGTCGGGGACAGATTTGAAATCTGTCCCCTTTTTTTGTCCCCGTTTTGTTCGTCACTCTGCCGCTTGCGGACTCTATTTTTTCGAACTCCGTAGCGCTGGGTTGAATCCTCTTGCCGGGTATTTTCTTCTTTGGGTCAGGCCGATCAGAACCAGAGGTATCACGATCATCAGGCTGCCGGCCAGGAACCATAAGTCGGGCACCTCGTTGAACCATATCCAGCCGATGGCAACGGCCCATATCAGGCCGGTGTATTCGGCGCTGGTGACCTGGTTGGCGTCTACCTGGCGGTAGGCCAGCAGTACAGTAATGTTGTAACCCAGTATGAACAAAGAGGAGCCGGCGGCGATGATGACCAGATCGGTGGTCCAGCGTGAGCCTTGCTGCCAGTCCCAGATGGCCAGTATGCCGGCTGCGGGGATAATCAGCAGATAGTTCAGAACCAGTTTATGCACGGTGGTCTGTTGCTTTGGCAGTTTGCGCACCAGTACGGCGTTGATGGCCAGTGAAAACGCCGAGCCCAGGGCCGCAAACGCTGCCCAGGTGAAGTCTATGGGTCTCAATATCAGGATAATGCCGGCGAAGCCGCTGAATACGGCAATCACGCTCAGGGGTGTCAGGCGTTCGCGGAAAATCACGACGGACAGCAGCATCACCAGTATGGGCGCGGCATAGAATACGGCGTTGGCGGTGGCCAGGGGCAGGTTGGCCAGGGCGATGATCATGCACAGCATTCCAATCAGGTGAACATGGGCGCGGATGGCGTGAATGCCGGTGCCAGCAAAAAACTGGCGGCGGTCTATTTTTTTTGCCAGCGGTAACAGCAGCAGCAGAGTTAGCACGCAGCGCAGGAAGGCGAACTGGAATATGGGCGCGCCGGGCTCCAGCAGTTTTATCAGAACGTCGGAAATTAACGCCATGGCGTTGCCGATCACCAGCAGAAAGATGGCGCTGCCAACGGTTTTGCCAGCCATGAATAACCTCAGAAAACGCGGAATGGATGCAGCAGGGCAGTATAGCCGTGGCTTTGGTCAGCCTGAATGCCGTTTAGTACCTATCTAATGTTTAAGCACCTATCTAATATTTAAGCACCTATCTAATATTTAAGCACCTATCTAATATTTAAGCACCTATCTAATATCTATGTTCCTACTTAATGGTCAAGCCATTTAAATAAAGGCGCCGGCAATCTTTGGGGGATTGCCGGCGCAGCGGTCAGTCTCCCGCGGGCCGCTCGACCACTTTGCGTTTGCCGGTGGCGCACTTTGACAGCTCTTTCAGGCCGTCGCTGTCAAACGCATCCACGCGAATAACGTCGTAGAGCGCGGCAAGCGCTTCTTCCAGTTTTTCGCACTCATCGGCTTTCACCACGCCTTCGGCACAGGCCCAGTCGACCAGCTGCTTGCGTTCGTGGCCCATCAGCAGGGCAATGCCGTCCAGATCGTCTTCATCGCGGTTTCGAATAGCCTGGTGCAGGCGTGCGCGCATGTCGCTGGTTTCGTTGGCCAGGCGGTAGGCGTTCAACACCCGGCCCAGAGAGTCGCTGCTGTCTGTGGGTATGTAGGCGCCGCGGTGAATGCGCTGGCGCAACGGGGTGTCTTCGACAATGCTGGCGGCTACTTTTGTACCCAGGCGGTCGTCGGGGCCGTTCAGGCCCGTCGCGCCCAAGGGGAACACCAGCAATCGCAGGGGCCAGCGCAGGGCTGGAACCGGGAAGTTGATGATGGCTTCACGCATGGAGTCCTGTAAATCGCGCAGGCAGGTTTTCAGGCACCATTCCACCATGTGGCGCTGTTCTTCCGGATAGCCTTCTTCGTGCCATTGCTTGATCACTGCGGTGGCGTAATACAGCTGTACCAAGCAGTCGGCCATGCGCCCGGACAGGCGCTGGCGAGCCTTCAGGCCGCCGCCTACGGAAAGCAGCGTAACGTCGGTCATCAGCGCAAGGGCCGCCGAAAAGCGCGCCAGTTGGCGGTAGTAAGGTTTCAGGTTGCCCTGGCGTGGCACCGGTTCGGCCAGGCCGCCGGTCAGGCCCAGCACCAGTGCGCGCAAACCGTTGCGGGTGGTGTGTGCCAGGTGGTGGTAGAACACGCCGTCGAACTTTTTGGCGGCCTGATTTTGGTCTTCCATGCCAGCCGCGGCGATTTCGTCAACAATAAACGGATGGCAGCGAATGGCGCCCTGGCCAAACACCATCAGGCTGCGGGTAAGAATGTTGGCGCCTTCCACCGTAATGCCGATGGGCACGGCCTGATAGGCGCGGGCCAGGAAGTTGCGTGGCCCGGTAATCACGCCGCGGCCTGCCACTACGTCCATGGCGTGGTTGATCACAATGCGCATCAGGTCAGTGTTGCGGTACTTCAGCAGCGCAGAGGGCACGGCCGGGCGCACGCCGCGGTCAAGCATACCTGCCGTCAGCAGGCGCGCGGCGTCCATCATCCAGGTATACCCGGCGATGGGTTCCAGCGCTTCTTGCACGCCTTCAAACTGGCTGATGGAGCGGCCAAACTGTTCACGGGTAAGCGCGTAGGAGCCGGTAGCTAAACTGGCAACCTTGCCGGCGCCTGTGCCCAAAGCCGGCAGCGAAATAGAGCGGCCGATAGACAGGCATTCCAGCAGCATAGTCCAGCCTTTGCCCAGCATGTCCTGGCCACCGATCACCTGGTCCATGGGAATAAAGACGTCGTTGCCCCAGGTCGGGCCGTTCATGAACACCGTGTTCATTGGCAAGTGGCGGGCGCCGGCGTGCACGCCATCGGTATCCCGCGGCACCATCACGCAGGTAACACCAATATCGGCGCTGTCGCCCAGCAGGGCGTCCGGGTCATACACCTTGATGGCCAGCCCGATCAGAGTGGCCACCGGCGCCAGCGTAATATAGCGCTTGTTCCAGGTGACTTTCAGGCCCAGGACTTCTTCGCCCTTCCATTGGCCCTTGCACACAATGCCTTTGTCTGGAATAGCGCCGGCGTCGGAGCCTGCCACCGGGGATGTCAGAGCAAAACAGGGAATTTCCTGGCCGCCGGCCAGGCGCGGCAGATAGTACTGCTTTTGTGCATCTGTGCCGTAGTGCATCAGCAGCTCACCGGGCCCAAGAGAGTTGGGCACCATAACGGTGACTGCGGTGGACACGCTGCGGGTGGAAATTTTCATCACGATTTCGGAGTGCGCGGTGTTCGAAAAACCCATGCCGCCGTCTTTTTTGGGTATAACCAACCCGAAAAAGCCGTTACCGCGTATGAACGCCCAGACTTTTTCGGGCAAATCGTAATGCTCGTGGGTGATTTCCCAGTCGTTCAGCATGGCGCAGAGTTCTTCCACCGGGCCATCCAGAAACGCCTGTTCTTCGCTGTTCAGGTGCGCCGGCTTTGCGCCCAGCAGTTTTGACCATTGTGGCTTGCCTGAAAATAGCTCGCCGTCCCAATCCACCGAGCCGGACTTTAGCGCTTCGGCTTCGGTGTCTGACAATTGTGGCAAGCGTGAGCGCACCCAGTTCAGCAATGGCCTGCTGAATTTATTGAGCCGCAAATCGCTGGGGTTCAGCAGAATTAACGCCAAAGCCAGGGCAAGGCCGCCGACGATAAAGCTGACCAGATGCCAGTCATCCTGGGCCAGGCCAATCAGCGTAGCAACGCACACCACAACGCTAGCCGTTTTTCCGCCAATGCTTAAGTAAATCAGTACCAGCGCGCTCAATAACAGAAGCACAACACTCATGGTAACTCCTTGTCACAATGAAAATGCCCGGAGCAACCCACGGTGTCCGGAACACACACTATAGCAGGCCTCCGTGGAGCGGGTCGCTCTCTGCGCTCGGTAACGATTTGTAATATCGATTAAGTACTGTAATAAACAGTGATAGTAGCAATGCCCTAATGAGCTAGGGCGTGACCACCACCCATTACATGCCCAGCCCGATAACCAGCAAAGCCAGTGTGGCAAGCAGGCAGGCTACGTTTGAGGCCAGAACCGGTGGCAGGCGGTGATGATCGTCTGCTACTTGGGGTAGTTTGAAGGTAATCCACAGCGCCAGGGGCAAGGTTATAAAGCCCAGAGCCGTTGGCAGTGGCAGCCAGCCGCATATCAAGGCCAACGCCAGCACGCCGTAACTGGCCAATAACATGGCTCCGGCCAGCCACGCGGCTTTGTATACACCCAATACAATCACCGCGTGATAACGGCCGCCACGGCGATCGGCTTCGGCGTCGGGAATCTGGTTCATCAATAGCAGAGTGCTTACCAGCAGCAGACTGATAACAGATATCGTAACGGCTGCCGCGTTGATCGGCGCTCCCAGCGCTACCAGAGTTCCCAGCACCATCACCGGGCCGAATCCCAGCCCGGGTGCCAGCAGGCACAGCAGGGGCGAACGGGTAATCCAGCGGGTGTAGGTAACCACCAGAGCAACGCCGGCGCCCCCCAATATCAGCATGGGCACGCCCCGTTGCCATAAAAAATACAGGCCAATGGCCATCACCAGTCCCAGTGTAAACAGAGCCCCAATTAAAACGGAGCGCGCTGCCGAAGGCAGTCCTGGCAGGGCGCCGCTGCCGCCTGAAAATGGCGTGCGGCGGGTGTGCAAGTCCAGCCCGGAGGTAAAATCTTCGTACTCATTCAGCATATTCACCGCGGCATGGGCCAGCAGCGCACCCACAAACACCAATAGGGTATCTAACAGAGGCGGCGGAGCTTCTGGCTGCCGCCATGCCAAGGCAACTCCCAAGCCCACACACAAAGGGGCCATCACCAGAAAGTTGGGACGGGAAGTGCGGATAACGACGGCGGTTTCAGACATGGATTACGGGGCCTTGTGATGTATGCTGATACTTTGCTATCAATCAATTATAACCTCAAGCTTGGGTCAGGCTCGCATTGGCGAACGGCTTTGCTTGTGGCAATTTCAGGGAGTGACCTGTGTCCCACGCAGATTTTGATCAGCCCATAAACCGGGAAAACACCCATGCGGTAAAACTGGACGCCCGCGAAGCGGTGTTCGGCCGCGCCGATGTGTTGCCGGTGTGGGTGGCCGATATGGACTTCGCCGCACCGCAAGCGGTAACCGACGCGCTCAGCGAACGTGCCCGCCATCCCGTTTACGGTTACACAATCTTCCCCGACAGCCTGTACAACGCTATGGCTGACTGGTTTCGCCAGCGCCACCAGTGGAGCATTCAGCGCGAGTGGGTGCTGATGGCGCCGGGTGTGGTGCCTTCTTTACACGCCGCGTGTATGGCATGCACCAATCCGGGCGACGAGGTGATTATACAGCCACCAGTATACCCACCGTTTTTCAGTTCGGTGCGACAAACAGGACGCCAGGTGCTGGAAAATCCGCTGCTGGCGGAAAAACAGGCAGACGGCAGCCTGTATTACCGCATGAATCTGGCTCATCTGGAGCAATGCTTGGCGCGCCCGCAAGCAAAAATGCTGATGCTGTGTTCACCCCACAACCCGGTCGGCCGGGTATGGTCGGAAGCAGAGCTGACGGCGGTGCTGGATATTTGTCGGCGCCATAATGTTGTGCTGGTGAGTGATGAGATCCACTGCGATCTGGTATTTTCTGACAGTGGCCGCCACCGCATGCTGGCGGCCCTTGCGCGCCCCGAAGACCAATGGATAATGGCCATTGCGCCCAGTAAAACCTTCAATATTCCGGGCCTTGGCTTGTCAGCTATGGTGATTGCCGACAGCGGGCTGCGGCAGAAACTGGCGGATGTGCTGGAATCTTTCCACATGCCCCAGAGCAACCCGTTCAGCGTAACCGGTTTTGAAGCCGGCTACCGCCACGGCGGCCCTTGGCTGGATGAGTTGATGGTGTACTTGCAGGCTAATCGCGATTTTGTGGTGAGCCAGGTTGCCCAGCGCCTGCCGGGTATAGAAGTGACCGCGCCCGAAGGCACCTATCTGATGTGGCTGGACTGCCGCGCACTGGGCCTGGATGACACCGGCCTGAAACGCTTCTTTGTGCAGCAGGCCGGCGTGGGTATGAATCAGGGTGTTTCGTTTGGCGCCAATGGCAGCGGTTTTATGCGCCTGAACATTGGCAGCCCGCGAGCCACTCTGGAGCAGGTGATCGAGCGTATCCAGTCGGCGCTTAGCGCTCGGCAGTAGATTCCCGACGAGTGGTGAGGTGGCGACTTAACCATCGTTGTCGATGAGATCGTCGCCGCTTTCTACATCTTCCACGCTCTCTCCCATTCCCGCACTGTCAGCGTGGTCAAGCTCGCCGTTGATGTGAAACCCCGGGCTGTCAGGTTTGGTACCCAGATGGTAGGCGGCGAATCCTGCCATAACCACCTGGTCTACCGCCATGCCAATCAACCGCCCGTTGCGAGTGGCTCGCACCGGGTACTGGGCGTTGGTAATGGGGTCGGTAACATGGCCCATCAGATCGCCTTTTTTCACCTTGTCGCCCAGGCCCACCTTGCTGAACAGAATGCCACCGTGATCAACCCGCACCCAAAGTGAGTCGTAGTAGACCGGCCCGGGTGCACCCCACACAAACATCCGCGAAATCATTTCCTGTTTTTCCAGCAGGCTAGTCAGGCTGTTCACCCCGGCTTCTATCTGGTGCTCTTGAATTCGGTGGGATTCCCCGACTTCCATAGTCACTGCGCGGATACCGGCGTTAACGGCCGCGGTGCGCAACATACCCGGTGAACCACTGCTGTGTACCACCGCCATGCGGTCAAAGCCGAGGGTGAAGGCTGCTACATCCGGATTGTTCATATCGGCGCGCAGTTGCGGCAGGTTCGTGCGCTTTTGCGAGCCTGTGTGAATGTCCACCAGCATGTCGCAATGGTTGATAACTTGGGTAAACAGCGAGTGGGCAATACGGTCCGCCAGGCTGCCGTCGGCGCTGCCGGGGAAGTGCCGGTTGAGGTCGCGGCGGTCAGGCAGGTAACGGCTGCCTTGCTCAAAACCCGGCAGATTCACAATCGGCACACCCACAACCCGGCCGGACAGCTTGGTCGCGTCCAGGTCATACAGGGTGCGGCGCACAATTTCGATGCCGTTTAGCTCGTCGCCGTGAATGGCTGAGGTCAGGCACAGGGTAGGGCCGGGATTGATGCCGTTGACTACCAGAACCGGCGTTGGCTGCGATAGACCGGCAATCTGGATGTTGGGAGACCAAGCCAGGCGGGTAGAAATTCCCGGGCGAATATCACTGCCCAGCAGGCTGAAATTTGCCGTAATTTTTGGGGCCTCCACCGCGGGTGCGGGCTGAATCGAATCTGGCAGAGTTTCAGAGAGCGGCTCTGCACCGGCGTCAGGACTTGCCGGTTCGGCCGCGGCTGCCGGGGGCGGCCCGGGTGGCGGCGCCACCTCCTTCAAATCGATATCTGGTGCGCTGCGGCTGGCGGCCGGTTGTGATTCTACGGGTGCTTGTTCGCTATTCAAGTCGGCGACTAAGGTGCCGCCGTCACCGTTATTGTCGGCTTGGGCTGAAAGTGCGCCAAAAGCGCCCGCCACAACTATGGCGCTTGCCAGAGCGCGCCTGGCCAAGCGTTGCCAAAATGCCATCATCACTCTGTGTTTGCTAGCCATACTACCTCTTGCGATCGTAACTCCCGGCTTTTTCCGGGGCTGAAGGTCGACAGATTAGAGCGCTTTATAGGGGGTTGATATGGCTGTGACAAAGGTTTAATGCCGTTTTCATGAAGCCTTTGCCGAATTTGACATAATAGCCGGCGGATTGGACTAACATTTCAATGTCATGTTTTTGTTATAAACCAAGGAGTCGGACTTATGGACCTTCTGCGTATTCTGATTGCCATTTTGTTGCCGCCACTGGGCGTTTTTCTGCAAGTGGGCATTGGCAAACATTTTTGGATCAATATTTTGCTGACCCTACTAGGCTACATTCCTGGCATCGTGCACGCAGTGTGGGTCATTGCGAAAAAATAGCCGCCAAAAAATAATCGCCATTACATTAATGCCGGGCGCGAGATGCGCCCGATATTGATGTATTCAAGTATGGCTAGTGGCATGCCAGACGTCGCCGTTTGAACTGGCGCGATCTTCCTGCTCCAGTTTCAACAAGTGTGCCAGCGCTGAGCGCGCAGCCACCCCGTGAATCGCCGTGGGTACGTCGTCATAGGCGCTGGCGGTGAGTTTTTTCAAGCTGACCGGTGCCAGCTTCTTGAGCACCTGGGCAATTTTATGTTCGCGGGTCAATCGGTGGGTAATCAAGTAATCGACTGTCGCCTCTGGCCGCGCCATCACGAAGCCATGGCCAGGTGCAATAAAACTCAGCGGTTCGGCCAGCAAATCATAGAGCGATTCCATGTACGCCTTCATATCGCCATCTGGCGGATTTATCACCACGGTGGATCCCTGCATGATGTGGTCCCCGGAAAACAGTATTCCCTGTTCTAACAGCAAATAACACAGATGATTCGACGCGTGGCCCGGTGTGTGTAAAACCTTCAGGATGCCGGCGTCGGTGGTAATCAGGTCGCCGTGCCTGGGCTCGTCATCCGGCTTGAAACTGCTGTCTTGCGAGGCGCCTGCTGGTGCGGTGCGGCCAATCAGCAGGCATCCGGTGCGTTTTTTCAGCAGGCCGGTGGCCGGTGAATGGTCCTGATGGGTATGAGTTACCAGCACCTGATCAACACGGCCACCGGTTAGCTCCAGAATCCGCTCAATGTGGGCGGGGTTTTCGGGGCCCGGATCGATGACGGTGAAACGGTCATGGCCCAGCAGATAGGTATTTGTGCCCGGTCCGGTCATCACGCCCGGGTTGGGTGAGGTCAGGCGTATAACGCCTGCCGCAATTTCCACCGGCTCGCCTGGAACAATTACCGAGTTGGTGGTGCCTGCGCCTTCCGGGTCGAGCTTGCGGGCTTCATCGTACGCTGGCGCATCTGGTTCCAGAATGATGGGTTGTTCCCGGCGCCTTGCCGGCCAGGGTTCGCTGGGCAGTGGCTCGGGCGGGTTGGCGTGGGCGTAGCGCATAACTTCGCCGGTGTTGGTGAAATCATGCAGCACTCGCAGGGTGCGCAGGGTCGGCAGACTGAACAGGCGTTCGCCGCTGCGGCATTCTGCAAGGCCCTGCTGCGGGGTAATCCACAGGTGGTCGATGGTTTCTTCGCCATCGTGGCTGGCGATCTGGTTTTCCGGGGTAACCGCCACAAAAAAGCGGGTATCAAAGCGCCGTGGTGGCCCCGGCGGGGTTACCCAGTGGCTCAGGTAAGCCAGCCGGTCCAGGGGTAAAATCAGATTGTGCTGCAGGCACAGCGCCTGCAAACTCACGTCGCCGCGAAACAATGCCTGCCGTGACTGATGAACGGGATGGTCTGCGCCCACCAGTTCGCCGTTAGCGTTCACTGCCAGCAGCAGCCCGGCTTCTTCGAAACATTCCCGCAATGCCGCTACCATGTAGTCTGCGCCGCCGCCGCTGAGGCTCATGGTCTGGCTGATGGCGCTATCATCAGGGCCGGCTATGTGGGCGCGGCAGGCTTGGTCGGCGTCATCCACCGCGCCGCCGGGAAACACGAAATAACCCGGCAGAAAAGAGGCTTTCCAGGTACGTTGTAGCAGCAGCACCTCAAGACCCTTTTCGCTGTCGCGGATCAAAGCAAGAGTGGCAGCGGAGCGGATATCCATAAAATCACCAGCAGTCAGTCGTCAATATGGCGCAATTGGGATTTTTGCGTGATCATGCCAACATACCTTATTTCTCAGCATAGGCGAATGGATTGTGGCTCGAATAAAACTGGAATTTCCAGAACAGGTGTTTTGTTTTCAAACTCGTTTGGCCGTGCGCAGCACCGACCTTAACGGTGCCAATCATTTGGGCAACGATGCGCTGATTTCGATGCTGTCAGAGGCACGGGTGCAGCTTCTTTCACGTCACGGGATCGACGAGGTCGGCCAAGATGGTCTGGGCATTCTGGTGACTGATCTTGCCACCGTGTATCAGGCAGAAACCTTCTACCCGGAAACCCTGGTGTTCGATGTAGGAATCACCGACTTTAATCGTTATGGCGGCGATTTTGTGTTCCGCGTAACCCGCGAACGGGACGGCGCTGCGGTGGCGCAGGCCAAGTACGGTTTTGTGTTTTTTGATTATGGCGAAAAACAGGTAACGCCTATGCCGGATAGCTTTCGTCTTAAATTCGCCTAACGGGCATTACGGGCGGCTACTTCGCCAGATTCTTGCCTGCTTTTTGCGGATAGTCTTGCCATTCCGGCGCGGTAAAGCTGCCAGGCGATAATGCCTGCTAGCAGATTGCCCACCAGCGCGCCGGTCATCAGGCCGGGAATGCCATTAAGCTGGCTGCCAAGCCACAACATGGGCAGGTAGCACGGAAATAGCCGTAAGGTGGAGATCAGTAACGCCCTTAACGGCAGCCCCAGAGCGTTGCACACTGACACCATCAGCATGCAGGCGCCCAGCCCGCCGTAGCTCAACGGCACTCGCCATAGATAGCTGGCCAGAATGCTTTGCACCTCAGCATCGGTGGTGAACAATTCGGTCACCAGGCCGGAACCCAGCAGCCACAGCAGGCCAATGGCCAGCTGCCACACCACCAAAAAACGCACCGCCAGACCCACAAGGCGACGGATATTTTCTATTTCACCCCGGCCCAGCATGCGGCCGATCATTTGCGGCATCGACATAGTCAGCGCCAGCACCACCACAATCGAGAAAAACTCCAATCGCGAGCCCAGCCCCCAGGCCGCGACGGCGGTAGAACCAAAACTGGCTACTAATGCGGTGGCCAATACCGCGGCCATTGGCGGCATCATCTGGCTGACCATCGCCGGCGCCATAATGCTGCTCAACTGACGCACCGCGCGCAGCAGCTGCAAGCCCGCCAGATCAAATCCGAGCCACCCGCGTTTTATCAGTAGTGGAAAGATCACCAGTGCCCCCAGGCCAAAGGCGGTGGCAGTGGCCCAGGCCGCTCCGGGTAGGCCCCAGCCAAAATAAAAGATGTACAGCCAGTCCAGAGCGATATTCAGCAGACTGGTGGCCACCATCACCGCGCCTGGCAGTTTGGTGTTGCCGTGGGAGCGACACAGGCTGTAGCCGAAATACACCATGGCGCCGATCCAGGCTGCAATCAGCCAAGGCGCCCAGTATTGGCGAATCACCGGCCAGAGTTCGGGGTCGGCGCCCAACAGGGTTAGAATCGGTTGCTGACCGAACCACACCAGCAGGCACAACACCAGCACCAGCACAGCGCCAATCAGCACCACCAGCCCGCCCAATTGGCGCGCGCGATCTTTGTTGTTCAAGCCCAGAGTGCGGGAAATTACGGCGGTGGTGGCAATGCCCAGGCCCACATACATACCGCTGACCAGTTGCTGCATGGGAATGGTAAAGCCCAGTGCTGCCAGCGGGTCGCGGCCAAGCTGGCCGATAAACGCGCTGTCGGTAAGCTGAAAGGTCATCAGCGATAACACACCGAACAACATCGGCCAGGTCATGTCGTAAAGCTGGCGCGGCAGGCTGGCGTTAGTGGCTAATTGGCTCACAGGGGCAATCCGGATGTGCGTTCTGAATGAAGCCGACCAGTGTAGCAGCAAGCTCCGTGACATAGGGCGCTAAAGCGTTGAATTGGGAGCGTTGAATTGATAGAGCGCTGAAGCGTTGAGTTGAATAGCAGAAAAAGTGAAAGCCGGCACCGCAGGCGCAGCGCCGGCACTCATTATGGCAGGTTACAGAACGCTCAGAGCGGCATCGTAGTTGGGTTCGTCTTTAATGTCGCCAACCAGTTCGCTGTGCAGTACCTTGTTGTTCTCGTCCAGAACAACCACCGCACGGGCGCACAAACCAGCCAAGGGCCCGGTTTGCATGGCTACACCGTAGTCCTGCTGGAAGCTGTAATTGCGGAAGCTGGACAAGGAAATTACTTTGTCCAGGCCCTCGGCGCCACAGAAACGGGCAAAGGCAAAGGGCAGGTCAGCGGCAATTACCAACACCACGGCGTTGTCGAGACCAGCGGCTTTTTCGTTGAATGTGCGAGTTGATGCAGCACACACATCGGTGTCGATGCTGGGGAAAATGCTCAGAATTTTACGCTTGCCATCCCAGCTGCTGAGTTTAACGTCTTCCAGGCTGTTGTTGGTCAGAGTAAACGGCTGAACGGTGTCGCCGGGCTGGGGGAAGTTTCCGCTCAATTCTACGGCATCGCCGCCAAGTGTTACGTTGCTCATAACATGCTCCTTAAGGATGGAAGTGTCAGAAAGACAGGCTCTATAATACCGTTTAACTTACTCTTTCTAGCCTAAATCGGATGCATTTGCACGTTTTGGCCGCCCAGCGCCCGATTAAATGCTGGCTTGTGCCTCGAAGCCCGGCGCCGGGAAGCGTCGAACCAGCAGTATATAACTGGCAAGCGCGGCAAACGTTGACAGCGCAATCACCAGTGCCATTACCAGCGACGTGCCATCGTGCAGGTAGCCTACCAGGGCGCCGGAGCAGGCTGCTATGGTCATCTGTGCGAAACCGAACAGCGAAGAGGCCGAGCCGGCCATGCGCGGGAAATTTGCCATTGCGCCGGCCATGGTCTGTGGTAGCACCATACCGGTACCGCACAGAATGACAGCCTGGGGCAACATAACCGCCCATACCGAATACACCTCGGCCAGTGCCAATGATGCCATAACGGTGCCACCGGCTGCCGCCAGTAAAATACCGCGGAGCAAAATCTGATCGGGTAACAGGCGTTTGCCCCAGCGTACCGCCAGCAGGTTGCCGACGATGTAGCCGGCCACCACAAAGGCAAAGTAGAGCCCGAAATGTTGCGGTGACACCCCCAAAAAGTCGATGAGCACGAAGGACGAGCCGGAAATAAAGGCGAACAGGCTTGAATACATCAGGCTGTTGGTGAGGGTATAACCCAGAAAACTGATGTCGCTGCCAATCAGTCGATAGTTTTTCAGCAATGATGCGGGCCGCAGCGGCTGGCGGTATTCCGGACGCATGGGCTCGGGTATGCCGATAGCAACAATGGCCATCATGGCCAGGGCGTAACCTGCCAGAACGTAAAAGATCGATGCCCAACCCAGATGGGTCACCATTACGCCGCCAATGGTGGGCGCCAGCGCCGGGGCCAGGGCCATAATGCTGGCTAGAATGGCCATGATGCGGGCCGATTGTTGCGGTGTATAAATATCGCGTACGGCGGCGCGCCCCAGTACCGGGCCGGCTGAACCCCCAAGCGCCTGCAAAAAGCGAAACAGCATCAGGCTGTCGACGTTGGTAGCACGGGCACAGCCGATACTGGCGAGGGCAAATATAAAGAAGCCGGCAATCATGATGGGTTTGCGGCCAAAGCGGTCCGCCAACGGGCCACAAAGCAACTGCGCCATGGCGAAACCGGCCAGATAAAGGCTTAGGGTAAGCTGGACGTCGCTGGTGCTGGCGTTCAGGTCGCTGCCAATCTGCGGCAGTGCCGGCAGGTACATATCAGTTGCCAGTGGCCCCAGCGCCACCGCGGCAGCTAATAATATGGTGGTCCAGATACTGGTTAAGGCAAGCATGAAAAATTCCGTAAAAGCGTTGATTCGGGCAGGCAGTTTACGGATTTAAAGACAGCGGGTAAGCCGGTCAGTTGTCATACAACCTATGAATGATATCGATTGATTATTGCGCCATTCCATTCATGGTGGCTGCCACCGCGTTTATCTGGTTGCGCAACCAGCGGTGGGCAGCATCGTTCTGATAGCGCTGGTGCCATATCATCAGCAGGGTAAAGGGCTTGTAGTCGAAGGGCAGTGGCACCCAGGCAGCCCGTGACAACAGCTGCTGGCCCATACGTTCCGGCGCTACCGCCAGCATGTCGGTACCGTATAAAAGGCTGGCAAGAGCCGAAAAGTTCGACACGCTCACTCTTTTGGTGCGGCGCAAATTGCGTGCGTTCAAGGCTTGGTCCAGCCCTGGTTGTTCAGCGGAACCCAGCATCAGGCTGATGTGATCGGCTTTGAGAAAATCTGCCAGGGTATGAGGCGGCTCGCGCCGGGCCGGATCATAAAATACCACCATACGGTCGGCCATCAGGCCACGTTGCATAATATCGCCGGCTTCTGGCGGGTGAGGCGACACAATCAGATCGCAGGCTTCCTGGCGTAACAGCTCGGCGCTGGGAATGCCGGCGGCAATTACCTGCAGGCGAATGCCCGGCGCTTGCTCACGCAGAATGGCCAGCAAGCCGGGCAACAGGAGGTCGCGCTCGTAATCGTTGGCGGCGATAGTAAACACCATATCGGCGGTTTGCGGGCTGAACGGCGGGCCGGAAGACAGCGCGCGCAAATCATCCAGCACCTGGCGAATATGCGGGCCGGCCTGTTGGGCGTAGCGGGTAGGGGTAATGCCACGCCCGGATTTCACAAACAGCGGATCACCCAAAGCCTGGCGTAAGCGTTCCAGAGTGTGGCTGACGGCTGACTGGCTGACCCCAAGCGTTACCGCGGCACGCGACACGCTGCCTTCGTCCAGCACCACCAAAAAGGTGGCCAGGGCGCGCAAGTCCAGATTAAAAGGTTCAACAGGGTTCATCAGCGAAAGTCCGGTGTCAGTGCCATAATGACGTCCAGTATTGGTGCCATCATAATGTGATTACGATACCACGCCGGTAACAACAGAGGGCATTCGCCTCTGCCCAAGACCCAACGTGGTTGTTATGATTGGCAGTCCTGAATTTTCAAAATGGAATTAACCCATGCTCAGTTTTTTACCTGCGCCGGTGACTGGTGTACTGAACACGTCGCTGTTGTTACTGAATACCCTGGTCTGGTGCCTGCTTTTGTACATTCCGGCGCTGTTGAAGCTGATTATTCCCCACAAGGGTTTTGGTGTGCTGTGCACCAAGCTGATTATCCGCGTGGCCGAAATTTGGGTTGCTTGTAACAGTGGCTGGATGAAACTCACCCAGGGTACCCGCTGGGAAGTGACCGGGGCCGACGAGCTGAAGCAGGAAAGCTGGTATCTGGTGCTTAGTAACCACCAGAGCTGGGTGGATATTCTGGCCATGCAGCGGGTTTTTCACGGCAAGGCACCGTTTTTGAAGTTCTTTCTGAAGCAGCAGCTGGTGTGGGTACCGGTGATCGGCTTGGCCTGGTGGGGGCTGGATTTCCCGTTCATGAAGCGCTATTCGCGCCAGTATCTGGTAAAGCACCCCGAAAAACGCGGTGAAGACATGAAATCCACCCGCCGCGCGTGCGAAAAGTTCCAGCACACGCCCGTCAGCATTATGAATTTCGTAGAAGGCACGCGCTTTACGCCGGCCAAGCACGCCGCCCAGAAATCATCCTACACTCACCTGTTACCGCCCAAAGCTGGCGGTGTTGGTTTTGTGCTGGACGCTATGGGTGATTCCATTAAAACACTGGTTGATGTGACTATCGCTTACCCCGGCGGTGCGCCGACTTTCTGGCAGTTTTTGTGCGGCCAGGTGCCGGAAATCAAGATGGAAATTCACACCGTAGAAATTCCCGAAAATCTGAAAGGCCGCGACTATATGGCCGACTCGGAGTACCGCCGCAACGTCAAACTTTGGCTTGCCGAACAGTGGCAAGCCAAAGACCAGCGACTTACGCGGATGCTGGGACAGGCTCCTGCTTCTGCTCCTGCAGCGTCAGATTGATCTGACGGCGTTCGTCATTCACTCCGGCCAGGCGCACGATAACGGCCTGGTCGAGCTGGAATATACGGCCATTTTTGTTGTGAATAAGGCGCAGGGTGATCGGGTCAAAACTGTATTTGCCATCCAGATCACGGCAGCTGACAAACCCTTCCAGGCCGTTGCAATTCAAGCGTACAAAAAAGCCGGCGGGAATGGTGCGGCTGATAACGCCGCCCATGTCGTCGTCACCCAAGGTTTTTGCAAAGTCGCTTTTGAGCCAGTTCTCTAGACTGTTGGCGGCTTGGCGAGCCTGGATCAGGGTCGCCTGAAGCGTGCTAAGGGCGTTGTTGTCCAGTTCTTCTAACGGTGACTGCCAGATCAGCGACTTGATCATCCGGTGCACGTAAAAGTCAGTGAACCTTCTTAGCGGCGAGGTAAACGTGGTGTAAGCCGCAAGCCCCATACCCTGGTGCGGTGCGGGACTGAAGGCCAGCTCGGCGCGGGCCAGCTGGCGCGCAACAATGGATTTTACCGGGGCATCCGTGTTCAGGCTGCCGGCGGTTTTCATCAGTGTTTTGAAACTCGCTGCCTGGGCAACGTCCAGCTTTGCAAGCTGGG
>Ga0306871_1000297_pt1 | contig 19569 bp, 19 predicted proteins | sample AntRauMeHopE1497_FD_190447 | JGI IMG/M metagenome (GOLD analysis project Ga0306871, IMG submission 190447) | Saline lake microbial communities from Rauer Islands, Antarctica - Metagenome Hop E1 #497 (v2) (version 2) | ecosystem: Environmental > Aquatic > Non-marine Saline and Alkaline > Saline ... | reverse complement strand
TATAAACGGTAATCCAGTAGGTGCTTTGGCAGCTTCCGGATATATCCGTTCCGCTACCAATCACGAGCAATCGAGTATTCACATAAACGAAATTTTGCAGTTAAATGCGAACGATGTCATCCGAGTACGAACGTACAGAGAAGCAAATTCTGGCATTGTGCGATTTAGCGCCGCAGGGGAAGCTAGTTTTATCATCAATAAATTGAAATAGTTTATGAAGTACCTTTTTGCGATTTTCATGGTTCTATTTTATGGCCTTACAGGCTTCGGCCAAGATGCCGTGCACAATTATGGGAACATGCAAGTGCACGAGACGGCAACCATGGGATTTCACTTGGATGTTATAAACAATGGCACATTCAACCAAAACCAAGGTCTTGTAGGATTTTACAATGAAAATACGCTGACCTTGTCCGGCACATCCAATCCTGTCCTCTACGATACCGAAATTGCCGTTGAAAATGGTTTTTATATAGAAAACACCCTTGGTGTGCTGCACAACGCAAATCTTGTTTCGGGTACTATTTTTACGCCAAGAACTGCGTACGCAACCACGTTAAGTTATATCACGGATTCCTTTTACAACGGAGAAAGCGACATAAACATGGTAAATGGCTATGCGGCTATCTTGGGCAAGGAAACGTTTACCTTTCCTGTTGGGGAAAACGGAAAATTAAGACCTTTAACGATACTATCTGAAAGCATAAACGATTACGCACGCAGCGGATATTTTAATGAAGATCCAAATAGCCCTAGCATTTTTGGTACTTCTTTTAATACGGACGAAGTAGCCGAAGAGTTTCTCTCCGTAAGCACACAAGAATTTTGGCAACTGGAAGGAGAAATTTCCTCAAGAGTTACCTTAACTTGGGACGACCAAAGTGCCGTTAGCCTACTAGGCGAATTTATTACCGATATAAAAGTTGTGGGTTGGAGCATACTGCGTAAACAATGGGAAAACTTGGGAAATACAGATATCCAAGGCAGTATGGAAATGGGTAGCATTACCTCTGATTTCTTTATCCCGAACGACTATGAAATCATCACTATAGGGGGCAACAACGACCTTTTGGAGACCTTTAACCAAATAAAATTGGACAACTATTATATGACTCCCAATGGCGATGGTATCAACGACAGACTGGTTATAGAAGGCATTGAAAATTCGCCGAACAATACACTTCAAATATTTGATAGATATGGAATTCTAGTCTACAGCAAACAGAACTACTACAATGAATTTGATGGAATGTCCAATAGGGAAAGTGTCATCTCAAAAGGTTCGGGCTTGTCATCGGGCATCTATTTCTATATCATCACGCTAAACGATTTACAACAGAAACATCAAGGATATCTTTATTTGAGCACCTATCAAAAAAACTGATTAATGAAAGGCGTCATCCAACAACTTAAGAAATCCGGCGCAAACCAAAATAATTTCTTTAATTTTAGCAGTATATTGGCACGTTCGTTGATTTTAAACGTTTCGTAAAGCATTCAAAAAAAGGATACACATCATGATGCATAGAAGATCATTTATTAAGAAAACAGGTGCCACAGGAATTGCCTTGGCGGTACTGCCGGGTATCACCATTAATCAGGAAGAAGAATATTCCATTGTTGAGCTCATGGGTAAAACCGATATTGATCTTTATGGGGAGGGCATCGACCTGAGAAAAGAGGCGCACGACGCTTTCGTAAATATGAAAAAGGCTGCGTATTCAGACGGGATAGACCTTAAAATAGTTTCTAGCTTCAGAAGTTTCCAAAGACAGGTGGTTATTTTTGAACGAAAGTTTTTAAAATTTACGGAAGATGATGGTATGGCCCCTTTGGCCGCCATAGACAAGATTATAGAATATTCCACTATTCCCGGTACCAGCAGGCATCATTGGGGAACGGATATAGATATCATAGACGGCTACAGACAAACCACTGGGGATGTATTGGTACCAGAAAAATTTGAGTCTGGCGCACCGTTCGCCGATTTAAAAAAATGGATGGACGGGAATTCCGCTTTGTACGACTTTCATTTAGTGTATACCGATGATCCAAAAAGACGTGGTTTCAAATATGAGCCTTGGCATTATAGCTACGCCCCTATTTCCAAACCCATGCTAGAAGCCTTTAGAAGAAATAACATAGTGCAATTACTACAGAAAGAGGATTTCCTGGGCACCGAACACTTTACCATAGGATTCTTAAAAAATTATATCCAAAACAATATTTTAGATATCAACAGGGACCTTTTATAACCCTAGCATCACCCTACTTGCCAACCGTGGTAATGACGCACTTGAACGTGACCAATTAGCGCCGCTTTTTCGCGTACAGACAGGTTATGCCCCTAAGTACATGATCAGTTATGGTGCTACTTAAAACAGTTTCCGTACCAAACCGAGTTCCTGAATTTTAGGGTACATATTCCGATGCTGGGCACAAAATAGATAAAATTAGGGCAACTATAGAAAAATACAGGGGTCAGAGCTAAACGTTCATCGGTATTTTACGTCGATAATCGACCCTTGGCACCAAAAGCAATTAAGTTTTCACTATATTTGAAACTCCCAGATTAAAATTACCATATATCTTTTATCCTAAATAGGCTTTGGTTTAATCACTTGTGATGAAGTAGAACACGTCACATAAACAGAACTATATGGGAACACTTTTACACTTTAAAAATCTTTATATACAAGCTTTTGAGAATTGCAAACCAGAAATTTTGGTAGTGATTTTAAAGGTATATTCCATTTTTTGTGGTTTAATGTTGCTCATGGCCTTCTATGCTTTTGCCTATAGAGCTTTTAGCGGATTTGAATTTTAACGTTTGTACTCTTTTACCTGAACACTATAAGAGATTTGCTTTTAATTTGAACGCCTGTTACCATATGTAACAGGCTTTTTTTATCCTACAAATCAATTTTTAGGATTACCCATCCCTGGCCTACTTGCACATGGGCTTTAGCCCAAACTCGGACATTATACAATCCCATAGCTTATGGGTGTTGCCAATTATTGGTTAAATGCCTAAGTCAATAGTTCCGATCAAATTATTTTGAAAAATAAGGCAAAATTCATTATGAAAATTGATAACAACGCTATCGCTTCGTCCAATAGCCTAAGCGGTAAGGTCTCACAAAAAGCTAGGTCAAAAACTAGTTAAACTAGGTAAATGGTGCTATTTTTGGACTATAATTTTTGATGAAAAATGGATAAGAAAGTAATCTTAATGATTTTAGATGGTTGGGGTACGGCTCCGGACCCTAAAGTTTCCGCAATAGACAACGCCCATACACCTTATATAGACTCCTTATACAAAAAATTTCCAAATGCCGCATTGCGAACCGATGGTCTTAACGTTGGTCTTCCGGAAGGACAAATGGGCAATAGCGAAGTAGGCCACATGAACTTGGGCGCCGGAAGAATTGTGTATCAAGAATTGACACGAATAAACCTCGCCGTACAGAACAACACCCTAAAAGATGAAAAAGTATTGCTAAATGCCTTTAGCTACGCCAAAAACAACCATAAGAAAGTCCATTTCCTAGGTTTGTTGAGTGATGGCGGCGTGCATTCCCACATCGACCATTTGAAAGGCCTACTTACCGCTGCGCATGACAAGGGTTTAACAGAAGTTTACGTGCATGCCTTTACGGACGGTAGGGATGTAGACCCAAAATCGGGCATCGGCTATGTAAGGGATTTACAGGGGCACATGTCCAACACCGTGGGCGAAATTGCCACCCTTACCGGAAGATACTACGCCATGGACCGTGATAACCGATGGGAGCGCGTTAAAAAGGCTTATGATGTCATGGTCAACGGGATTGGCGAACCAACGGACAATATCATCCAAAGCCTACAAACGAATTATGACCATGATGTCACCGACGAGTTCATAAAACCGCTAATAGCCAACAAAAATGGCACGATAGCAGAAGATGATGTCGTTATCTTTTTCAATTTTAGAACAGATCGCGGCAGGGAATTGACCAATATGCTTTCCCAAAGCGATTTTCCGGAATACCACACCAAAAAACTACCCCTGTACTATGTTACGATGACCAATTATGACGATAGTTTCAACGGGATAAAAATCGTCTTCAACAAGGACAATATTACCGACACCTTAGGCGAAATCCTTTCAAAGGCCGGTAAAAAACAAATACGGATTGCCGAAACGGAAAAATACCCACACGTTACCTTCTTTTTCTCTGGCGGACAAGAGGCTGCTTTTGAAGGCGAAAGCAGAATCTTACGAAATTCTCCCAAAGTTGCCACCTACGACCTAAAGCCGGAAATGAGTGCCTACGAGCTTACCGACGCCTTGGTGGAAGATTTAAAGAAACAAGAGGCCGATTTTGTGTGCCTTAATTTTGCCAATGGCGATATGGTAGGGCATACCGGTATGATGGATGCCGCAATAAAGGCCTGTGAAGCCGTTGATATATGCGTAAGGAAGGTCATTGAAACAGGCTTGGCCAATGGCTATTCTACGATATTGATTGCCGACCATGGTAATTGTGAGACCATGATCAATCCCAATGGTACCCCGAACACGGCACATACCACCAATCCGGTTCCCATTATTTTAATCGACCCGGACATCGAGAAAATTCGCGATGGCGTTCTTGGCGATGTAGCCCCGACCATTCTAAAAATGATAGGCGTGGAACAACCCCCAAGCATGACCTGCACATCTTTGGTATAAGTTGGCCCATTACCAAAACAACGAATAAAAAAGTATTGTTTTACCTTTGTAGCCTATGATAAAGATAAAATCGGCGGAAGAAATAGAACTCATGCGCGAAAGTGCCTTGATCGTTTCCAAGACCTTAGGTATGTTGGCATCCGAAGTAAAACCGGGTGCAACTACACTTCATTTAGATGCCTTGGCAGAAACATTTATACGAGACCATGGTGGTGTGCCTGGATTTTTGGGATTGTATGATTTCCCCAACTCGCTCTGCATGAGTCCCAATGCGCAGGTTGTGCACGGCATTCCCAATAACACGCCGCTACAAGAGGGCGACATCATTTCCATAGACTGCGGTGTTTTAAAAAACGAATTCTACGGCGATCATGCGTATACGTTTGAGGTAGGAGAAGTAACAGCGGAAACCAAAAAACTATTACAGGTTACCAAAGCATCGCTATATGTGGGCATCCGGGAGTTTAAAATTGGAAATAGAGTGGGCGACGTGGGTTATGCCATCCAGAAATTTACGGAAAACCACGGCTATGGTGTCGTGAGGGAGCTTGTTGGTCATGGCTTGGGCAGAAAAATGCACGAAGACCCAGAAATGCCCAACTACGGTAAGCGCGGCAGGGGCAAAAAGTTTGTAGAAGGCATGACGGTTGCCATTGAACCGATGACCAATTTGGGAACAAAAAGTATTAAACAGCTAAAGGATGGCTGGACCATTCTAACTGCCGACGGAAAACCTAGTGCCCATTTTGAGCATAACGTAGCCCTCGTAAACGGTAAACCGGAACTACTTTCCACCTTTCAATACATTTATGATGCCTTGGGAATTAAAAGTAACGAGGAGGACGAATTTAGACAAGCCAAGCTATCATCATAGGTAGATCCGATACATGAAGAAAATTTTCAAATTTTTTCTTAATAGCATACCAAGGCCGGTTCTCATCAAATTCAGTTATTTCATAAGACCCCTATTTGTATTGTGGTTTAGGGGGACTACCTATCAAGACCCAATAGATGGCAAAAAGTTCCGTAGCTTTCTCCCTTATGGTTATGAGAACCCAAGAGATAATGTACTCTCGCCTTCCACCCTATCTTTAGAAAGGCACCGACTGCTTTGGCTGTTTTTAAAAGGTGAAACCAATTTTTTTGAAGCAAACTTAAAGGTATTGCATTTTGCCCCGGAACAAGCCTTTTATACCCAGTTCAGAAGATTGAAAAACATACAGTATACGACTACGGATCTTAATTCTCCCTTGGCGGACGTAAAGGCCGATATCTGTAAGCTTCCATTCGAAGATGACGCTTTTGACGTGATTCTTTGTAATCATGTTTTGGAACACATTCCCGACGATACCAAGGCCATGAAAGAATTGTTCCGTATTCTAAAACCTGGTGGCTGGGGCATCTTTCAAGTTCCACAAGACCTTGAGAGGGCAGCCACTTTCCAAGATGATCGTATTACCGATGAAAAGGAACGCGCCCGGATATTTGGTCAATATGACCATGTACGTGTCTATGGTAGGGATTACTTTCAAAAACTTAGGTCTATTGGTTTCAGGGTCACCGAGGTGGACTACACCAATACGCTAACCTCCGGGGAGATTGACCGGTACAGACTGGCTAAAGGCGAAATTATTCCGCTTGTCGCCAAGCAATAGCTATTGTGAGATTACTTGCTTAAAACCTTCCGTTAGGAATTCCTGTATTCCGCCTTGGTCATCCGCATAAATGATATAAGCATCCATGCTGCAATCCGCAAGAATAATTTTTTTTGCGGCTTCCAGGTCCATCGCCATAAAAGCGGTTGCGTAACCGTCCGCGGTGGCACAGTCGTTTGCTAAAATGGTTACGCCCAAAGTGTTCGAATTTCTTGTAAACCCCGTAATAGGATCTATGGTGTGCACATATTTTTCCCCGGTCTCCTCGTCCACCCTATATTTTCTATAATTACCGGAGGATGCCAATGCCCTATCGGTTAAATTGATGATTAATTTCAACTCGCGTTGCCCTTCGCTCTCAGGGTTGTCTATTCCTACGGCCCAAGGTTTCTCTTTTTGAATATTCCGCCCCTTCGCCAATAATTCTCCCCCAATTTCTATCAAATAGTTCTCGATTCCCTTCTTATCCATCAACACACCGACCCTATCAATAGCATAGCCCTTGGCGATAGCATTAAAATCAAAATAAATGTTCGCATTTTCTTTAAATACCGTATTATTGGGGGTGATTTTTACCTTGTCAAAGCCTACAAAGTTCAATAAACTATCCACTTTTGCGCTATCCATCGCTACTTGCTCGCCTGGCCCAAAGCCCCAAGCGTTCACCAAAATGCCTACCGTAGGGTCAAAATAGCCATTGGAGCGTTCATAGATCTCGTTAGAAAGCTCAAAAACGTGTTGGAACATATGGTCTACGGCTAGTGTAGCATCCCCTTGGTTAATTTTTGAGATATCCGAATCGGGAATATAGGTGGATAAGGATTGATTTACCACCCGGAACACGGAATCGATTTCTTGTTGATAGTCCAATGTTGTATCCGCCAAATAGATAATACTATACGTAGTTCCGAACACCCCACCCGTAGCTTGATTTCTAATAGTCTCTTTTTTAACCGTATTACAGGAAAGAAGCAGACAATACAAAGAAAAAAGAAGGTACTTTGTCCTCATTCTATTTCAATTAAACCATCATAATCCACAATATACTCTTGGTTCAAGTACACCGGTAAATTGTAATCACTGGCATTCACGATACCAACACCAGCGTAATACGTACGAGCTTCAAACTTAAGCGCGTGGTCCCTCATCTTATAGAGGTCCGCCCTAAAAAATTCTATATCCTTTGGATCACCGGGGTATTCAATACTCTTAACTACAAAAAAATGCAACTTCTTTTCCTTGGTGCAAACAAACTGAGGGTTTTTTTTCAGTTCGCTATTTACAGACAAAAACTCAAAGCCATCCGCTTCTAGCTCTTTGCCTACAATATTCATTGCCAAATTATGTAACTCCTGTTCCGTAAGTACGTTCATACGCTATATTTACCTAAGTATATTTGAAAAATAAGGCCTATTTACAGCTGGTCAAAGTCAGCCCATTTCCGCCCTCTTTTCCCCTCCCTAAATGGTGAGAGGGCGGAAATCGCCTTGATATCCTCTCTAGTTTGTATCGCATAAGAGGATTTCTCGTCAGCAGTACATAGTAGCAAAAAATAACTACAAAAAAACCGATATTGTTCATATCGGTTTTTTGTTGTATAACTCATTCTAGTTGTGTCTACCACAGCTATAATTCATGACTCTCTATTAATTATCCGCCAAAGTCATCAAAACGGATATGCTCATCTGGAATACCGTAATCCTCACCCATTTTTTGAACAGCCTTGTTCATTAAAGGAGGGCCGCAGAAGTAGAGCTCAATATCCTCTGGCGACTCATGAAGATCTAAATAATTATCGATTACACAGTTGTGTATAAAACCTACAAAGCCATCACCATCAGCATCTAAATTCTCTTTTACCTTCCAGTTATCCTCTTCCATAGGCTCTGAAAGCGCCATATAAAACTTGAAATTCGGGAACTCCCGTTCCAGTTCCTTAAAGTGATCAATATAGAATAACTCTCTTTTAGATCGCCCTCCGTACCAATAGGACACCTTTCTATCCGTTTTTAAGGTTTTGAAAAGATGGTAAAGGTGGGAACGCATTGGCGCCATTCCTGCACCACCGCCTACGTATAGCATCTCTGAATGGGACTCATTTATAAAGAACTCGCCATAAGGTCCGGAAATAGTAACATCATCGCCTGGTTTCAAAGCAAAAATATAGGAGGAAGCTATGCCGGGGTTCACGTCCATCCAACCGTTCTTAGCGCGGTCCCACGGTGGCGTGGCAATACGTACATTCAACATAATTTCTCTACCCTCCGCTGGGAAAGATGCCATAGAATAGGCTCTTTCTACTGTTTCAGGGTTCTTCATGGTCAATGGCCATAAATTGAATTTATCCCATTCTGCCTTAAACTTATCCGGTGTCTCATGCTCTTCAGGGTGTGCGGTGATATCCATATCCGCGTATTTGATTTCACCCTCCGGAATTTCTATTTGAATATATCCCCCCGCCTTGTATCCCATATCTTTTGGAATCTCGACCACAAATTCCTTGATAAAAGAAGCCACATTGTAGTTACGAACAACTTTGGCAGGCCACTTTTTAATACCAAAGACTTCTTCGGGAATGGTAATTTCCATATCCTGTTTTACTTTGACCTGACATGCCAGGCGTGCACCATGACTCAATTCCCGTTTGGAAAAGTGGGGTGTTTCTGTAGGCAAGGCCTCACCACCTCCGGAAAGCACGTTACATTCACATTGTATACAAGTACCACCACCACCACAGGCAGATGGCAAGAATACCTTTTGGGCGCCAAGTGTTGTAAGCAAAGTGCTTCCTGAAGCCACTTGTATCTTCTTTTCTCCGTTTATGGTAAGGGTGACAGGTCCAGAAGGCGATAACTTCTGTTTTGTAAACAACAAAATTGAAACCAAAATCATCAATAGCACCAAAAAGGCTACCACGGTAATCATTATTGTTCCAACTGTACTCGTAGCTAAAATCATCCTTTATTTATTTAAATCGTTATAAGAAATCTCCTTTTCGTCAATCTTCTTTATTAATTCCTCTGGCTCTTCTGGAAGTATCTCCTTCTCCTCGGCCTGTTGCACCGTTGTGTTCTGCACTTCTACAGGAGCTTCTTCCCCACCACCTGTCAACATACCACCAAAACTCTGGAATCCAATACCCATAAGCCCCGTGATAATAAAGGTTATCCCTAGGCCTCGTAAGGGCGCAGGCACATTGGAGTAACGGATTTTCTCGCGTATGGCAGCAATAGCCAAAATAGCCAGAAACCATCCAATTCCGGAACTAACGCCGTAGTTTAATGCCAAACCAAAAGTTTCTATCTCTCTTGCCTGCATGAACAAAGACCCTCCTAAAATGGCACAGTTTACCGCAATCAAGGGTAAAAATATACCTAGTGCATTGTACAGGGATGGCGAAAACTTCTCTACAATAATCTCTACAAGCTGCACCATTGTAGCAATAGTGGCAATGAACAATATAAAGGACAAAAAGCCCAAATTGTAATCCGCATACTCTTCCCCTAACCATACCAAGGCACCTTCCTGCAATAAATATTGGTCCAATAACCAGTTTAAGGGCACCGTTACGGCCAGTACAAAAATAACCGCTGCTCCCAAACCTATTGCGGTAGCCACTTTTTTAGATACTGCCAAATAGGAACACATTCCTAGAAACACGGCAAACACCATGTTGTCTATAAAAATCGATTTGAAAAATAACTCTGTATGCTCTAACATAATTTCTGTGTATCTCTTCGTTTAATTTTCTTCTACCAATGCCGGGTTTTTGGAGCGCTGTACCCAAATAATGAGTCCGACCACAATTAAGGCCGCTGGTGGCAGAATCATAAAACCATTATTCTCATAGCCCGTTGCATACAATCCGGTTTTCATAATGGGATCGCCCAGGACTGGAAAGCCCAAAAGCGTACCGGAACCAAATAATTCCCTAAAGAAACCAACGACGATTAGAATAACTCCGTAACCAAGGGCATTACCAATACCGTCCAAGAACGACCTCCATGGCTTATTAGCCAATGCAAAAGCCTCAAAACGTCCCATAATAATGCAGTTCGTAATAATTAGACCGATAAAGGCACCTAATGTTTTACTGAGTTCATACGAATAGGCCTTTAAAACCTGATCTACAATAATTACCAATGTTGCCACAACAATAAGCTGCACGATAATTCTAATCTTGGAAGGAATAATATCCCGCATTAGGGATACTACAACATTTCCTGCACCCATTACGAAAATAACGGATATAGCCATCACAATGGATGCCTCTAACTCTGCGGTAATCGCAAGAGCGGAACAAATACCTAAAACCTGTATGGTAATAGGATTATTATCCGTTAAGGGGTCTATTATTAAATTTGCATCTTTCTTTGTAAGTAAGGCCATAGTTAATTAACTCTAATGGTTTCTAAATAGTCTTTGTATAGGTTGACGCTCTCCTTGATCATAACAGCCACACCGTTACCGGTAATTGTAGCACCGGCTATGGCATCTACTTCATTGTCGTCCTTTATTTTATTTAAAGGGTCGTTATTGCCTTTCGCAACAGCGATACCGGCATACCTGGTGCCGTCCAGAATACTCTCTCCGGCAAAATCGTCCATAAAGTAACGCATTTTAATATTGGCGCCCAAGCCTGCTGTTTCGGCTTTATGATCAAAATAAACCCCTTGCACATTCATGGCTTCGTCCAGAGATATATACCCCCAGATAGCATCCCATAATCCTTTACCGTACATAGGTATAATATAGGAGGTCTTACCGTCCTTCTCCCCAATAAACAGGGGCAATTTATACGGCATTCCTTTCTTTTTGGCAGAAAGTTGTTTTTTAAGGTCGATTAAATACGCCTCTTCATCCGGAGTTGTTTTACCATCTTCAAGTACGAATTGCTCCTTAATATAGGTGTCAAATTCACCCCCTACCCTATCGGTAGGAATAAAATTTACACTTCCTGCATCACCGCCATTTTCGTTTACACCCATGGCATAAAGAATATTCTGCTGCGTTGCAAATCGTTCATTTTCTTGGATTTGGGGTCTGAGCGCAGAAGCCAAAAAAGCTAAAATAGACCCGACCACCACAACCATAAGGGCCGCGAAAATAACGGTATAACTGTTTTTATCTGTATCTACTGCCATAACTAAACTGTTTCTGCTTTTAATTCTTTTGCCGCGGCATCGGAATCCCTAGGGAGTACAACGGCATTTTTGAGTCTCTTCATTCTTCGCTTCACGTTCCCTTGGATCACGTAGTGATCAATAGTCGGTGCGAATACGTTCATCAACAATATAGCCAAGAATACGCCTTCAGGATACGCAGGGTTGAACACACGGATCATTACCGAAATAAATCCGATAAAGAAACCGTAGATCCATTTCCCTTTATTGGTCTGGGAACCCGTCACCGGGTCGGTTGCCATATAGACAATACCAAACGCTAGACCTCCTACAATAAGATGCTTCCAAAAATCAAAGCTCATTAATCCATAAAACCTACTGGTTTCGCCCACCCAGCCCAAGTCTACGGCCTGGTTGAATATTAATCCCATGACCAAGGCGCCTATAACGGCACTGACCATAATCCTCCAACTTGCTATTTTGCTAAATATTAGAAAAGCACCGCCCAATAAACAAAGGAAAGCCGAAGTTTCCCCCACCGATCCGGGAATAAAGCCAAAGAACATATCGGACACACTGTATTTGGCCGTCATGGCCGCTTCATTGTTCTGGGACAAGTAGCCCAATATAGTCTCTCCAGAAATAGCATCCACATTATCCGCACCCGCCAAAATCGCTTCCGCCCTTTCGCGGGCTTCGTAAACCCATACTTTGTCCCCGCTCATCCAAGTAGGATAGGCGAAGAACAAGAAAGCCCTGATGGTTAAAGCGGGGTTGAGAATATTCATCCCTGTACCCCCAAAAACCTCTTTACCTATGACTACACCGAAAATTACCGCAACGGCAAGCATCCATAATGGGGTATCTATAGGCACGATCAAAGGCACCAACATCCCCGTTACCAAATATCCTTCCTCCACCTCATGCCCTTTTATCACGGCAAAAATAAATTCTATGATAAGACCCACTCCGTAAGAAACGATCACCAATGGCAATACCTTAATAATACCGATCCAAAAATTGTCCCATGTTATGAAATGTTCTAGGACAGAAAAATTTTCCGGAAATCCGTTCAAGGCGGAGTAATATTGATATCCCGCGTTGAACATAGAAAAAATAAGAATAGGTATCAAAGCCGTGATTACCGTATTCATCGTTCTTTTTAAATCATCCGCCCCACGTACATGTGATCCATTATGAGTAGTCTCATTTGGAGCGAACAAAAAAGTATGAAAGGCATTAAAGGCAGGTGCCATTTTTTGGCCCTTATACTTCATTTTAAATTCGTGCAATGTGCTTTTTATGCTCATGTCTTATCCTATTTCTTTTTGTAAATAATCCAAACCTTCCCTTATAATCTGCTGGTGCGGCTGCTTAGAAATGCAAACAAATTCCGTTAATGCAAAATCCTCTGGCGCTACTTCATATAAACCAAGATGCTCCATCTCGTCCAAATCCCTGACCATACAGGCCTTCAATAGTTGCATGGGATAGATATCCATTGGAAAAACCTCCTCGTAATGCCCTGTTACTACAAACGCCCGATGCTCGCCGTTAGTATTTGTAGTGAGGTCATATTTCTTATTGGGCTGCATCCATGAAAAAGTCAAGGCCCTAGTATTTGAAATCTTATTGAAAATGGGCTTGTTCCATCCAAAGAACTCATAGTCATCGCCCTCCGGTATTACGGAAACCGTATTATTATAAAAGCCAAGATTACCATCGGGCCTGTTCTTGGACCCGGTGAGCACATCTCCATTAATAACCCTGATATTTTCTTCATTTACACCACTGGCGTACAGAAAAGTAGCAATTTCAGCCCCTATTCTTGTGGTGTAATATTTTGGTGCCTTAACCGAGGAACCTACCAAGGCAATTGTTCTTTCCGCGTTAAACCTTCCGGTCAATAAAAATTCGCCTATGATGACCAAATCTTGGGGAGATACGGTCCAAACGATCTCTCCCTTATTAATGGCATCCAATTTATTGATCTGTGTTCCCACCAATCCGGCAGGATGCGGTCCGGAAACTTTATGTAGCTCCACTCCTTTTAAAGAGGACAAAGGCGAATTATCGTCTTTCCCAAGCGACAAATGAACTTTTCCGGGCGTTAACTTTGCCAATGCGGTAACAGCCGCTTGCAGCTCCGCTTCCTTTCCTTTTAAGGTATAACTTAAATCCGCAGCCAAGGGCGCCGTCACATATCCCGATATAAAAATCGACTTTGGGGTCGTATCCGGATCTGCGATGATATCGTAGGGACGCTGTTTGATAAACGGCCAGCAACCGCCTTTTAATAAAACTGTTTTAATATCCTGTTTTGTAGCGCTTTCAAGATCTATGGTTGGAGATGCAAGCGCCTCCTGTTCCTTGTCCGCTAAAATCTTTACCGACAGGATGCGCCTTCTGGCACCGCGCTCTATTTCTATCAATTCTCCACTTACCGGAGACACAAAAAGCATGTCTTCTATACTTTTATTATAGAACAACGGCTCCCCTGCCTTTACTTCCGCACCTTGCTTTAGAAGCATTTTTGGAGTGATGCCGTGAAAATCTTCAAGATTTAAAGTATACACATTACTTAAGGCCGCTTTGGAAGTTTCCATCGCCGCAGCACCTACTAAGTTAATATTCAACCCTTTTTTAATTTGAATGTCTTTAGACATATATCAGTAGACCTTAGGTTAACAAAATTTAAGGCAAATCTACTACTAAAAGAAAAAAATTCATAATTATTAACTTTTAATTTAGGCTTTATGTCTATGTTAATTTATTCGGCATCCTTTTTGTTTACCTTTGAAATAAAAATTGCTAACAAATGCGCTTTTTGGTTAAACATATTGCATTTCTTCTTTTTGCACCCTCGGTTTTGTGCCAAGTACAGAATGAAATAAACCCACCGTCGAACATAAAATCCATTACTTTTAAGGGATCCACAGAAGACCAGTTTCCTATTCTTCAAATAGGAGAACCCATGTATTTGGAGTTCGATGACCTTTTGGCCAACGAACAGGATTACTATTACACCATAGTACATTGCGACTATGACTGGACCAAATCGGACCTTCTTAAATCTCAATTCCTGAACGGTATGGACAACCAACGCATCATTAATTACGAAAATAGCTACACCACGCTAGAGACCTATTCCAACTACCAGCTTACCATACCCAACGAAAATGTAAGCTTAAAAGTTACCGGAAATTACGTCTTGGAAATCTACAACCAGAGCTATGAGCTGCAATTTTCAAGGCGCTTTGTTGTTTACAAGGACATGGTAACGGTTGGGGGCACGGTAAAAAGATCGCGGAATTTTGAATTTCTCAATGAAAAACAAGTAGTACAGTTTTCTATAAATTCCGGAAACTTTAATTTGATAAATCCGAAGAAGGAAGTGAAAATAACCATCTTACAGAATTATCATTGGCCTACGGCCCTTTACGATATCCCGCCCCAATTTACCCTAGGAAACGAATTGGTGTACAAGTACGATGAGGAAACTTCTTTTTTTGGCGGCAATGAATACCTTTTATTCGACACGAGCGACCTAAGAGCACCCAGTTCACAGATCGGCAGAATTGAACTTTTAGATATTTACAACCACTATTTGTTTTCCGACGATTTCAGATACGACGAACCCTACACCTACTTTCCGGACGTTAATGGCGACTTCAGGGTACGGGCACTGCAGGGACGGGACGACTCCCGGGAAGCGGAATATACCAAGGTGCACTTTAGCCTTCCCTACACGGATGTTTTAGCCTTGGACGACGTGTACATCTTTGGCAAATACAATAATTTTGACCTAAGCGATGAGAACAAAATGACGTATAATGAGGACAATGGCATGATGGAGGCTACCCTAAAAATGAAGCAAGGGTTCTACAACTATAAATACGTTATTAAGGGAGAGAAGGGCAAGGTAAGATACAATGCCGTTGGAGGAAATTTTCACTTTACCGAAAACAACTATGTCATACTCGTTTACTATAGGGATTTTGGCGATATTTACGACAGTATCATTGGCGTAGGTTCCGCTAATTCCCGAACGATTACCAACTAGAAGAAAAGAACTGCCTGGATGCAGGCATACGAACCATCCCCACATTTTACGGGTGCAAAAAATGAAAATTCCAAACCAGGCCGGCAGGTTAAACCCTCAGAAATTAAATAGGCAAAATGGCCAAGGAACATGAATCCAAGGAGAATTCAGCCCAAAGGCATCCCTTGCAGTACAGAGGGGTTGCATGCCTTAATTGCGGGCATCCTTTGGATATTAGCGACAGGTTTTGCTCAAATTGCTCACAGCTCAACAGCATAAAAAAGCCTTCTCTTAAAGAGTACATGCTGGAGTTCTTTTCCAGTGTTTTTTCCTATGACACAAAACTTTTTAAGACACTGGCCGCTTTACTTTTAAGACCCGGTAAAATAACGCGGGACTACATTGCAGGGAAGCGCGTATCCTATACCAATCCTTTTAGGTTTTTATTGAGTTTGGCCATTATCTATTTTATATTGGTAGGCCTCGGGGGAAACGTTGAAGTGGATAGCTTTGCCGAGGACGACCGGGATGGCATATTTAAGATAGATTCACCCATTATCACATATCGCGATGCAGACGGAAATGAGGCAGACAAAGAGGTATTGATGCAGCTACGGGAATCACAAAAAATCAAGGAAAACATCAATATTGAAGAATTGAAAAGGGACGCCACCATACTTGCGCACCCCAATGAAGCACTCAAGGCCGCTGATAGCGCTTCCTTCTTTCCCGGTTATTTGAGAAAAGTGGAAGTCTTGATGAGTTTAATCGAGAAAGACAGCCTCCGTAATTTTGAGGCGGCGACAAGCAGGTATACTTTACCGGGCACGGCAGGTAACAAAGCAGCGTTCCATACCGCAAAAAGTATGGTAAAAGCCAAAGGGCAGCCAGAATTGGTAATAAACGCACTAATTTCCAGATTGCCCTTTACCACATTTTTCTTTCTTCCCGTGTTTACCATCTTTATCTGGTTGATGTATATCAGGAAAAAATATACATATACCGATCATTTGATCTTTAGCTTTCATAATCAATCCTTGTTATTTATATTGCTCAGTGTAAGCTATTTGATAGATGCTATTTTTAACATGGAAAGCGGCGGACTGTTTGTTTTGATATTTGCTATATATCTTTATAAGGCAATGCGCAATTTTTATGGTCAGGGAAGATTTAAAACTATTGTTAAATATAGTATTCTTAACATGCTTTTCATTATTTTAGCAAGCATTGGGGTGCTACTCCTTTTAGCCGGCAGTATATTTACGTATTAAAAAAGCTATGACAACACAGGTAACAAAGGGAATCAAAATATCGGTAAACACAAGTTTTGAAGGCACGTTCTTCAAAAACTACAAAATGCATTATGCCTTTGGTTACACCATAACCATTGAAAACCAAAGTAAGGATTCCGTGCAATTGACATCGCGTCATTGGAGAATATACGACTCCCTTAATGAAATGGAAACCTTGGATGGCGAAGGGGTCATCGGCAAAAAACCTGTGATTCAACCTGGGGAATCGCACACCTATAATTCCGGCTGCCTTTTAACCTCTCCCATAGGTGCCATGCGCGGTCATTACAACATGATCAACTTTAGTACCAGCGAAAAATTCAGGGTCTACATACCTACGTTTAAGTTTAGCGCCCCCTTTGCGCTGAATTAAGGGTTTGTTTTGAGATAAAGTGACTAATTTATAGGAAGTTATTTTGTTTGCCGGCAAGGCGAAAAACACAGACATAGCAATAGCTATGGCGCGTATTTTCAACGCAGTTGGCGGGCAAAAGAACCAGTAGAAATAGTCAGGTTATTTCAGCACATACCCAAAGTTGGGTTGTTGGTTGAATCCTAAAATTGATGATTTTAAAATACGCCTCTTTTTTCCAGCAAGTAAATCCCAAACACCAAAGCTTATAAAATGGTTGATTTTTGACACATTAGTTTCCGTGTTTACCAGCATTGAACAACAGCTTCCCCAAAAGGATTTCCTTGTATACCCTAATTGGAGCGCTGCACCCTAGCTCCATTTTCTACTTTTAATTCTCGCCTACTAACCTTACCTTTGACATACATTTTAATTTTAAAATTTTACACCATGGGTAAAGGTTTTTTCCAAGTTCCAACAGCATTTAATGAACCAATAAAGAGCTATGCCCCGGGCAGTCCGGAGCGGCAAGAGGTTCTTAAACAATACAAAACATATTACAACAGTACTGTAGATGTGCCCCTGTATATAGGTGCCGATGAAGTGCGGACGGGAAACACGAAACCTATGTCTCCTCCACATGACCACAAACATACCGTGGGAACCTACCACTTAGCCGAAAAAAAGAATGTTACCGATGCCATACAGAACTGTTTGGATTCTAGGGAAGCATGGGCCAACCTTACCTGGGAGCAGCGTGCAGCGATTTTTATGAAAGCCGCCGAGCTCATCGCAGGTCCTTACAGAGCCAAAATAAACGCCGCTACCATGATAGCGCAATCCAAGACCATACACCAAGCAGAAATAGATGCCGCTTGCGAATTCATAGACTTCCTGCGTTTTAACGTGGAATACATGACCCAGATATACGAAGAACAACCGGATTCCGCCGAAGGTATCTGGAACCGTGTGGAGTATAGACCTCTTGAAGGCTTTGTCTACGCCATTACGCCTTTTAATTTTACCGCCATTGCCGGAAACCTTCCTGCAAGTGCGGCCATGATGGGTAATGTTGTTGTTTGGAAGCCAAGCGATAGCCAAATTTTTTCTGCCAAGGTAATCGTGGACGTCTTTAAAGAAGCTGGTTTGCCCGATGGCGTCATCAACGTAGTTTATGGCGATCCGGTAATGATTACCGAAACCGTACTGGCCAGTCCTGATTTTGCAGGCATTCACTTTACGGGCTCTACCCAAGTATTTAAGGGTATTTGGAAACAAATAGGAAATAATATTCACACCTACAAAACCTATCCCAGGATTGTAGGGGAAACAGGTGGAAAGGATTTTATTATAGCACATCCATCGGCAAAACCTGCCCAAGTAGCTACGGCCATTGTGCGTGGCGCTTTTGAGTTCCAAGGTCAAAAATGTAGTGCCGCATCACGGGTATATCTACCTAAATCCACATCTAGGGAAATTTTGGAACGGGTAAAGGAAGATATCCTTTCGTTTAACAAACCCGGTTCGCCAGAAGACATGTCCAACTATATTACAGCTGTAATACACGAGGGCTCGTTTGACAAACTGGCCAAGTACATAGATCAGGCCAAAGGGGACGGGGACGCGGAAATTATCGCCGGAGGTAATTATGACAAATCCAAAGGTTACTTTGTAGAGCCCACTGTTATTTTAACGTCCGACCCAAAGTACACCACTATGGAAACCGAGCTTTTTGGCCCTGTAGTCACCATTTACGTGTACGAAGACAAAGACTGGAGCAGCACCTTAAAACTGGTGGATAGCACATCTGAATACGCCTTAACGGGAGCCGTACTCTCCAAGGACAGGTACGCCATAGACGAAGCCACAAAAGCGCTGCAAAATTGTGCGGGCAACTTCTATATCAACGACAAACCTACGGGAGCCGTGGTAGGACAACAACCCTTTGGCGGCGCAAGGGCCTCGGGCACCAACGACAAGGCAGGTTCGGCACAGAATTTATTGCGATGGGTATCGCCTAGGCTCATTAAGGAAACGTTTGTGACACCGGAGGACTACAGGTATCCTTTTTTAGGATAAAACACTGAGTTTGCCCCGAAAACTCGAGTCAATGGGAAAAAAGAGTTAAGAAGATAAGAATTCCGGAGTAGGTAGATTTACAAACCACTGTATATCCATTTTTTAAAATTCGAAATTTTATTGTTTCGAGTTAAATTTACTTTTCAAGATTGACCCAACACTGGATTCTAATTAAAGACACTAATTTTTAGCGATTATACTCATGCTTAATGATAACCCGAAAATTTTGACAATTTTATTTTTTTCTTTGCCTAGGCACGACACAGCGAAAGCTGTGGGCGAGCCGTAGCGATGGCGAAGCATAGCCGTAGC